>Ga0075527_10000140_pt1 | contig 16193 bp, 14 predicted proteins | sample NGEPer11B_FD_74784 | JGI IMG/M metagenome (GOLD analysis project Ga0075527, IMG submission 74784) | Arctic peat soil microbial communities from the Barrow Environmental Observatory site, Barrow, Alaska, USA - NGEE Permafrost305-11B | ecosystem: Environmental > Terrestrial > Soil > Wetlands >...
GCAGTAATGATCCCGAGACGTGCCAAAGCTATACTGGCAAATACTACAACGAAAAGCCGTCCGGCGGCGGACCGGACTACAACTGTCCGGAGAACGCCATCACGGCGCTGACCAGCAATCAGGGGCAGGTCATTTCCGCCATCGAGACCCTTGATCCGAAGGGCAACACGGTCATCCCAGCCGGCCTGCTATGGGGCTGGCGTGCGCTCTCTCCGGGAGAACCGTTTACCGAAGGCTCCGCATATGACAGCGAGAAATGGGTAAAGGCGATTGTTCTGCTCACCGATGGCGAGAACAGCATCAGCGGTGGCAGCAACGGCCACAACGGGTCGAGATACAATGCCTTCGGCTATCCCGATCCTTACAGAGGGAGCGGGCACCTGGGAGACAAAGACGGTGATGACGCCGAGGAAGAGCTCGACGCCAAGACGCTAAAGGTCTGCACGGCGATCAAGGCCAAGGGAATTCAGGTCTACACGATCGGCTTCAAGATCTACGATGACAAAACCAAGGCCATGCTCGCAAGCTGTGCAACGAAGACCGATATGGCCTACCTCTCGCCGACAAATTCGCAGCTCGCTGGGATCTTCGACAGCATCGCTCAAGGGCTGAGCGATCTGCGCATCGCGCAATAGGCGGAACAGGGGCGGCGGATTGCCGCCCTGGCGGGGCCGGGCTACTCGTTCTGGCTTTCGCCTTCAGCCGAGGCCTGGCCGATGGCCTGCTTCGTCCTGATTTCCTTGGCGATGCCCTCGAAATGCCCCGGGGAATCGCCAATGACGAGCGGTGTCTCACAGTTCGGCGTGCAGTGGAGCGTGGAGCGGCTCGACCCGTGATACACGGTCACATACCCACCGCGCGGCTCTTCGACCACCACGCGGCGATTGATGATGACCTCCCCTTTCGCGTCGAGCACAATCAGGTTTGTCTCTCCGAAGGATTTTCCGGTGAGAACCAGGACCTCTGCGTTCTGGATTGAAATATCGGCGATGGAAGGATTCCCCACGACAATCTCCGCCGCCGGCCTCTCCAGCCGGAGCATGGTGGCCTGATCCATCAGAACTTCGATGTTGCGACTGGCGGCATCGCCGAGCTGACTCGAACCGACTGTGATGACTGCGGCCAAAACGAGCCCGCGCGTCGACCGCCCCGGGCGGAACCGGAAAACCATTAGAGCCCTATCCCCTACGCTGAACTGAAAACGAGGAATGTCCGTCAGCCTCATCTGATGCGGAAAAGGTGAAGGATTGGCAAACCAGGATCCGGAAAGCCCGGGTTAACGCTGTTTTTAGCCCTTCGCGGCCAAACTCATCGAACAATTCGAGCCGGCAGGGCAGGCGAGGGCAGGGGCAAAGGGCAGATGATCACCGATCTCCTCATCATCACGATTTTTCCGGCGGCAATGGCGCTCGCCGCGGCGACCGATCTCTTTTCCATGACCGTGCCAAATTGGATCTCGCTTCTGCTAATCGCGGGCTTCGCGGTGCTTGCGCCCGTGGTGGGGCTCGGCTGGACCGAAATCGGCCTCCATGTGGCGTTGGCGGCGGCGGCGCTCATCGTCACCTTTGCCATGTTTTCCTTTGGCTGGATCGGTGGCGGCGACGCGAAGCTGTTTGCCGCGACCTGTCTGTGGCTGGGCCCCGAGCAGATGCTTCTTTATACGATCTATGCCGCCTTGATCGGCGGCGCGCTGACTCTCCTAATCCTAGTCCTGCGCTCCGTGCCCCTGCCGGCCATGTTGTTTTCCCAAGGCTGGCTTGTGCGGCTGCACAGCGCCAAGGAAGGCGTGCCCTATGGTATCGCCCTGGCTGCGGCCGGCCTCCTGGTCTATCCGGATACGCCTTTCATGGCGGCGCTCGGCGTCTGACCTCTCCGACCTCTTGTTAAGCCGTGCCGGCGCCCGGTCCTCTGGGCGCCCCGCGGCCCCCTGTGCCTTCTAGGCCACAGGGGGGCCGCTGACGGCCAATTTGGCACGGCCATTAACTCCGCGTTGAGAATTGGTGGTTCAGATTGAACTCATGTTCGCGAGACGTGGGGCGTTCGAGAGAAAGAATCCGTCATGAAAAGAGCAAGGATCATCGTCCTCGCCATCGCCATTACGGCGGCGCTCGGCGCCGCCTGGATCGCGCGGGCCATCGTCTCGCAGACCCCGGAGGTGCAGCGGGTCGAGAAGACCGTGGGCGCCACGAATGTGCTGGTCGCATCCAAGGATATCAATCTTGGCGACAGCGTCCGCGCCGACGATTTCAAATGGCAGCAATGGCCGGTCGAGGGCGTGACCCCGGGCCTAATCACGCAGGACGCGCAACCTGATGCGCCGTCCGAGCTCTCCGGCGCCGTTGCACGCGCACCCTTCATCGAGGGTGAACCCATCAAGGAGCAGAAGCTGATCAAGATTTCCGAGGGGGGCGTAATGGCCGCGATCCTTCCCGCGGGCATGCGTGCGATCTCGACCCCAATCCGAGAGGAAACAGCCGCCGGCGGCTTCATCCTGCCCAACGATCGGGTCGACGTGATCCTTTCCTACAAGATGCGTGTCGGCCGCAAGGAAGAGCCGGTCAGCGAGGCTGTGCTGCGCAATGCGCGCGTGCTCGCTATTGGTCAGATGCTGGAGAACAAGGACGGCGAGAAGGTGGTCACCGGAAAGACCGCCACGCTTGAGCTGACGCCGCGCCAGGCCGAAGTCCTCGCGCTCGCCCAATCCATGGGTGAGATCTCGCTCTCTTTGCGAAGCCTGTCGGATTCAGTTCCAGGGCACGCCGAGTCCGCGGCGGAAATCGGCAGTGCCAGATCGGGCTCGGTCAAGATTCTCAAATACGGCGTGCAGTCGCGCACCTTTGGCGTCAACTGACAATGTGGACCGATACAACAAACGATAAGCGAAAAGGCAAACGGATGCGTCGTTCTCCATTCACCGCCCTACTGACGCTAGGCGCGCTGGCCGTCCTCGGATTTGGGACGTCGGCTGTCGTGGCCCCGACCGAGGGACTGGCACAGTCGCATCATCGGTCTCTCTTGCGTCTTGGGGCAAGCGACCAGCCGCGACAGATCAAGCTTGGCCTGAACAAGTCCATGATCGTCGAGCTGCCGCGCGCAGTCCGCGAAGTTATGGTCTCCAATCCGTCGCAGGTCGAAGCGGTCATGCAGAGCGCGACCCGCGCCTATCTGATCGGCAAGAACGCTGGAGAGGCCAACATCCTTTTCATCGACAAGGATGGCCAACAGGTCGCGACACTTGAAGTGGTGATCGAGCGCGATTTCTCGGCGCTCGGCGGCCTCATTGCCCGGTTGGTGCCCGGCGCGGAGGTTCACGTTGAGTCGATCAATGGGAGCATCGTGCTGAGCGGCCGCGTGCCGACGCCGATCGGCGCCACGCGGGCAGCCGAGATTGCGAGAGCCTTCGTAGAAAAGGGTCAACCTGCGGGGACCAGCACGACACAAGGGTCAAGCTCGACCAGCGGAAGCAACACAAACAATTCCAGCACGACGACGAGCGGCCCGACCACGGGCGGCAGGATCATCAACATGATCACGGTGGAGGGCCGCGAGCAGGTTCTGCTCAAGGTCTCCGTGGTCGAGATGCAGCGGAACATCATCAAGCAATTCGGCGTCGACCTGAATGCGCTGATCAGCACTGGCAACTTCGCGTTCGCTGCCGCCTCGACCCTGCCGTTCCCTGTCTCCGGCGCGTTGGGCAACGCCATCGCCGGTGCCGCATGGTCGGACGGAACCAGCAACGTCACAGGCGTTCTGCAGGCGCTCGAGGAAGATGGCCTGGTCCATATCCTGGCGGAGCCAAACCTGACCGCGATCTCCGGTGAGACTGCGAACTTCCTTGCTGGCGGTGAGTTCCCTGTCCCGGTCGCTCAGAGTGGTACTGGCAACGACACGACGATCACCGTCGACTTCAAGAAGTTCGGTATAAGTCTCGCCTTCACGCCCGTCGTCATGTCCGAGGGCTTGATCAGCCTCAAGATCTCCACCGAGGTCAGTGAGCTTTCCAACGAAGGCGCCGTCGTCTTGAACAACTTCTCCATTCCGGGACTAAGGGTGCGGCGCGCGGAGACCGCGGTCGAACTTCCGAGCGGAGGTTCCCTCGTGATTGCGGGGCTCTTGTCGGATCAGTCACGTCAGTCGATCAGCGGATATCCCGGGCTCAAAAACCTGCCGGTCATCGGCACGCTGTTCCGCAGCCGTGATTACTTAAAGAGCGAGACCGAGCTCGTTGTCATGGTCACGCCTTATGTGGTGAAGCCCGCGGCGCGGCAACAGCTTGCCAGTCCTGACGACGGCTTTGCTTGGGCGTCCGACGTGAACACCGATCTGATGGGGCAGATGAACCGTGTCTATGGCCGCGACCCCGAGCGTGAGCCCGTCGGGGGCTTCACGGGCGATGTGGGATTTATTGTTGAGTAGGGGATGGAGGGGATAGTATCATGATAGCGACACTTCAAGGACCGCAGGCGCTTGCGCGCGCCGCGCGACCTGCCATCACCTTATTCGCGGCACTTGCGGTTGCGGCGTCGACGGGCGGCTGTATGCAAAGCCCCCGCAACCAGGCGCCGTTCACCCTGGCGAATCCAAGCGAGCGTCACCCCATAAAGGTGAGCCACGGCGAAGCGCTGCTTGACCTCTCCGTTTCCAGCCGCTCGCGCGGTCTGAGCGCCGCGCAATGGGATCAAGTCTACGGCTATCTGAGCGGCTACCGCGAGCGCGGGACCGGCGGCCTCGTGATCAGGGCGCCGAAAGGGAGCGCCAACGAGACGGCGGCCCGTCGCGCCTACCAAGATATTCGCCAAGCCCTGAGTCAGTTCGGCATCAGCCCGCGCGACGTACGGCTTGAGTCCTACTACGCGAAATACGATCCCGCCGCCCCTTTGAGACTCTCTTATCTCGAATACGTGGCCAAGGGTCCGGACTGCCCCGACTGGTCGGAGAATCTCGCGCGCGATCCGCAGAACCTGCCCTGGCCGAACTTGGGCTGCGCGATGCAGAACAACCTTGCCGCCATGGTCGCAGATCCGCAGGACCTGCTCGGCCCGCGTGCTGAGACGCCACGTCCCAGCGAGCGCCGCGACGTGGTCTGGGGCAAGTACGTGAATGGCGAGATGACCGGATCCCAGTGGGCGTCCGATGGTACTCCGTTGTCTGAGCACGCCAATTCCACCAACGTCGATACTCAGGGGGATTGATTGATCAGCAACACCGCATATTCGCTCGACGAGCAGCCTGAGGAGGCCGGCATGACGCCGGACCCCGCCGCGGCCGAACCGCGTGCGAGGCCCATTCCGCGCGTCAACATCCAGGTCTTCTGCGAGGACCAGGATACGGCGGCTGTGATCCAGAAGGCATCGGAGGATCGGCGTCTCGCCAAGGCGCATGTCACGGTACAGATGGGCGGAGTGGAGGCGGCCGTCGCCTTCTACCGAAATGCCTCGACGCCCAATCTGATCGTCATCGAGTCCCTGCTGGACCGGGACAACATGCTCACGGACCTCGAGCGCCTTTCTGAGGTCTGCGATGCCGGCACCAAAGTGATTGCCGTCGGCCGCGTCAACGATGTGCTGCTTTACCGCGAGCTCCTGCGCCGCGGCGTCAGCGAATATGTCGTGGCGCCGATGACCGTGTCGCAGATCATCGAAAGCATCGCGACGATCTATACAGATCCGGAGACGGGCCCCGTCGGCCAGGTCATCGCCTTTATCGGCGCCAAAGGTGGCGCGGGCTCGAGCACGATCTGCCACAACACGGCCTTTTCCATCGCCGGATCCCTTGAGAGCGATGTGGTCATCGCCGATCTCGACTTGCCGTTTGGCACCGCGGGCCTGGACTTCAATCAGGATCCGCTGCAAGGCATCGCCGATGCTTTGGCAACGCCCGAGCGTCTCGACGAAGTCTTGCTGGACCGCCTGCTGTCGCGGTGTTCCGACCATTTGAGCCTGTTCGCCGCGCCGATCGCGCTCGACCGCCCGTACGACGTCGACATGAATGCCTGCGAGACCGTGCTCGATGTGGTGCGCGAAAACGTGCCCTGGGTCACCGTAGACGTCCCGCATCTGTGGACCGGGTGGGCCAAGGAAGTGGTGCTCAAGGCGGATCATGTCGTGCTGACCGCGATGCCGGACCTTGCCAGCCTGCGCAACACCAAGAATCTGGTGGATCAGCTCAAGGCGGCGCGGCCCAATGACCGGCTGCCACTATTGGTGCTCAATCAGGTCGGTGTGCCGAAAAGGCCCGAGATTTCCGTGAAGGACTTCGGTCACGCCATCGAGTTGGATCCGACGATTGTCATCGACTTCGATGCTCAGCTGTTTGGGACTGCGGCCAATAACGGCCAGATGATCGAAGAGGTCTCCGACAAGTCGAAGGCGGCCGATGCCTTCCGCAGCCTGGCAAATCTACTGACCGACCGGTCGGACCAGAAGGATGAGAGTTCTTCGCTGCTCGGTCCCCTGCTCAGCCGTTTGAGGCTCTCCAAAGCGCGCGCGTAAAGAAAGACCATGTTCGGAAAACGGAGTATGCCCGCGGCCACGCCCGCACCATCGCCCGAAAAGGCGGCGGCGTCCGCGCCGTCGCATGCCGAAGGTACTCCGGCGGAGTCCCCGCACAGCGGGTCTCCCGAGCCAGCGGCGCCGGCCTCGCACGCGACACAGCCCCCGCTCATAGCCTCCGCGGAACGCAAGCCCGTCGAGCGGGCGCGCTCCGAAGAGTATTACGACGTCAAGACGACCGTCTTCAACGCGCTCATCGATACCATCGATCTAACGCAGCTCGCCAAACTCGATCCCGACGCCGCCCGCGAAGAGATCCGCGATATCGTCAGCGAGATTGTCGCCATCAAGAACGTGGTGATGTCCATCGCCGAGCAGGAGGAACTGCTCAAGGACATCTGCAACGACGTGCTCGGCTACGGTCCGCTGGAGCCGCTCCTGGCCCGCGACGAAATCTCCGACATCATGGTCAATGGGGCGGGAACCACCTACATCGAGGTGCGAGGCAAGGTCGAGCAGACTGCCGTACGTTTCGCGGACAATGCGCAGCTCATGAACGTCTGCCAGCGCATCGTCAGCCAAGTGGGCCGTCGCGTCGATGAATCGAGTCCGATTTGCGATGCACGACTCCCCGACGGAAGTCGCGTCAACGTCATCGCCCCACCGCTTGCGATCGATGGTCCCACGCTCACAATCCGTAAGTTCAAGCGGGATCGTCTCACTCTAGATCAGCTCTTGAAGATGGGCTCCCTCAGCCCGGAGGGGCGCACGCTGCTCGCCATCATCGGTCGGGTTCGCTGCAATGTGGTCATCTCCGGCGGCACGGGCTCTGGTAAGACGACGCTGCTTAATTGCCTGACCGCCTATATCGATGCCGACGAGCGGGTCATCACCTGCGAGGACTCCGCCGAGTTGCAACTGCAGCAGCCGCATGTCGTGCGTCTGGAGACCAGGCCGCCGAATCTAGAGGGCGAAGGCGAGGTCACGATGCGCGATCTCGTGAAGAACTGTCTTCGTATGCGCCCTGACCGCATCATCGTCGGCGAGGTGCGCGGACCCGAGGCGTTCGATCTGCTCCAAGCGATGAACACGGGCCATGACGGCTCCATGGGAACGCTCCACTCCAACAGCCCGCGCGAATGTTTGAGCCGGCTGGAGAGCATGATCTTGATGGGTGGCTTCAACCTTCCCAGCAGGACCATCCGCGAGATGATCACATCGTCCGTCGACATCATCGTCCAGGCGGCCCGCATGCGCGACGGCACGCGCAAGATCACCCATGTGACCGAGGTCCTGGGCCTCGAGGGTGAGGTGGTCACGCTGCAGGATCTCTACGTCTATGACGTCACCGGGGAAGACGCGAACGGACGTGTCGCGGGGCGTCACCGCACCACCGGCATTGCGCGGCCCTACTTCTACGAAAAGGCGCGTTATTTCGGTGAAGACAAACGTCTGACCGAGACCCTGGCGGCCGGCGAAGTACACGACGAGCATGGGCAACCGATGGGAGAGCGATTTGCTCAGTCCTGAACTCGTACAGCTGGCGGCGATCGTTCTGGCGGCCCTGGCCGCCGGCGGCGTCGTCTACGTTCTGGTGATCCCCTATTTCAGCGACGAACGAAAAGTCGGCAAGCGCGTCGCCAATGCCGCGCAAGGTCAATCGAGAATGCGCACGCGGGTTGGCGTGCCGGCGCCACTGCAAATGCGCCGCAAGCAAGTTCAGGACACGATCAAGGATATCGAGGCAAAGCAGAAGGCGAAGAAGCGCATCTCGCTTCGCATCAAGCTGATGCGTGCCGGCTTCAATATCAAGCCCCGTGTCTATTACATCCTCAGCGCCATCGTCGGTCTCATCGGCGGCTTTATCGTTCTTGCGTCTGGAATGTCGCTCATTGTCGCCCTTATGGCGGCATTTGCGTGCGGCTTCGGTTTGCCGCGATGGTTCGTGTCGCGGCGCATCAAGAAGCGCCAAACCAAATTTCTGACCGAGTTTGCCAATGCCGTCGACATCATTGTGCGTGGCATCAAATCCGGTCTCCCGCTCCATGACTGCATGCAGGTCATCGCATCGGAATCCCCGGAGCCGGTACGCGGCGAATTTGCCGATCTCGTCGAGCAGCAGAATGTCGGCGTGCCGCTCGGCAAAGCCTTCGAGCGCATGCATGATCGGATGCCGCTCCAGGAGGTCAGCTTCTTTGCCATCGTCGTAGCCATTCAGGCCCAGACCGGCGGTAACCTCGCCGAGGCGCTCGGCAACCTATCGAGCGTGCTGCGCGAGCGCTATCGCCTGCAGGCCAAGGTGAGAGCATACAGCGCCGAGGCCAAAGCCTCGGCCATGATCATTGGCGCGTTGCCGCCGATGGTCATGAGCGTCGTGTACCTGACTTCGCCGGACTACATCTCTCAGCTTTGGACCAACGACCTCGGCAAGATCATGCTAGCAGCCAGTGCCGTGTGGATGCTGACGGGCATCATTGTCATGCGCCAGATGATCAACTTCGATTACTAGCCACGAAAGCCCATGTCCTCACTTGTCCAATACATCTTAGATCCGGGATTCGTGGTCATGACGCTGGCGGCGGTGGCGGCGTTCGCCACCGTGGCTTCGTTCGTGCTGCCGCTGCTGACGGGGGACCGCCTTGGCACGCGGATGAAATACGTGTCGAGCGAGCGGGACCGTCTGCGCGCCGAGCGGATGACCGCGCTCGCCGACGAGCAGAGGCAAGCCAAGCTTCGGCGCGAGCCCAAGAGCTTCATGAAGCAGGTCGTGGAGCAGCTCAATCTGCGCAAGGCGCTCGAGACCGAGGGCACGCGCGAGCGTCTGAAGATGGCCGGTTTCCGCGGGCAGGCGCCTGTGGTGGCGTTCCTGTTTTTTCGCGCGACCCTGCCGATCATCGGCTTCCTGGTGACCTTCTTCTATCTGTTCTTCGTGAAGGACTTTGGGCTTGCGCCGATCGTGCGGCTCGGCATGTCGATCGGTGGCGCCTATCTCGGCTTCTATTTTCCCAACATCTTCATCTCCAACCTCATTCAGCGTCGCCAAAAATCGATGCGAAGGGCTTTCCCTGACGCGCTCGATCTGCTCTTGATCTGCGTACAGGCGGGTATGTCCGTCGAAGCGGCGATGAACAAGGTGGCGAGCGAGATCGGCTCACGCTCCATCGAGCTAGCCGAGGAATTCAGCCTCACCACGGCGGAGCTGTCTTACCTTCAAGAGCGCCGCCAGGCCTATGAGAACCTCGGCAAGCGCACGGGACTTCCCGCGGTCAGGGCCGTCGGCACCAGCCTGATCCAAGCCGAGCGCTACGGTACGGCCGTGGGGCAGGCCTTGAGGGTGCTGGCCAAGGAAAGCCGCGACATGCGCATGTCGGAAGCGGAGAAGAAGGCTGCCGCGCTCCCGCCCAAGCTGACCGTGCCCATGATCGTGTTCTTCCTGCCCGTGCTGTTCGTCGTCATCCTCGGGCCCGCGGTCATCCAGTTCCTTGCCATGCGTGGCGGCGGCTAGGACGGCCCGCGCTACCCTGCAGCAGCGCATACAAGAAAGGCGCCTCTCGGCGCCTTCCCCGTTCCCCCACAATCTCGAAACGATCGCTTAGTCGACGTCGGCCTTGAACAGGCTCGCCGGCATGATCGACGTAGGGCCGGACGGCGCCCCGGTCTGGGCTTTGGCAACCTTGGCCGGGGACTCAACGACCTCATCCACCGGCTGCACCATCGTCACCTTGGGAGTTTCGCGCTTGGGCGCCGCCGTGCGCGATGCCGTGTTGACTGGCGCGGGCTCCTTGGCCGGCGCGTTCGTCCCGAAGGGCGACCAATCTTCGAGCGAGTCTTGCGGCTTGCTCTTCGAGGCCACCTTGGTCGGCTTGGCCATCATGTTGCGCAGATACGTCATGCTCGACTTGGCTTGCGCCGCATTCATGTCGACAGAGGCGACCTCGCGCGCTTGGTCGAATTTGCCTTGGACGCCCAAGACCAGTGCCAGGTTCTGGCGGATGCGCCGGTCGTCATGGCCATTTTCCCCGGCCTTGCGCAGGAGCGCTTCGGACTCCGAGGCCTTGCCGTCGAGCGCGTAGGAAAGCGCCAAATTATTGATCACGGACGGTGCCTCGGGCTCCTTCTCCAGGGCCGCGAGATAATATTCCTGTGCCTTGGCGTACTCGCCCTTCTTGGCGTGCAGCGTGCCTTGGGCTGACAAGGTCTTCCAGTCGGTGACGCCTTGAGAGGAGGCCGACTCCAATGCACGGCTCGCCACATCAACACGGCCCAGCTCCAGGGCCACGCGGCCGAGTTCGGCCGCCACCTGCCCGTCGTCCGGGTTGGCGCGGTAGGTCTTCTTCAGGATATCGAAGGAACGATCTTTCGAGCCGAGGGCCCTCAGCGATTTGGCGTAGCCGAGCGCCATCTTGGGATTTGTCGGGTCCTTGGCGTAGGCGACGGCCCATTGCGACGTCGCCTTCGCTGCCTGTCCAGCCGTCATCTGGACTTCGGCCGGCGCGCTGTTCCGGGAGAACAACCCGCCGCCGCTGTGGCCGCAGGCGCCAAGCAGAGACGCGGCCGCGGTCGTTGCGAGCAGCGCGAGGATCATGGAACGGCGTGGGCAGGAAACGTGCGGCATTGCTTAAGCAATCCTTAACGGGCCCCAACGCGAGCGCCCGGGTTTGCCGGTTCAACTACCGTCATGATGTGAGACAGGCGTCAAAAAAGTATTAACCATAGCCGCCGGGCTTGAGCGCCAAGGGGCCGGACAAGGAGCCGGACCAGGGGCTGAACAGCCTTAGCTGTCCGCGCGCGCCGACATCTCGGCCTTGGCGCCATCGGTCCACGCCGCCATGGCCGGCATGGCGTAGATCGCCTCGACATAGGCGGCCGCGGTGCCGTCGTCGCCGAACTGGTCGAGCGGCACTCCATAGGTGCGGAACCGCGTGGCGACGGGCGCATACATGGCATCGGCATTGGTGAAGGCGCCGAGCAGGAACGGGCCGTCCTTGCCGTACCGCTCGCGCGTGTCGTGCCAGATGGCGATCACGCGGCGGATATTGGCTTCAAGCGCGTCGCTCAAGGCCGGCATCGGCAGCGACGACAGAAGATCCATGGGCATGTCGTTGCGCAACGCCTGAAAGCCCGCATGCATCTCGGCGGAGATCGACCGGGCCACCGCGCGCGCCTCACGGTCCTCGGGCCACAGCCTGGCGTCGGGGTGCTGCTCGGCGAGATATTCGACGATGGCCAAACTGTCGCAGAGGATGCCGATATCGGTCTTGAGCGCCGGCACCTTGCCCGAGGGCGAATGGCGGAAGATCTCAGCCTTGCTGTCGGCCTGGCGCAGGCGGATACGCTCCTCCTCGAACGGGATGCCGCAGGATTTCAGCGCAAGCCACGGGCGCAAGCTCCACGACGAGTAGTTCTTGTCGCCGATTACCAGCGTGTAGCCTGTCCCTGCCATCGAACCGCCTTCCACCATTGTCATGTTTCCGCTCCCCTGCCATTAATGCGCGGCCCCTTCAAGACGCATCCGGATTTTTTCATGCCTAGCAAAGCGACGACGCTCGACACCACGCGCCACCATCTGGAAGACCTGCTCCTTGAGCCGGGTGCCGAGGCGGTTCCCATCAGGCTGATCTGCTCCGAGGACGATCTCGCGGGCCTGAGCGCCGCGGAGCGCCGCTGGATCGAGGTGCGTGGCTGGAAGCCGACCCAAGGCGCGGTTCTGTTGATTCCCGAAGAGGGTGGGGGGCTCGGCGCTGTCCTATTCGCCACCGGCGGGGCGGATTGGGCTGAAAAGGCCCCGATGCTGACCGGTGCTCTGCCGGCGGCGTTGCCGGCAGGCGATTACCGTTTCGCCGGGCCGATGCCCGATCCGGAGCTTGCCGCGCTCGGTTTTCTCGCCGCCTGTTACCGCTTCACCCGCTACAAGACCGCCAAGGACGACAAGACCAAACGCTTGGTGCGCCCCGAGGGCGCGAACCGCGATCAGGTTCTGGCGCTCGCGGAATTGCTCTATTTCGGGCGCGATCTCATCAATACGCCGGCAAGCGACTTAGGGCCCGCCGAGCTCGAGACCGCCGTCCGCGATCTTGCCAAGGCCTTCGGCGGGACCATCAAGGTGACGGAAGGGTCGAACCTCCTGTCGGACAATTTCCCCATGATCCACGCCGTGGGCCGCGCCAGCGACCGCGCCCCCCGGCTCATCGACTTGCACTGGGGCTCCGAGCATGCGCCCAAGGTGACGATCGTCGGCAAGGGCATCTGTTTCGATACCGGCGGTCTCAATCTGAAGCCCGGCAGCAGCATGGGGCTGATGAAAAAGGACATGGGCGGCGCGGCGGCGGCGCTTGCCTTCGCGCTCCTGGTCATGCGGGCCAAGCTTCCCATGCGGTTGCGCGTGCTGATTCCCGCCGCCGACAATTCCGTCGCCGGCAATGCGTTTCGGCCGGGCGACGTGCTGACGAGCCGCAGCGGCATCACGGTCGAGATCGGCAATACTGACGCCGAAGGGCGCCTCGTGCTGGCTGACGCGCTCAGCCTCGCCGACGAGGAGGCGCCGGACTATCTCATCACCTTCGCCACGTTGACCGGCGCCGCGCGGGTGGCGCTCGGCCCCGATCTACCGCCGTTCTACGCCGACGACGAGGCGTTCGCCGGCAAGGTACTCGACGCCGGGCATGCGGTCGGCGATCCGGTGTGGCGCATGCCGTTCTGGGCCCCGTACGACAAGTGGCTCAAGAGCAACGTGGCCGACGTCAGCCACATCTCCGACGGCGCCTTTGCCGGCTCGGTCACGGCGGCGCTGTTCCTCAAGCGCTTCGTGCACGACGCCAAGCGCTTCGCTCATTTCGACATTTATGGCTGGGTGCCGCGCGCGCAGCCGGGCCGCCCGCAAGGCGGCGAGCCGCAAGCCGCCCGCGCCCTGTTCCAATTCTTCCGCCAAGAGCTCGGGTCGTGACCAAGCCGCTCGATCCGCGCCGCTACGTCTACCGCGCGGATTTGGCCGCCGAGCATTTGCGCGGCACCGTTGAAGCGGAGCGCTACGTCACCGGTGAGCGCCGCCAGGTCGCGGCCCCGTCACTGCCCTTGCGGCGGGAGCCGCGCTTCGATGCGCCCCTCGATACCGAGGCGCTGCACGGCGAGACCGTGACCGTCTACGAGGAGCAGGAAGGCTGGGCCTGGGTCCAGCTCGAGCACGACGACTATGTCGGCTACGTGCCGGCCGGGGGCCTGATCCCGGCGATCGCGACGCCGACCCACCGCGTCTCGGTGTTGCGCACCTACATCTTTCCCGAACCCGATTCCAAGACGCCGCCATTGGCGATGCTCAGCCTCAATGCGCGCATGAGTGTCGCCGAGGAGGCGGGCCGTTATTTGCGGCTCGCCAATGGCGGCTATGTCTATGCCGCCCATGTAGTGCCGCTCGGCCAGCACGCGGCAGACTTCGTCGCGGTCGCCGAGACCTTTCTCGGCACGCCGTATCTGTGGGGCGGACGCACCAGCGTGGGGCTGGATTGCTCAGGCTTGGTGCAGCTCGCCGCCGCCGCCGCCGGCCATGCCGTGCCGCGCGATGCCGACATGCAGGCGACAGAGGCGGGGGAACCCGTCGACTGGCACGAGGGCGGCGCGCTGGCGCGCGGCGATCTGGTGTTCTGGGAAGGCCATGTGGGCATCATGGCAAGCGCCGAGGCGTTCATTCATGCCAACGCCCATCACATGGCCGTCGAGATCGAGCCGCTTCGGCAAGCCAACGACCGCATCAGGCGCGCCGCGGGCTACCGCATAACCGGCGTGCGGCATCTGCCGCGCCGCTAAAACACGCCAAAGAGATAGAGCAGAATGATGATGGGGATCGGAATGCCGATCAGCCACAAAAGAATACCGCGCACTGTTTGGTCCTCCGTTGTCCTGAACATGCAACGGATAAACGTGAGGACAGCGTGCCCGGTTCCCCCGCCCTACGTTGAGACGGCTTCGCCCGGAGCGGCTTCAAGCTCGAAAGCGGCGGCAAGCAGCGCCTTGGTGTAGTCGGTCTTGGGATCGGCAAACACCGTTTGCGCCGGGCCTTGCTCCACCACTTTGCCGTGACGCAGCACGATGATGGAGTTGGCCAGCGCCCGCACGACTTTCAGGTCGTGGCTGATGAAGAGATAGGAGAGTTTGTGCCGCCGTTGCAGGTCCCGCAGCAAGTCCACGATCTGCGCCTGCACGGAGACATCGAGCGCCGAGGTCGGCTCGTCGAGAATGAGAAGCTTCGGTTCCAGCACCAATGCGCGCGCAATGGCGATGCGCTGGCGCTGACCGCCGGAGAACTCGTGCGGATAGCGGTGGCGGGCGCCGGGATCGAGCCCCACCTCTTTCAGCGCGTTGGACACGCGTTCCTCCCGCTCGGCACGCGAAAGCTTCGGGTTCTGGATCACCAGCCCTTCCTCGATGATCTGGGCGATCGACATGCGCGGGGAGAGGGAGCCGTAAGGGTCCTGAAACACGATCTGCAATTCGCGCCGCAACGGGCGCATCTGCTTGGAATCGTAGCCGTCGATGCGGTCGCCGAGATAGACGATGGGTCCTTCGCTTGAGATCAGGCGCAGCACTGCGAGCCCAAGCGTCGTCTTACCGGACCCGGATTCGCCGACGACACCGAGCGTCTGGCCTTCTTTTACTTCGAGGTCGATGCCGTCCACGGCCTTGATATGTCCGACCGTGCGGCGCAGGAAGCCGCGCTTGATGGGAAACCACACGCGCAGATCGTCGGTCTTGAGGATGGTCTTGGCGTTGGCGTTCTCCGGTGGCGGCGAGCCCTTGGGCTCCGAGGCGAGCAGGTGCTTGGTATAGGCGTGCTTGGGATGCGTGAAGATCTCATGCGCCGTCCCGCGCTCGACGATCTCGCCGCTATGCATCACGCACACATTGTCGGCCATCTTGCGCACGATGCCGAGATCGTGGGTGATGAGCAGCATCGCCATGTTGAACTCGGCTCTGAGGTCGAGCAGCAATTCGAGGATCTGCGCCTGAATGGTCACATCGAGCGCGGTCGTCGGCTCATCGGCGATCAATAGGTCGGGCTCGTTGGCGAGCGCCATGGCGATCATCACGCGCTGGCGCTGCCCGCCGGAAAGCTGGTGCGGATAAGAGCCGAGCCGGCCTTGCGCGTCCTCGACGCCCACCTTGGTGAGCAGGTCGATGACGCGGGCGCGGGCCGGCGCACCGGACAAGCCTTTGTGGATGCGCAAGACCTCCGCGATCTGCTGCTCGATCGTGTGCAGCGGATTGAGCGAGGTCATCGGCTCCTGGAAGATCATGGAAATCTGATTGCCGCGCACATGGCGCAGACCGTCCGGCGGGAGCGCCAAGAGATTCTCGCCCTTGAAGCGGATGGCGCCAGAAGGGTGCGACGCGGACGGGTAGGGCAGGAGTTGCAGGATCGACAGGGCCGTCACCGTCTTGCCGGAGCCGGACTCGCCGACCAACGCCAGCGTCTCGCCCTTCTTGATGTCGAACGACACGTTCTTGACCGCGTGGGTCGCCTTGTCGCCCGCGCGGAAATCCACGCTCAAATCGTCGACGGAAAGGAGTGCGTCCTTGGTCATGCGCTCTCTCGTTTGGGCTTCGCGTCGGCACAGTCCGACCGCTCGATCTCGACCGTGGCGTGGTCGAGGCTGAACTTCTCCTCCAGCCGCGCCTTGATGGCCTGCACGACCTTGTCGGAATCCGTCC
>Ga0075527_10000141_pt1 | contig 16079 bp, 10 predicted proteins | sample NGEPer11B_FD_74784 | JGI IMG/M metagenome (GOLD analysis project Ga0075527, IMG submission 74784) | Arctic peat soil microbial communities from the Barrow Environmental Observatory site, Barrow, Alaska, USA - NGEE Permafrost305-11B | ecosystem: Environmental > Terrestrial > Soil > Wetlands >...
GCGCGAGGAGATGAGCCCGCGCGGCCGCCACACCATGATCCCCACCATGGCGATGCCGAACAGCAGCATGCGGTAGAGCGCCGGGTCGAAGCCTTCGCCGAAGAAGCTCTGCAGCCCCTCCGTATGCCTGAGCGCCTCGAAGCCGCCGACCATGACCACAGCGGCGATGGCCACGCCGAGCTGGCTGCCCATGCCGCCCAACACGACGATGGCGAGGATGATGGCGGACTCGATGAAGGTGAAGCTCTCGGGGCTGATGAAGCCTTGCCGCGTGGCGAAGAAACAGCCGGCCAACCCGCCGAACAGCGCGCCGGTGGCGAACGCGGTGAGCTTGGTGATGGTGGTATTGATGCCGAGCGAGCGGCAGGCGATCTCGTCCTCGCGCATGGCCTCCCAGGCGCGCCCGATCGGAAGACGTCTCAGCCGCAGGGTCACCAGATTGGTGATCAGCGCCAGCACCAGGATCACGTAATAGAGAAAGATGATGCCGTGCAGCGCATCGTATTTCAGGCCGAAGAATTGGCTGAACGTGGTGCCCTCGGCAAACGGCGAGAAGGGCAGGCCGAAGAAGGTGGGTTTGGGGATGCCCGAAATGCCGTTCGGCCCGTTGGTCACCTCTGTCCAGTTCAGCAGCACGATGCGGATGATCTCGCCGAAGGCCAAAGTGACGATGGCGAGGTAGTCGCCGCGCAGGCGCAGCACCGGAAAGCCGAGAAGGACGCCCCACGTTGCAGCGGCGAGCCCGGCGATGGGCAGGCACATCCAGAAGCCGAGACCGAAATGCGTGGCAAGCAGCGCGAAGGTGTAGGCGCCGACCGCGTAGAAGGCCACATAGCCGAGGTCGAGCAGGCCGGCGAGCCCGACCACGATGTTCAGACCCCAGCCTAGCATCACATAGGTGAGCACGAGGATGGAGAGATCGAACCAGTAGCGAAGCGGCAGCCCCAGGTTGAGCATCTTGTCCAGGGCGTAGGCGGTGAGCGGAAACAGCACCGCGAACACGATGCCGCCCACCACGAAGATGTGCGCGTAAGGCATGTCGGGAAAGACATGGACGATTAGCCGCCGCAACAGACCAAGCCCGACAAAGGCCAGCAGGGCAATCGCGATCAACTCGAATGCCGGCACATCGAAGACAGCGGAGCCGATGAAAGCGAGAACGCCGAGCGCCGCTGTCGCGGCCAAGACAAGACTGTCGCGTCTGTCGAACGGATCGCGCGTGAACAGCTTGGCGAACGGCGTGGTGAGCGGATACTCCGCTTGCCACACGAACAGGTTCAGCAGCAGCCTGCCGAAAAACACTATGCCCACGGCGACCGCGAGCAGCATCGGGCGCGGCTGGAGCGTCAGCCCGGTGACGTTGTCTTCGGTGCGCAAGCCGAGCACCAGCGAGAACAACGCAAAGGCGATGACGCCGGCAAGAAGGGAATCGGCGAGCGCTGATTTGAGCCGCTGGCCGAACGATGTGCCGGGCTCGACCAAGCTCTAGACCTTCTCGACCTCGGGCCGCCCAAGCAGGCCCGTCGGGAAGAAGATGAGCACGATAGCGAGCATGGAGAACGCCGCCACGTCCTTGTACTCGATGGTGAAGTAGGCCGACCAGAAGGTCTCGATCAGCCCGATCACAAGCCCGCCGAGCATGGCGCCGGGGATCGAGCCGATGCCGCCGAACACCGCCGCGGTGAAGGCTTTGATGCCGACGATGAAGCCGATGTAGAAATCGATCACGCCGTAATAGAGCAGGTAGAGCAGTCCGGCGACGGCGGCCAGCGCGGCGCCCATCACGAAGGTGAGCGAGATGGTGCGGTCGACATCGACCCCCGACAGCGACGCCATGAGCCGGTCCTGCTCACAGGCCCGCTGGGCGCGGCCCAGCGCGGTACGGCTGATGATGAGCCAGAAGGCGGTCATCAGCACCAGCGTCGTCACCACGATGAGGATCTGGATATTGGAGATGATGACGGTGAACTCGCCGTCTTTGAAGAATTCGTAGCCGCCGGTGATGACGGGCTGCAGTGGCTTCACCCGCGCGCCTTGCGCCACCTGAATGAAATTCTGCAGCACGATGGACATGCCGATGGCGGTGATCAGCGGCGCCAGCCGGAAGGAGTCGCGCAACGGCCGGTAGGCGATGCGCTCCACCGTCCAGCCCCACGCCGCGGTCAGCACCATGGCGATGATCAGCACGAGAAGCAGCGCCAGGGGGATCATGGTGACGCCGAGTGCCATCAGCGCGAGGAAGGCGATCAAGGCGATGAAGGCGCCCACCATGAAGATGTCGCCATGGGCGAAATTGATCATGCCGACGATGCCATAGACCATGGTGTAGCCGATGGCGATCAGCCCATAGATCGAGCCCAGGGCGAGCCCGTTGATCAGCTGCTGAAGGAAATAGGCCATATAAAAGCCTGCCTGGCCTTCCCCCGGTCGGGCATTGCAGAGCTAACAAAGCGGGGTGGTACCCACTTTGGTACTTTTAGCAAGAAGGCGTGGTCGAGTGCATGCCCAAATTCAGAGCAGCATATGGGAACCGTCGCAAAACGGCGGATCGCCCGTGTCCTTGCAGCCGCACAGCAACGCCATCTCGGTGCGCTCGGCGGTGAACATCAAGGGCTCGATGCCGGTGCCGGCATGACCGCCGTCGCAAAAGGGTTGGTTCTTGCTCCGCCCGCAGCGGCACCAGGCATAGCGTTTGCCTTCTTCGAGCTGCACTTGATAGGGGCTGAGCTGTGGGCGCTCCGGCTCTTCTGACATGATGTTCCCCAGCGTTATTGGTCAGACAATTGCCGGGCCCTGCTTAGCCAATTCGCCCCTGTCATTCAAGGAAGTGTCGGGTTTTCGTGTTAAGCGGGTCGATAGTGTTTGCCGCCTAGCATGGCGCCGTCCCCCGCGATTCGCAGCCCTTGTCGGCGCGGGCGGCGCGGAAAACGCGAGAAGACCCTTGAGTCCATGGCCCAGCCTCACCATAGAGGACGAAAAGGCGCCGCTTGCGCGCGCCGCGCGAAGCGCGCTTTCGTAAGCGGCGCATCGAGGGTTAAGGCGAGTTTGGAGAGCACCCGTGGCTGAGTTGATCTTTGTTGCCGTATCAGTGGGCGCGTTCTTCGCGCTGGCGATGAACCGTGCGTCGTTTCGGACCTGGGCGATCGCCGTCGCGGTGTTCACGCTCATCCTGCAATTTGCCCTCGGCTTTCCGTTCTGGACCTTCGCCGGCTGGCTCATCGCCGGGCTGTTGTTCGCCGCCAGCATCCCCGACCTCAAGCGCCAATATCTCACGCTACCGGCCTATCGCGCGCTGAAGGGCGCGATGCCGAAGATTTCCGAGACCGAGCGCGAGGCGCTGGAAGCCGGCACCATCGGTTGGGACGCGGAGCTGTTCTCAGGTCAACCCGACTTCGCCAGGCTGCGCCGCGTGGCGCCGATCACCCTCACGGACGAAGAGCGCGCCTTTCTCGACGGCCCGACCGAAGAGCTCTGCCAGCGCCTCGATGATTGGCGCATCCGCCACGACCTGCACGACGTGCCCGAAGATATTTGGCGGTTCGTTTGCGACAACGGCTTTCTCGGCATGCTCATTTCCAAAGAGCATGGGGGCTTGGGCTTCTCCGCCCAGGCGCAGTCGCTGGTCCTGGGCAAGATCTCGTCCAAGAGCGCCGACAGCGTCACCATCGTCATGGTGCCGAACTCTCTCGGCCCGGGCGAGCTGATCGAGAAATACGGCACCGAAGCGCAGAAGGCGCAATACCTGCCGCGGCTTGCCAAAGGCGAGGAGATTCCCTGCTTCGCGCTCACCGGACCGTTCTCGGGGTCGGACGCCGCCGCCATGCGCGATGTCGGCGTCGTCACCAAGGGCCTGCACGAGGGCAAGGAGACGCTCGGCATCAAGCTCACCTGGGACAAGCGCTACATCACGCTTGCGCCCAACGCGACCTTGCTCGGTCTCGCCTTCCGTCTGTTCGATCCGGACAATCTCCTGGGCCGCGGCGAGGATGTCGGCATCACGCTCGGGCTTGTTCCGACGGACCATCCGGGCGTCGAGATCGGCCGCCGCCATCTTCCGGCAGGCGCGGCCTTCCCCAACGGCCCCACCTCGGGCACCGACGTGTTCGTGCCGCTTGACTGGGTGATCGGTGGGCCGGAGGGCGCAGGCCAGGGCTGGCGCATGCTGATGAACTGCCTGGCCGCAGGGCGTTCCATCTCGCTGCCCGCCACGAGCGCCGCCTGCGCCAAGGCCATGGCCCGGCGCACCACGGCCTATGCGCGCATCCGTAAGCAGTTCGGCCTGCCCATCGGTTTCATGGAAGGCGTGGAGGAGAAGCTGGCGCGCCTTGTGGAGAACGCCTACGGGCTCGAGGCCGCGCGCGCCGTCACCGCCTCGATGGTCTCCGCCGGCGAGAAGCCCGCCGTCATCTCGGCGCTGCTGAAATACGTCTCGACCGAGCGTATGCGCGATAGCGTCAACGACGCGCTCGATATTCACGGTGGCCGCGGCATCTGCGACGGCCCGTTGAACTATATCCAAGGCGCCTATCAGATGGTGCCAGTCGGCATCACCGTGGAAGGCGCGAACATCCTCACCCGGACGCTGATCACCTTCGCCCAAGGGGCGCTGCGCAGCCATCCCTATCTCTTCGCCGAGATTGAGGCGCTGCAGGACACCGACCGCGAGCGCGGCGTCGAGGCGTTCGAGAAGACCTTCGACGATCACCGCGCCTTCCTGTTCTCCAATGTGACCGGCGCGCTGTTCCACAATTTCACCTTCGGCCTGTTCGCCACCGCGCCGCAGAACACCGGCGACGTCACGCGCTGGTGGCGGCAGCTGTCGCGCGCATCGCGGTCCTTTGCGCTGGTCGCCGATCTCACCGTGGCGCTGCTCGGCGGCGGCCTCAAGGTGAAGCAGAAGATCACCGGACGCATGGCCGACGCGCTCGCCGAGCTTTATCTAATGTCGTCGATCCTCAAGCGCTACGAGGATGACGGGCGCCCCGCGGGCGACCGCCTGGTCGTGGATTACTGCGCGCGCAATTGCCTTCACCGTTTCGATCGCGCTCTGCGCGGCGTCATCGATAACTTTCCCGTTCGCTGGGCCGCCTGGCTCATGGGCCCGTTGGTGCTGCCCTTCGGCATGCGCCGCCCGGCCGCCGACCGCCAAGGCAAGGACATCGTCCGGCTTGCGCTTCAGCCCGGCGCCTTCCGCGACCGGCTGACCCGCGACATCTATACGTCTGAGGGCACGGACGACGCGACAGGGCTGCTCGAGGCCACGCTTCTCAAGGTCGTGGCTTGCGAGGAGGCCGAGAAGAAGCTCGAACGCGCCATCCGCAAGGGCGAGGTAAAGCGCTTCCACGACAATGACTGGATCAAAGATGCGGAAGATAAGGGCGTGCTCAGCGCCGATGAGGCAAAAGAGCTTGCGGACTTGCGCGACATGGTGGCCCGCGTTATCGCGGTTGATGATTTCTCCGCGTCGGAATTGACGCGCGGCCACAAGCCGGCCGAGAGCGACTCCGAAACCAAACGGCACCTCGCCGCCGAGTAAACAGAACCATGCCGATTTCACTGACCGATCTGAAGGACTGGACCTTCTCTGTCGACTTCGAGGGCATCGCCTGGGCGGTGATCGACCGCGAGGGCGAGAGCATGAACGCGCTCGGCCGCCGGCCTACCGAGGAATTGGAGAAGATCGTCAAGGCGGTGGAGGACGCGCCGGCCGGAGAGGTGCGGGGGCTCGTGCTGATGAGCGGCAAGGAGTCGAGCTTCATCGCCGGCGCCGACATCAACGAGTTCGAGGGCTTCGACACCGAGGACAAGATCAAGGACGTGGTCAAGCAGACGCTTCAGCTGTTCGACCGCATCGAGCATCTGCCCGTGCCGGTGGTCGCCGCGATCCACGGCTATTGCCTGGGCGGCGGGTTCGAACTGGTTTTGGCTTGCGATTGGCGCATCGCCGACCGCGAGGAGGGGACGCGGCTCGGCTTCCCCGAGGTGAAGCTCGGCATTTTCCCGGGGCTGAACGGCACGGTGCGCGCCATCCAGGCGGCAGGCCCGCTCGACGGCATGACAGCCATGCTGACGGGCAAGATGCTCAGGCCCACGGCGGCCCGCGCCATGGGCCTGGTCGATCAACTCGTGCCGACGCACCACAATCTCAAATGGGCCGCGCGCAAAGCCGTCCTCCAGAAGCGCCGCTCCAAGGGTGCGCCGTGGTGGAAGAAGCTGATGCTGAAGCAGCCCGTGCGCGGGATGCTGGCCAAGCAGATGCGTGCCAAGACGAAGGCGAAGGTTCGCGAGGAGCATTACCCCGCGCCCTTCCGCCTCATCGATCTGTTCGAGCGCTACGGCGACGACCCCGCGCGGATGAAGCTGGCCGAGACCGAGATGTTCGCGCCGCTCATGGCGAGCGAGACCTCGCGGAACTTACGGCGCGTGTTCAAGTTATCCGAGACATTGAAGGATGCAGCGCCCAAGAACGGCTTCAAGCCCCGCAAAGTGCATGTCATCGGTGCCGGCACCATGGGCGCCGACATCGCCGCCTGGTGCGTGGTCTCCGGCATGCAGGCGAGCCTGCAGGATCTCGACGAAGCGCAAGTTCACAAGGCGCTGTCCCGGGCCAAGAAACTCTTCAAGAAGCGCCTGCGCGGCAAGACGGCTTTCGATTCCGCGGTTGCACGCCTGATCGCCGATCCCCAGGGCAAGCAGATCAAGCACGCCGATGTCGTCATCGAGGCCATCGTCGAGAAGCTCGACGTGAAGCAGAAGCTGTTTGCCGATCTCGAGACGAAAGCGAAGCCCGGCGCGGTGCTGGCGACGAACACGTCCTCGCTCAAGCTGGAGGACATCGCCAAGGAGCTGAAAGATCCCGGCCGGCTGGTCGGTCTTCACTTCTTCAATCCCGTGGCGCAGTTGCCGCTGGTCGAGGTCGTGCGCGGCGAGGGCACACGTGAAGAGGAGATCGGCAAGGCCTGCCGCTTCGTCACCGCCATCAACAAGCTGCCGCTCATCACCAAGAGCTGCCCCGGCTTCCTCGTCAACCGCGTGCTCGCGCCCTACATGATGGAGGCCGTGCGCCTCTATCAGGAAGGCCAGCCGCGCGAGAAGCTCGATCAGGCCGCGCTCAAATTCGGCATGCCCATGGGGCCGATGGAGCTCATGGACATGGTCGGGCTGGACATCTGCAACAAGGTCGGCGAGGAGCTCGATCTTGCGCCGAAAGCGGACGGCAAGCCGGACAACGTGCTGGCGACGCTCGTCAAGCAAGGCAAGCTCGGCAAGAAGACGGGCGAGGGCTTCTATGTCTGGGAGGACGGCAAGCCGAAGCGCGACGACGCACACTATGACGATGCGGACCTTGCGCGCCTCGGCCGCGCGTTGATCAAACCGCTGCTCGACGAGGCTGAGCGTGCCGAGGCCGATCATGTCGTGGCCGATGCGGACCATGTCGATGCCGGCGTGATCTTCGGCACGGGCTTCGCGCCATTCCGTGGCGGCCCGCTGCATTATCGACGGAGCGAGGCCGCCGCCGAGACCGGCAAAGCCGCGGCGTAAGACGACGAGGCCGAAAGGAACATTATGAAGGACGCAAGGATACGGCGTGTCGCGGTGCTCGGCGGGGTGAGAATCCCCTTTTGCCGCTCGCACACGGCCTATGCCGAGCTCTCCAATCTCGACATGCTGACTGCGGCGCTCACCGGTCTGGCCGACCGCTTCGCGCTTTCCGGCGCTCATATCGACGAGGTGGTCGGCGGCGCGGTCGTGACTCATGCCAAGGACTGGAACCTCGCACGCGAGGCGGTCATCGGCAGCCCGCTCGCCCAGACGACGCCGGGCATCACCATGATGCAGGCCTGCGGCACGAGCCTGCAAAGCGCGCTCGGGCTCGCCGCCAAGATCGCCACCGGCCAGATCGAAGCCGGCATCGCCATGGGGTCCGACACCACGAGCGATGCGCCCATCGTGTTCCAGAAGAAATTCGCCAAGCGCCTGGTCGAGGCCTCGCGCGCCAAGTCCATGGGCCAGCGGCTCGCCGCCTTCAAAGGCATGATGCCGGGCGAGCTCGCGCCCGTGCCGCCGGACACGCGCGAGCCCCGCACCGGGCTCGGCATGGGCGAGCATTGCGAGCTCATGGCCAAGGAATGGGGCATCACCCGCGAGGAGCAGGACGAACTCGCCTTCGAGAGTCACCACAAGGCGGCCGAGGCCTATGAGGAGGGCTTCATGGACGACCTGGTGATTCCCTGCGCCGGGGTCTTCCGGGACAACAACATTCGCGCGGAGATCTCGCTCGAGAAGATGGCCGAGCTGAAGCCGGCTTTTGATAAGGCGGGAGGGACGATTACCGCCGCCAATTCCACCCCGTTAACCGATGGGGCCGCTACGGTGCTGCTCTCAAGCGAAGAATGGGCGGAAAACCAAGGAATTCCAATTCAGGCATATTTAACTTTGGGTCGCACTTCTGCCGTAGACTATGTGCAGGGTGAAGGTCTTCTGATGGCGCCGACCATTGCTGTGAGCGAAATGCTCGATCAGACGGGGCTTGCACTGCAAGACTTTGATTATTATGAGATTCACGAGGCATTCGCTGCGCAGGTGTTGGCTACGCTGAAGGCATGGGAATCAGAGGCTTATTGCCGTGACCGGCTTGGTCGAAGCGAACCCTTGGGGTCGATCGACCGATCGAGGCTGAACGTCAAGGGGTCTTCCATCGCCATCGGCCATCCGTTTGCCGCCACGGGCGCGCGGATCTTGTCAGTTTTGGCCAAACTCCTGCATAATGGGGGTGGCCAAAGAGGTTTGATTTCGGTGTGTACTGCCGGCGGCATGGGCGTCGCGGCGATCCTGGAAGGGGTCGGGACGCCACAGCCGGCGGAAATCGGCAACGACATTAAGGGCGCAGTATAAGTGCTCTACCGCCGGATCAGGAGTTGGGTCCAACGAGACCCGTCAGGGACAGGGGGCAAAAGAGACATTGCCGAGGCGACGATCTTGCCTACGGCCCGACCCATGACGGAGGTGCTTATGCGGCATTATGTGATCAGCGCGGCGATTGGCCTTGTGATGGCCGCCGCCCTCGTTCCCTTGAGTGCGACCCAGGCGGCTGCGGCCGATCCCACGGGTATTTGGCGAAAATCAGAGCAGGGGGAGCGCCCGGGGAAGTTCGAAATCTTCCGCTGCGGCTCCGGCAAGCGCTACATCTGCGCCAAGATCGTCTGGCTTCAGGACCCCCTCTACAAGGGCAAGCCACTTCACGACATCCGTAACGAGAACCCCAGGCTGCGGGATCGCCCAATCCTCGGTCTGCCGATGATCAACGGCATGGCGCAGGTCGGCGCCAACCAGTGGAAGGGCAATATCTACAACCCCGAGGACGGCAACACCTATTCCGCGACGCTGACGCTGGTGTCGCGCAACCAGATCAATCTCAGAGGCTGCAAGGGGTGGATCCTGTGCGGTGAACGCACCTGGGTCAGGACCTCGCTGCCGAAGCCCGAGCCCGAGGAGCAGATCGAGGCCTCGGCCGAGCCGGAGAGCGTAACCGAGACCGCCGCCGCCACGCCGGCCCCCGAAGCGGACGCGTTTGCCAACGCGGAAATGCTGACGCCGGTCGCCGCGCGTAGCACGCAGGCCGGCTATCGGTTCCTGAGCCGCTCGACGAGCACTGATGGACAGGCCGGCTTCTCCGGCGAGAACGTGCCGAGCATGTTCGCCATGACGAGCCTGCTGCCGAAGGCTGGCGACGGCGCAGACGCGGTCGCCGCGGCCGAAAGCGCGCCGGCTCCGTCCGAGCCCAAAGCTGCCGGGGTGGCGCAGCCCAAGCCGCAACCGGTTCGCGCGACCACGTCGCCTTCACCCCAAGCCGCACCCCAGCCCGGCGCGGAGCCGATCGATGGGGAAGATCCGATGCAGACGGCCGAGAACGAGGCGATGGCGGAGGCCGATGCCGCGCCGCAAAGGCTGTCTTGGCGTGAGCGGCGTCAGCTTAGGCGTCAGCAGAAGCTGCAGCAGCAGCAGGAGGCGCAACAAGGCCTGCTTCCCTGGCAGCGCTAGGCCAAAACGCACCGACAGCATTTGAGGGATGAGGTCTAGGCTTTGAGCCTAACTCCGCGTTTGCGCGCGCAGCTCTTTCTTGGAGAGCTTGCCGATCATCGTTTTCGGCAATTCGCTGCGAAACTCGATGGCGACCGGGAGTTCGAGCTTCGACAGCTTCGGCCGCAGGAACGCCACGAGCTCGATCGCCGTGGCCTCGCACCCTTCCTTCAGCCGCACGAAGGCCTTTGGCGCCTCGCCCCGATAGTCGTCCGGAACACCCACCACGCAGACCTCGGCCACCGCTGAGTGCTCGTAGAGCGCGTCCTCGATGCGCCGCGGATAGACCTTGAAGCCCGCGGCGTTGATCATGTCCTTGATGCGGTCGACGATGAAGATGAAGCCCTCCTCGTCCATGTAGCCCACGTCGCCTGTGCGGAAGAACCGTCCCACGAAGGCGGACTCCGTCTCGCTCGGCTGCTTCCAATAGCCCGTCATGACCTGCGGCCCGGCGATGCAGAGCTCGCCGGGTTCGCCGGGCGCCACCTCTTGGGCAGGGTCCTCGAGGGAGCGAATGCTGATTTCGGTGGCGGGAAGCGGCAGCCCGATGGAGCCTTCGCGCGTCGCATCGATTGGATTGCAGGCGACGACCGGCGAAGTCTCGCTCAAGCCATAGCCCTCGACCAGGTTGCAGGCGGCCAAGGCCTCGACGCCGCGCTTCACCTCAGGCGGCAGCGCCGCGCCGCCAGAGATGCAGTACTCCAGCGATGACAGGTCGAACTTCTTGATTTGCGGATGGCGCAGGATGGCGTTGAACAAGGTTGGCACGCCGGGCATCACCGTTGGCTTCAGCTTGCCGATCAGCTTCACGGTCGCGATCAGCTCGAACTTCGGCACCAGGATCACCTCCATTCCGTGGGTGACGCCGAAATTCATCACCGCGGTCATGGCGAACACATGGAACAGGGGCAGCACGCCGAGCACACGGTCGACCATTTGCGGCGGCCGGCTCACCCACAGCTTCACCTGCTGCGCGTTGATGGAGATATTCCCGTGCGTGAGGATCGCCGCCTTGGGCGTACCGGTCGTGCCGCCCGTATATTGCAGCACAGCGACGGAGTCCGGCGTAATGACGGGCCGCTCGTAGCGGCCGTCATTGGCGAGAAGGTCTGCCTCGCGGACGATCAGGTGCCGCATGCGCGACAAGCCCACCCGCGCGCGCTTCACCCGGCCCGAGAGCTTAAGTGCCACCTGTTTGAGCGGAGGGAGCAGCGAGGCGAATTTCGCCACCACGGCCTTCTCGAGCACGCCGCTCTTGAGCATTGGCTCGACCTTCTCGAAGAGCACCGCCAGATCGAGGGTCACCATGATTTTGGTGTCGCTGTCGCGAATCTGGAACTCGATCTCCTCGAGGCTGTAGAGCGGGTTGAAGTTGACGACCGTGCCGCCCGCTTTGAGCACGCCGAAATAGAAGATCAGGAAGGTCGGCGAGTTGGGCAGCAGGAGCCCGACCTTGACCCCTTCGCCGACGCCGAGCGCCCGCAAGCCCTTGGCGGCCCGGTCCGAGAGCGCCCCGATTTCCGAATAGCTCAGGCGCTTGCCGAGGAAATAGGTGCACGGCCGCGGCCCGAACGCGGCCACCGCGTCCTCCAGGATCTGGTGGACCAGGCCAGGCTTAAAGCGCCGCTCCCAAGAAATACCGGCCGGATAAGCCTTGAGCCACGGACGGTTTCTAGGGGCGTGCGTGGTGTCCACAGGTTCCGGATTCGCCTTGCTGGCCATCGAAATTCGGGTTTTGCGTTGCTTTATCGCGGGTTAACGGACGCTTGGGCCACCGACGGGAGGCAATTGGCCGCAAGCGCGTTCTTCTACTAATATTGTAGCACGGGGTTGATAAACAGTGCCGCGAGAGGCCCGAGGCCTGCGTGGATTATGCTGAAACGAAGGCGAGGACAGGCGCAAAAACGCCAATTTTGTTAGCGATTAGAGCGTATAGTATCGTCAAATCGAGCGTGCGGGGCACGGGTAGACTCGACCAGTTTTTAAGTCTATTCCAATGCGCGACTTGCCCTCGAATTTGCTATGTTTTAGCCAGGGACCATTAGACACGGACCCCCCAACGGGGCAGGGAGAGTGATATGGACGAGGTGGCCACCAAGATCATCGAGATTCTGCGTAAGAACATGAAGGATCCATCCAAGGATGTGACGCTCGAGACGCCCCTGAGCGACCTTGAGATTGAGTCCCTCGATCTGGCGGTGATCGTGTTCGATATTGAGGATACCTTCGGAATCGAAATTCCCTATAATGCGAACGAGGAAGTCGAAGCGTTTGCGACGGTCGGCTCTGTGGTCGATCGCGTGAAGGGGATCATCGGCGAATCGAAGGCCTCGGGCGCAGCAGCTTGAACCAGCCAGTCCGCTCGGGCCGTCCCCGGGACGTCGATCAGGCTTGGAGTTACGGCTTAGCACTACATGACACACTCTAACGGACGCAGGCGCGTCGTGGTCACTGGCCAGGGCGTTGTCACTCCTTTGGGTACAGGCGTGGACAAGTTCTGGGCCGCGATGCAACGCAGCGATTGCGGCATCCGCGAGGTCCAGAGCTTCTCGACCGAGGACCTCTACATCACGATCGCCGGCGAGGTGCCGGACTTCGATCCCCGCGAGCGCTTGCAGAGCAAGCAGCTGCTCCTGGCTGACAAATTCTCCCAGTATGCCGGCTGCGCGGCGCATGAAGCCGTGCTGCAGTCGAAACTGGAATATCCGATCAAGGACTCCGACAGCTACCGCTCCGCCTGCATTATCGGCTCCGGCGTCGGTGGCCTCACCACCCTCGAATTCTCCTACAAGATGCTGTTCAAGGAGAACAAGCGGGCGACCCATCCGCTGACGCTGCTAAAGGCGATCGGCTCGTCTGCTAGCGCTCATGTCAGCATCGAGTATGGCATCAAGGGCCCGACCTTCGGCCTCGTCAGTGCCTGCGCCACGGCCACCCACTCCATCGGTCTCACTTACCGTATGATTCGCGAGGGGCTCGTCGATGTGGGTCTTGCCGGCGCGGCGGAAGCCTCCCTCAACTGGGGTGCGACCCGGGCCTGGCAGGCCATGCGCGTGCTCAGCCCCGACGGATTGTGGCCCTTTGCCAAGAAGCGCAACGGCACGGTGCTGGCCGAAGGCGCCGGCATTCTGATGCTTGAGGAATATGAGCGCGCCAAGGAGCGCGGCGCACCGATCCTCGCCGAGCTCCTGGGTTACGGCATGACCGCCGACGCGGCCGACATGGTCAACCCGTCCATAGACGGCGCCTCGACCGCCATGCAGCAGGCCCTCGATGACGCCAGCCTGGCGCCGTCCGATATCGACTACATCAATGCCCACGGCACCGGGACCATGGTCAACGACATCAACGAGACCCGCGCCATCAAGCGTGTGTTCGGCAACGCCGCCAACAATGTGTCCATCTCCTCGACCAAGTCGATGCACGGCCATTGTCTTGGCGCCGGCGGCGGCATCGAAGCGGTCGCGGCCATCAAGGCCATCGAGCAGAACTATGTGCCGCCCACGGCCGGCCTCGACGAGCCGGATCCCGAGTGCGACCTGGACTACACGCCGAACACCGGCAAGGGCCGTGAGGTCAATTACGCCATGTCGAACAGCTTCGCCTTTGGCGGCCTCAACGCCGTCTTGGTCTTCGGCCCGCCGCCGGCGTAAAGCGTCCGCAGGGCTGCCCTGGCGGCGCGTCCCGCGCGAAGGCGACTAAATCTCTGCCCCGGCTGAACCCAGCCTTCAGAATTGCAAGGCTTGCCAGTCCACGTTTTCGATCTTCGGCCGTTTGGAAATGCCGAGGCCATCGAACATTTCGTGAAGCACGCCCTCGCGCAGATTGTTGGTGGCCTGCAACGCCATGAGCTGCAGTTCGGCATCGCTGCTCGAACTGATGGCCAATTTGGCGCGATCGATGTCCTCGCGCGTGAGATGGGCATGCCCATTGGGCAAGGCGAGCAGGCGGAAGAGGGCGACCCTGTTGCCGTATTGGGTCGAATACAAATCGCGGTTCAGCTGTGCCTCGCCCGGTTTTTCCAGGGACCGCGAAATGGCATGCGCCGAAATCGATCCGGAGAACATCCCGAAGACGACGCCGATCGAGTTGATCGGGTCGACAAAGGCCGCGGCGTCCCCGGCCAGATAGCAATTGCCTGCGGTGAAGGTGGTCGGCTTGTAAGCGTAATCGCGGATGCTCAGCAGGCTGCCGGGGATAAAGTCGTTCTCGTCGAGCAGGCGTCCCGTCAAAGGAATATTGGCAACGTGCTGCTTGAACCGGTCTTCGCGTTCCTCGCTCGTTTTGCCGCGCAGCTCCGATAGCCGGGCCTTGGGGACAAGAACGCCGACGCTGACGCTGTTGCGCAGCACGATGTGCCAGGACCAGCCCCAATCGCCGATGGTCGACATCAGCGTTGCCGGTGGATGCGTGAACTTGTCCTCATCGTTGTGGAGCGCGCCGTCGAAGGTCAGATATTTGCTCTTGCGGTAGTAGCCCCAGAAAGCTGAGAAGCGCAGGCCTTCGTCGAAGGCGCGTATTTTCAATTGGCTGGCCACGACCGCGGCCTGCCCCGAGGCGTCGACCACATAGCGCGTGCGCAAGGACCCGGGCTCCCCGTCCGCGTCTTTATAGTTCACCGTGATAACGGGGCCTTCCAAGTTATCGATGGTCGTGACCTGGACGCCCTGGAAGATCTGCGCGCCGACCGCGCCGGCCTTGCGCAACAAAATATCGTCGAAGATATCGCGTTCGACATGAAGCGGCTGGCGCTGATGCCCAAAATCGCGAAACCGCAGGCGGCGCAGTTCATTGCCCCAGAATGAGAGTCCGCCGCCCTTTGGGATGAAGCCCTCGTCAACGATGTCCTGGGTGACGCCGACTTCGTCAGCATAGCGCCAAAAGTGCGGGACCAGGCTCTCTCCGACCGTGTTCCGCGGATGGATCGCCTTATCCAGAAGGACCACATGATAGCCGCGCGACGCCAGCTTATTGGCGGCTGTCGATCCGGTCGGCCCGCCGCCGATAACGGTCACGTCGCACTCTTGCGGAATTTTTGAATCGGTCATTCGCGTCTTTCCGCCTGCACCGAAACGATAGTGAAAAAAGTTGCGTCCGGCTCAATCGATATCGATGGCGAACGGCTTTTCCAGTGAGACATACCCGAGACTGAATCCGTATTTGCGGCCCAAGGCGTGGCAATGCCGGACGCCACTGGCATGGATGTCGCCGATCGCGCTGAAGCCCTGTTTTCCAGCGAAGCCGAGCAGAGCGGTCTCGGTCATGCAAGCCAGCAAATGGTTCTGAGGCAGTTCGATAACGTCCAACGTAAACTGGTTGTTCTCGGGCGCCCTGGCGACGCCGCCCCGGACAAAGGATATGTCGGGCCGTTCCGCGACGAGGCTGGGATCGACATCGGTCGGCACCGACACGTCGCAGATGATCTGGGTGGTGGCGCTGACATTCGCTGGCGTCAGGATCGGCGTGATGGAATTCGACGTCGTCACGATCACGCTGCAATCGCTTAGGTCTTCGATGTTCGCGGTGATGGGCAGGAAGGGGTCGGTGCCAAAGCGCTCAATTACCGCTTTTCTGAGCCGCGCGCCCGCCGACGGGGCCTCGCCGTTCATCTTCACCCCATTCGACACCGCGAGTTTTGCCTGATCCGACAACAGGTCTAGATCGGCGAGTGCAGCGGCCAGGCCCGTCAACGATTGCGGGCGCAGCTTTTGCTCCGCCAATGCGGCGTCGTACGCCCCGATGGCCGCGCGCTCAACCCGCGCGAGGCTCGCGTTCCGGCCCACCAGGTGCAGGCAGGAGAAATATTCGCTGAGCAACTGCACGAGCGTTGCGCCGATATTGCCGCCCGCGCCCACGATGCCGACCTTGGCGGTGGCCGGGTCGATCTGGCGCTCGTGCATGGCTTCGAGAACCGCCTCGACAACCAAAGCCACCGTGTAGGTATTGCCCGTGGTGATCTGCAACTGATCGAAGCCGTTACGGACCGCCAGACCGTTGCG
>Ga0075527_10000146_pt1 | contig 15706 bp, 11 predicted proteins | sample NGEPer11B_FD_74784 | JGI IMG/M metagenome (GOLD analysis project Ga0075527, IMG submission 74784) | Arctic peat soil microbial communities from the Barrow Environmental Observatory site, Barrow, Alaska, USA - NGEE Permafrost305-11B | ecosystem: Environmental > Terrestrial > Soil > Wetlands >...
CCTGCAACTCGCTCTAAGCATGTTCCATTATTGTGGCCGCTTCGCGACCACCCCTCGGGCACAAAGGCTCGAGGCGACAAGACAACCAGAAGGAGACCGACCCTTGACCGACACAACCGCAACCAGACAGGACGCGCCGTGCATCATGGTGATCGGCGCCCACGCCGCCGACGCCGAGGTGATGGGTGGCGCCGCCGTGCTCGCGCATCAACGCCAAGGCTGGCGCTCGGTGCTCGTCCATCTCACGCTCGGCGAAAAGGGCAGCAGGACGCTCAGCGCCGAGGAATACGCCGGGGTCAAGCGCAAGGAAGCGGCGGAAGCCGCCAGGGTGCTCGGCGCGGAGATGGAGGTGTTGCCGTATCTCGACGGCGAGCTGCCGGTCAACGAAGAGGTCCAGTGGCACATCGCCGACCTGATCCGCAAGTACCGCCCGGACGTGATCCTCACCCACTGGAAGGGCAGCATCCACACCGATCACACGAACTGCTACGAGAATGTCCTGGCGTCACTCTTCTTCGCCGGACTGAAGACGTTCGTGCGGGAGTATCCCAACCACTATCCCAAGGCGATCTACTTCGCCGAGAACTGGGAGGACGAAGAAGAATTCGCGCCGGAGGTCTACATCGACACCAGCGAGGACTGGGACACCTACCACAAGGCGGCCTCCTGCTACACGCTGATCAGCGGCGAAAACTCGCCCTTCCGCTATCTGCAGTGGTACGACGGGGCGAGCCGCGCCCGCGGCGCAGAGCGGAATCTCGATCGCGCCGTCGCCCTCATGCCGTACCGCCCGTTCTACTCCCGCCGCCGCCTGATGGAATCGCTCGCCTGACCTTCCGCGCGCCAGTTTTGGAGGCGAGTATCCCGACAACGGAACCCGCCCAATTCGCTGTGCCCGTGAGAAACGAACAGGGGTCACGTCGCCGACTGATCGCGCTTGTACCACCGGCGGACAGCTTCGTAGTCGAAGACCGTGCCGTCCGGGAACGTGACCTTCGCCTCCTCGAACGGCATCCGCCCCTCATCATCAACGTCGTAGATCCGGGTGGGGAAGTTCAGCAACGTCGCCGGCTCCTCACTGGTCACCACGAACCCGTGCAGCGTTTGTGGCGGGATCGTGACCAGCATCGGCGCCGGCCCGTCCTCCGCCGCCGCCAGCTCCACCAGCATCAGGTTGCCCTCCGTCGGCGAGCCCGCTCTCGGGTCCGCGATCGCCACCACGATCCGCCCGCGAACGCAGTAGAAACGATCGGTCTGGTGTTGGTGGACATGCCACTTGTCGATGTCGCGTGCCACCCCCGGCGCGGTCGTCGAGGTGTACACCTGCGCGAATGGCATCGCCTCACCGTAGACGTCCGGCCAGTCCGCCCGCAACAGCTCGGTGAGCGTCCCGCGCGGGTCGCGGTGTGTGGTCAGTCCATGCAACACGGCGCCCTCGATCCTGGAGGGCATGTCCCCCGACGTGATCAGCACGCTGTGAATCGCGTCGCGTGTCTCCTGTGAAAGGGTTATGCGGTCGTTCAAGGTTCATCCCTCCTGGGCAGGTGTCACCGAAGCAGCGCTCAACCGCCAGCCATACTGCTGGCGGTAGTACGTCTCGAACCCGGATGAGTCGTCGCGGATCGCGGCCCACCATGCGGCGTTATCGACATACCAGTCGATAGTGTCGTGCAATGCCTGGTCGAAGTTGCGCGAGGGCGCCCATCCCAGCTCGGTGCGGATCTTTTCCCAGCTCAGCGAGTACCGGCGGTCGTGCCCCGCGCGGTCCGGCACGTAGCGGATCAGCGACTCGTCCTTGCCCAGCCGCGCCAGGATCGCCTTCACGATGTCGATATTCGGCTGCTCGTTCCCCGCGCCGATGTTGTACACCTCGCCCGCCCTGCCTCGCCGCAGCGCCAGGTCGATCGCCGCCGCGTGATCCTCCACGTGCAGCCAGTCGCGCACCTGCATGCCATCGCCGTAGACGGGCAGCGGTTCGTCCCGCATCGCATTCGTGACGAACAGCGGCACCAGCTTTTCGAGGTACTGTCGCGGACCGATCGTGTTGCAGCCGCGCGTGACCACGATGTCGGTCCCAAACGAGGCGTGGAACGACTGGCAGAACAATTCTCCCCCTGCCTTCGCGGCGGAGTACGGCGATCGCGGCGCCACCGGCTCCCGCTCGGTCGAGCGCTCCCCAGCCGGGATGTCGCCGTAGACCTCATCCGTGCTCACCTGCACCAGTCGCCGCTCATGCCGGCGCGCCGCGTCGAGCAGCACATACACCCCCTGCACGTTGGATCGCAGGAACGCCTCCGGATCGAGCAGCGACCGATCGACATGTGTTTCCGCGGCGAAATTGACAACCGCGTCCACCTGCCCGACCAGCTCATCGACCAGCGCCGCGTCCGCGATGTCACCATGCACGAAGCTGAGCCGCGGGTCCGCCTGGAAGTGCTCGAGGTTGCGCTCGCTTCCGGCATACGTCAGGGCGTCCAGCACGGTGACGCGATCTTCCGGATGCCGTTCCAGCACCAGATCCACGTAGCTTGAACCGATGAAACCGGCACCGCCGGTGACGAGAATATGCATGCCTCTCCCTTGTACTCCGGGTTGACGGTCAAGATTCGGAAAGCTCGCGGGCCAGCGTGGGAACGTAGCGGGCGACGGCGTCGTCCCACGGCGGCAGGCGAACGCCCATGGCCGCCGCCCGGGTATTGGCGAGCGTGCTGTTCGCCGGTCTCCGGGCGGGCAGCGGGTACCTGGCCAGGAACGCCTCGGTCGATACCGGCGCGATCAGGCCGGGATCCTGCCCCGCATCCTTCGCTACACGCTGCGCCAGCTCGAACCGGCTGGCGACGCCATCGTTCGTCAGGTGCAGGATACCCGACGGCCGGTGCGCCAGCAGCGCCACCAGCGCCTCCGCCAGGTCGCCGGCGAAGGTCGGAGAGCCGATCTCATCGTCGACGACCTCCATCTTCCCGTGCTTCGCCAGCATGGCGAGCACCGTCCGTGGAAAGTGCTTTCCCTTTCCGCCGTACACCCACGCCGTCCGTGCCACCGCGAACGAGGAGTCCGCCGCGAGGATCGCTCGCTCCCCGGCCAGCTTGCTTGACCCGTAGACTGAAATGGGATCTGGCTCCGCGTCCTCCCCGTACGGCGCGCCACCGTTCCCTGGGAAGACGAAATCGGTGCCCACGCCGATCAGCCGGATGCCGCGCTCGGCCGCCAGCATCGCCACATTTTCCGACCCGACCCGGTTGATCGCATCAGCCAACTCGGGGTCTCGCTCGCACCCGTCGACGTCGGTGTAGGCCGCCCCGTGGATGATCGCGTCCGGCTGAGCCTGCTCGAGGGCATCAGCCAACTGGGCGCGGTCGCGGATGTCGGCGACCACATAGATTCCGGGCGCCTCACGTCGCCCCAATCCGGACGCCGCGTATCCGCTCTCTTCCAGCCGGCGAAGAAGATATCCGCCGAGCTGTCCGGCGGCGCCGGTGACGAGGACGCGCTCGCGTGCTGTCACGGTCACTTCCCTTCTGTCATTGCGTCTCCCAACCACGTCAAATCAATCCGACCTGCGCATGGTCGCCCAGGAGCAGCTTGATCGTGCGCGGCATCTCCTCACGCCGTTCCACCACCACTTCCTTGCCGATCAGCGAGTCACTGATCCGTAGCTGGATGTTCCGCACCGTGCTGTCGTTCATCACGATCGAGTGCTCGATCTCGCAGTCGACGATCTCGCAGCGATCACCGATCGCCGTGAACGGCCCAACAAACGCATTCTCGACACGCGTCCCGGCACCGATCACCACCGGACCCCGCACCGTGCTCTTGACGATACGGGCGCCCTCCTCGACCACGACCTCCCCGGCAACGGTTGAACCGGCGTCGACACATCCATCGATCCTGCCCGTCACCGTGCTGAGCACCACCCGGTTGGCCTCCAGCATGTCATCCTTCTTGCCGGTGTCGATCCACACATCGTCGATCACCGAGGAGTCCACCGTGTACCCAGCGTCGATCAGCCCCTGGATCGCATCGGTGATTTCCAGCTCTCCCCGCGCGGACGGCGCCAGTTTCGACGTAATTTCGTGAATTTCGGGCCCGAAAAAATAGACGCCGATCACCGCCAAATCCGAAACCGGTGTCGCGGGTTTTTCCACGAGCCGCTGGACGTGCCCGGTCTCATCAAGCACCGCCACGCCCAGCGCCGATGGATCCTCGACCCGCTTCAGCAGGATTTGGGCGTTGGCGCCGTTCCGCCGGTACCGCTCGACGTGCTCCGTAATCCCGTGCCTGAGGAAGTTGTCACCCAAATACATGCAGAATCGCGCATCACCCAGAAAAGACGCGCCCGTCGCGACCGCGTGCGCCAGGCCGAGCGGGGCATCCTGATGGATGAACGTGAACCGGGCGCCGAACACCGAGCCGTCGCCCAGCGCCTCCTCCACCTGCGCCGCCGTGTCACCGGTGATGATGCCGATGTCGGTGATGCCCGCGGCCACCATTTGTTCGAGGGCATAGAACAGCACCGGCTTGTTCGCCACCGGCACCAGTTGCTTCGCGCCCGTCGCCGTCAGCGGTCTCAGCCGTGATCCCTTGCCGCCCGCGAGCACGAGCCCCTTGAGCGCAGCATTGTCCGATGGTGATTCGTTGGTAGTCGCGTGTCCTTGCCTCATGACCATTCCAGTGCTGGCCTCCCATTATTGCGAAGACCCGATCATTCCCGCCCGCCGCCTGGCTGGCATCACGCCACGCAAGATGCCAGCCAGCCACAGGGCAAGACGGACCGATACGTGTTCAGACTCCTTCATGGTATACGCTCGCGCGACCTTGCGCTTGCGGGCCCGCGCCATCCGTCCTGGCAGTGCGGGCACAATCAGCGCGCCATCGGATCACACCAGCGCATCCCAATTGCGCGACATAACTGTACTCCGTGGCACGCGCGCCACGCTCGACCGCTATCATGTGGCAAGAGGATTGCGTTGTTTCACCGCAATGCCCATCATATCGGGTAACCAGGATCCCCCATCAGCCGCAACCGGGATGACTGGCGCATGCCGGTGAGTATCCGGCGATGCCGAACGATAGGAGCGTGTCCCTGTTGGTGACCGAAGCCAGGCTGGAGACGTCATCGCGCGCGCCGCGATGGCGCAATCCTGATGCGATCGCAATCGCGGTCTTGCTGTGTCTCACCCTCGTCGTGATGTGGCATCGTTGGGTCTTCGACAACTGGCTTGCCCGGCATGACCTCCTGACATTCTTTTTGCCGTGGCTGGGCGCGCTCGGCGACCGTCTCGGCGCGCTCGATGTTCCGGCGCTGAACCCGTACATCTTCAGTGGTGCGCCGTTTGCGGGCGATCCGGAATCCGGCTGGATGTATCTGCCGGCGATGCTCGCCTTTCCCTTTTTCGAGGTGACCGTCGCCTACAAGCTGATGATCCTGCTCCTGCTCGTCGTGGCCGGCACCTCGACCTATGCCCTCGCAAAGGTGATCGGGTACAGCGTGCTGGCGGCGCTGTTCTCGGCGGTCGCCTTCGAGTTCGGCCCATTCCTGTTCGGCCAGACGGATTGCTGCACGGTTGGCACCAAGGCCACCGCATTCCTCCCGATGGCGTTCCTGGGCGTTGAGCTGGCGCTCAGGGCGAAAACCTGGCCAACGCGTTTCGCGTCGTGGGTCCTGGCGGGGCTTGCGATCAGCCAGATGTTCGCCGCGTGGCTCGGCCAGGGGATCATCAACGCGCTCATCCTCGTTGCCGCCTGGGTCGTCTTCAGGACCCTGATCACCCCACCCGAAACGGGCTGGAACTTGAAGGAGCGGTTGCTCCAGATGGTCACGACCGGACCGGCGGTGGTGGGTATCGGGGCGCTCCTGGGGGCCGCGGGGATCCTGCCTCGCCTGGCGGCGAACGCCGAATCGAACAACGCGGGCGGCGCCTATGAGCACACGCCGGGGTCGAGGGACTATCCCTTTCATACACTTGCCTCCGCGCTACGGTCGATCATGGTGGACGCGCCAGGCAGTAGGGGGACATCCGTCTGGGGTGTCGTCCTCATTCTGATGGTCCTGGCTGTGTTCCTGATGCGGCGGCGCTCGGTCATCCCCTTCTTCGCGGTCGTTGCCGTGGTGGTTCCGGCCCTCGCGATGGGTGTGCCGCTCATCTCGGACCTGTTCTATCTCCTGCCCCTCTACGAGAGCATCCACAGCCATAGCCCGGGGCGTATCCTCTGGCTCTATCCGTTCATCCCGGCGATGCTGGCGGGCGCCGCCATGAACGAGCTCCCGCGACTGCCATTCATGCGCGGCAGGTGGCTGATCGCCATTGTCCCGCTGGCGATTGTGGCGCTCGCCGCGCTGTATATGGAACGCCAGGTGAACGTTGACGCGGGAGTGTGGCTGTGGACCGCCGCAATCCTCACGACCGTGATCCTGCTCATCATCGTGGCGGTGCCCTTGACACTCGATCGCAAGGTTCGGCGCCGCGTCGTGTTTGGCGCGATGGCGGTGCTTGTCGCCCTGGCGTTCCTGCTGCCCAACGGCCTCGATATCGTGAAAACCATACGGCGGGATGACCCGCCTCCGGGCGAGCTGGTCCTGTGGGAGAACGACCCCTGGATGCAGAACCTCATTCACGAGTCACTCCGGCGGGACGACCCTGGCGGGGCTGGGGAGTTCCTGCGGCAAAAGCGGGAAACCGGGCCTCCCTTCCGCTTCATCGCGTACGGCGGCATGTACCATCCGGATACGGTCTATCGCACCTACCCCGCCCGCCGGCTCGAGCCAGCGATGGTGGCGATCCTCCAGAACTCGAGGGCCATCCGGCTCGGCCTGGAGACGACGCAGGGGTACAACCCCCTGCAACCGCTGGTCTACCAGGAGTTCATCCGCGCGCTCAACGGTCAGGAGCAGGACTATCACTATGCGAACCTGCTCTACACCGGTGTCAATTCACCGCTGCTCGACCTGCTGAATGTCCGCTATATCGTTGTGGACCGGAACATCCCGGAGAATCGCGACGATCACCAGGCATTGGCGGAGGTTCGTACCGAGGTCTATCGGGACGAGGATGTCATCATCTACGAAAGCCCGACGGTGCAACCACGGGCGTGGATGGTTTACGATGTCCGGTCGGGCTACGACCAGGTCGGCCTGATGCTGCTGGCGAACGGAGACGTGGATGGAGCCAAAGTTGCGTTCGTCAAGGGGGAGCCTCCGGACGTCTCCCCTCCAACCGGCGGGACCGGGACGCGGGTGGCGATGTCGAGTTGGTCGCCGGACAGCATGACCCTGGAGGTATCCCATTCCGGTGAGGGGCTGCTGGTCGTCAGCCAGGTGTATTCGGAAAACTGGAAGGCCACGGTCGACGGTGAGGAGGTTAACGTGCTCCAGACGGACCACGCCTTGCTGGGAATCCCGGTGGGTCCGGGCGAGCACGCGGTTGTCGTCCGCTATGACCCGGATTCCCTCACGCTCGGCCTGTGGATCAGCGGGCTCACCGGCGCAGGCGCCATCGCCGTGCTCGTCTATGCTGGCTGGATCGGCCTGTCGCGACGCAAGAAAGCGATGCCAGGCACCGATCATGGACAGATGGCCGTGTAGGCCCGGGTGCTGTGCCCGTGTAGGCTCGGGTCCGGTGCCCGAGCACCGTCGCGAACCCGCCCACGGGTGGCGGGTCTACATGGTCCGGTGCCCGAGCTCCCCACCCGCCCACAGGAGGCGGGTCCACAGGGCTCGACGTTGCAATGCGTCGTCAAAGTCGTTTTAACCGGCTCCAGGGAAGGGAATCGCCTCATGTGGAACGGGCGAACAGTATCTGTCGTATTCGGAACCTATGCCGAAAAGGACTCCATTCGTGACGTCATAGACGGCTTCTTCGCCACCGGATTGGTCGATGAAGTCGTGGTCGTGAACAACAATGCCCAGCCGGGAACCAAAGAGGAGGTCGAAAAAACCGGCGCCCGCCAGGTCTTCGAACCGAAGCAGGGCTATGGGCATGCCTACCAGCGTGGACTCGCCGAAGCCACCGGCGATCTCCTGATCCTGGCGGAACCGGATGGCACCTTCCTGCCAAGGGACGCGGTCAAGCTCCTCACGTACTCCGACGACTGCGACGCCGTGTTCGGCACCCGGACCACGCGGGAAATGATCTGGACAGGCGCCAATATGGGATTGTTCCTCAAATGGGGGAACTGGGCGGTGGCCAAGCTGGTGGAGGTTCTTTTCAACACCAGCCACCTCAGCGACGTCGGGTGCACCTACCGGCTCCTGACCCGTGAAACACTGGAGAAGATCCAGCCGGGGTTCTCGGTCGGTGGCAGTCACTTTGGCCCGGAGCTCATGCTCCTCGTGATCACATCTGGCGCGCGTGTTGTTGAGGTTCCGGTCAACTACCTGCCGCGGGTTGGCCAATCCTCCGTTACTGGCGATCACGGCAAAGCCATCAGGCTTGGCCTTCAGATGATAGGGTTCATCCTGAAGTTCCGGCTACGCACCACGCGAAACGGGCGGGCCAAGGCGGCCCGGCGTACCCTCGATGGAGAGAACACAATGGAGAACACCAGCGGCGGGAGCACACCGGAACCAGGCATGTCGCGCCCGAATACAACCGGGGCACGCGGTCAGACCGATTTCGACACCGTGGCGGATGCCTACGACGACAGCCTTCCGGATCACGTCATGGACCACTACCTCACCAGGCGAACGGCATTTATCCGGGAGCGCATTCCCGCCGGAAGCAGGATCCTGGATGTCGGTTGTGGCACCGGTGTCCTGGCCGAACGCCTGCTTCATGAGGGGTATGACGTGACAGGCGCCGATCCGTTTGCCGCCATGCTCGAGCGCATGAGCGCGCGGGATCCCAGGCTCAAGACGGTTCACGCACCGGGACAGAACCTGCCATTCGACGACGGCGCCTTCGATTTCACATACTGCGTCGCGGTGATGCATCACGTCGCTGACCCGGAGGATGTCCATGACACGCTGGTCGAGATGTGCCGGGTGACAAGGCCGGGCGGGCACGTGTTGGTGTGGGATCACAATCCCCGCAACCCGTACTGGCCGATCCTGATGAAGCGCGTCCCCCAGGACACCGGCGCGGAGCGGCTGATCCCGGCACAGGAAATACTCGACGGGATGACGGCGGGCGGCGCCACGCCAATCGAGGCGAAGCCACTGGGGATGATGCCGGACTTCACGCCGGAGCTCCTGACCGGCACGGTCGCTGGGTTGGAACGCATCGTCGAAAAGATTCCGGTGTTGAACCGGTTCTGCGCCCACAACGTCATCCTCGCTCGCAGGAATGCGTAGGAGCTTGTCCGCGCCACGTTAATAGCGAGAGTGCATCAATGTATCGTCGCTCGCGGGTCATGCCAGACAGTACTGGCCTCTGAAGAAGAACGAGACAAGCCCTGTGTGGAGACACGCGTACCCTAGCCGCGATGCATGGGATTACCAGGCATGACTTTCGACTCGTCCTCAGGGACGATTTCCGCATACCTCGAGAATTCGAAAACGCCTCAAAGACCGCCGATGCGGCTCAATCCCTGAGGCCCTTGGATGCCTTGCGGACCCTGACAGCCCTGACAGCCTTGCGGCCCCTGCGGTCCCTGCGGACCATCCCCGTTACACGCCCCGGGTGTGGCGCCCAGGTCCAGGAGATACCTGGCCGCGGTGTCAGAAACGGTGAGGGTCACACCCTGATAGCAAACGGCGTCGGGCGCCTCCGGACATGCTCCTTCGGTGGCTCCCCGCGCCAGGAGGGCGTCGGCGACGAGGTCGGAGACGTCGAGCGTCACGTGCCGATAACATACGGGGACGGTCGATTGGCGAGCCGTACCGGAACGCACGCCGACCATGGCCAGCAGCCCGCCTGTCAGGCTCGCCAGCACGCCACGCCGCGTTCGATTGCCGGCGAAGGCTCGTGACACGGTGTCGAGCCGTCCTTCCTTCGTGGGCTGGTCGAAATGGTCATGCTCGCTGGTGGAGCCGCTGTCGTCCTTCGAGTGGTCCCTTGCCCACTCAACAAGGCCGCCAACGGGAGCGGAACTCCCTGAAGAATCGGCCGGTGTACTGTCCGCAAGGAAATCGCGGCGAGCGGTCGGGGAATCGTTGGCGCTGTTCGGTCGATCGGAATGACCCTCTTCGTTTTTCATATTGCCTCACCTCTCCGAACAAGACATGATATGTTGTGATGAAGAAGTTATGTGCAGGAGTATATCATGATGGTGGACGCCGGCTATCCCGCCGAAGACGAAGGCATGGTTTCTCCACACGTCGGTCGCGAGACCGATCCACTGGTCAGCGTGTTCACCGCGACGCATGACATCGGCAGTGACATCGATACGGCGTACCGATCGCTCCTCCGGCAGAGCTACCGCCATTGGGAATGGGTGATCGTCGATGACTCACGTCATCCCGGCACCGCCGAGCACATTGCGCGTCTCGCCGGCAGTTCCGCCGCCGAAGGACGCATTCGCTTTTTTCGGCAGCAACCGCCGCCGGGCTCGGTCGGGGCGACCAAGGCCGCCGCGTGCGCCGTGTGTCGCGGGGATTTCATGGTCGAGCTCGATCATGATGACGAGCTGACACCGCACGCGCTCGAAGTGGTCACGGCGACATTTGTCGCGTACCCCGATATCGACTTCGTCTACAGCGATTGGATCGACTGGATCGACGAGCCAGACGGCCAGGGCCACGCCGGGCTCTTCCCTCAGGGGTGGGGGTTCGGGCTGGGCGCCTATGCCACCGAAGTCGTGGCTGGCCGCCGGGTGCCGGTGGCGCTGGCGCCGCCGATCACCTGGGAAACCATCCGGCATATCGTGTCCACGCCAAATCACCTCCGCGCCTGGCGTACCGCGCTGTATCGCCGGATCGGGGGACACGATCACCGGCTGCCGGTGGCCGATGACTACGACCTGGTGGTGCGGACGTTTCTCTACGGTACATTGGCGCATATCCCACGACCGCTTTACGTTCAGCACCATAGCCCGGCAGGCACGAACACCTCCCGGCGCCGGAATGACGAGATTCAGCGGCGGGTCGAACAGATCGCCGTGAAGTATCGTGATGCAATCGATCGCCGCTGCCTGTCCCAGGGAGTGACGCCCTCGGTTGCCTCCCCGTGGTCATCAACGCCAATCGCGGCGGCGAGCGCGCGGATCGATGTCGTGGCCGAAGCGGCGGCGAATCGTGGAACGCCACTCGTCAGTGTGGTTATCCCCACGCGCAACCGGCCCGAACTCCTGCAACGAGCAATCGCCAGCGCGTTGGGACAGACCTACCCGAATATCGAGGTACTGGTGGTCGGTGACCAGTGCCCATTTGTCGATGACGTTGTTGCGGGTATCAATGGCGCGAGGCTGCGACACTGGAACATGGCCGAACATGCTGGTGTGGACTCGATTCCGCGGAACCATGCGTTGAAGACGATGGCTCGTGGCACCCTGATTGCCTATCTGGACGATGACAACTGGTGGACGCCAGATCACGTTGGGTCGCTTGTGGGTGCGCTCGCGGAAAGCCCCGCCGCCAGCTTCGCCTTCAGCTCCTTTCATGTGGCGGGCCAGACGATCACATGCCGGCGCCCGCGCCGGTACCAGATCGACACCAGCGCGCTCCTCCATCGCCGTTTTCTCCTGGATCGCTTCGGTTACTGGGTATCGCCGCCCGAGGCTGATTGGGCGAACGACTGGGAACTCGTGTCCCGGTGGGTGGGCGAGCCGTGGATCGCGACACTGCAGCCAACCCTTCACTACACGCTGGAGACCTCCCATCAGGGGCTGGACAGCGTTCGGCTGATGAAATCGATCGCCGAGGAGGAGCGCCTCGCTGCCCGTTCCATACCATCCACATGAGCACGGACTACGACTCATACGGACTTCGGGTGAACACCCGTCGATCCCGTAGGGGCGGACCCCCGCGTGAATTGCCGTGAGGCGATGAATCAAGGGGTTGTCCGCCCGGCCGCCCGCGGGGCGGCAATGGTTCGGAACGCACACCATTCACCCGAATTCCGTATCAACGGGTGAGGCGCCGCGCATCGCCGACGACGCAATCGCCCGGGACGCGGAACACCACGTCGAACGGTGGGCGGCATCTGTTGTCGATGCGGATATTGTCGTGATGGTCGACACAGGGTCGGTACTACGGGACTCACGAAACCATCCCGAAATTCGCGCCAGGGAACGAGGTCTGCCGGGTGGCAACCACCGGGTTGGGTTGCCGCTTCCTGGGCTGGGAGGACATTGAATGCGCGGGCGTGATCTGGTTATTGCGATCCGAAGCGCGTTCAATTCCTCCCCTACAGGAGATACGGTCACCGTGTCAACAATCGGGTCACCACGTCAGGCGTCCGTGTCCGGCCCCCCGGCTCGCACCTGCTCGACACGGACCATTGCTTCGCGCAGCTCCTCCAGCCACTCCGACTGGTGCTTGCCCACCAGCCGGACACACCAGGCGAGCGCCTCGCTACGGCTCCGGGCAATGCCGGAATCGATCAACGTGTCGAGCACCCCGCGCTCCGGCATGCGGAGGCGGGTCATGACCGGCACGCTGAGGGTGGTGAAGCGCTTGCTCGCATCGCCGCACGCCGCGCCCCAGGAGACCTTGCGGCCAAAACGATGCTCGGCCTCGTGGGCGATCCTCATGCGCGCATCGCGGGTGTCCTCGCGGAATCGATCGATCCTCGCCGCGGCGGCGGACTGCTTCGTATCCTCGGAAGCGTCGTCGCCGGTCTTTGGCTCCGGCAACGTGCCGATCACCATGATCTCCTCACGGTCGCTATCGATCTCCGGCGCCGCAACGAACCAGTCGTCCGGCACTTGGCCGGCGAACCAGCCTCGAATGTCATCAGTCGTGTGTGCCATGGTGCTTCTCCCGCATTCAGATACGCGGCAACTCAATATTACGTAATCATCATTACACAGTTACATGTCGATGTAAAGTCGCCTTGGAGACCTGGGACACCGCGCCCTTGTAGACTCGGGTCACCGTGCCCGAGTACCCCACCCACAGAGAAACGGTCCCACGACAGGACAGTGATACAGTACCCCTACGGACCGCTCACCTTTGGCAAGCACGCGACCACGTTGTGGAGACATCATGACCAACCAGCTCTACTACGGCGACAACCTCGACGTGCTCCGCGAGCACATCGCGGACGAGAGCATCGATTTGGTCTATCTCGACCCGCCGTTCAACTCCAACCGCAACTACAACGTCCTCTTCCGTGAGAAGTCCGGCGAGTCGTCCCCGGCCCAGATCGAAGCCTTCACCGACACCTGGCAGTGGGACCAGAACGCCGAGGCCGCCTACCACGAGCTGACGACACTGGGCTCAGGCTCGGTCAGCAAGATGATCGAGGCGATGCGGCAGTTCGTCGGGTCGAACGACATGATGGCCTACCTGGTGATGATGGCGCAGCGGATCGTCGAGTTGCACCGCGTCCTCAAACCGACCGGCAGCCTCTACCTCCACTGCGACCCGACCGCCAGCCACTATCTCAAAATCCTGCTGGACACGGTGTTTGGCAAGGAAAACTTTCGAAATGAAATCATTTGGCGTCGAACGGGTGCTCATAACAAGACGAAGCGTTACGGACCTATCCACGACACTATTCTCTTTTACACACGAACTGAGAGCTTCACTTGGAATAGTCCAAAGCGTCCGTATATGTTGGGCCATGTAAAGGAGAATTTTACGTTAGACGAAAAGGGATATAAAACGAAGTACTATGGCAACGTTTTAACCGGATCAGGTTTACGCGGAGGCGAGTCGGGCAAGCCATGGAGAGGGTATGATCCTTCGGCAAAGAATCGTCACTGGGCAGTTCCTGGAGCGTTAGTGAAAGACCTTGACGAAGCTGGAATAAGCTTGGATGGGCTTAGCCAGCATGAGAAGTTCGACCTCATGCAAGAAATGGGGATGATCGTAGATACCCCTGGTCAAGCATGGCCAATCTATCAACGATATGTCAGAGAAGGTGAAGGGCAAGCGGTAGGAGATATTTGGGCGTTTCAGCCGTATACCGAAGGAACCGTTTTCGGGTCAGAGTTCGGCATAGATGAAGAGGTACGTTGGTTATCTCCTCAGGACCAAGAACGACTCGGGTATCCAACTCAGAAACCTGAGGGGCTGCTGGAGCGCATCATCGAGGCCAGCTCCAACCCCGGCGATGTCGTGCTCGATCCCTTCTGCGGCTGCGGCACCGCCGTCGTCGCCGCGCAGAAGCTCGGTCGCCAATGGATCGGCATCGACATCACCCACCTCGCCGTCAGCCTGATCCGCACCCGTCTGATCGACACCTTCGGCGACGAGATCGCCGAACAGATCGAGGTGATCGGCGATCCCAAGGATGCCGGCGCGGCGAAGGCCCTCTTCGACCAGGACCCCTTCCAGTTCGAGTGGTGGGCGCTGTCGCTGGTCAACGCGATGCCCGCCAACGACAAGAAGAAGGGCGCGGACCGGGGAATCGACGGCGAAATCCGCTTCCACGTCGACAACAGCGGCAAGGTCCAGCGCTGCCTCGTGCAGGTCAAGGGCGGCCATGTCAACGCGTCGGTGATCCGCGACCTCAAGGGCACGATGGAGCGGGAGAAGGCGGTGATGGGCATCCTGGTCACGATGCAGCCGCCCAGCAAGCCGATGCGAACCGAAGCGCTGGAAGCCGGGTTCTACACCACCCCGACCGGTCACGATTTCTCGGTGATGCAAATCCTCACCATCGAGGAGCTGCTCGGCGGCGCTGAGGCGAAGACGCCCAACACCGTCGCAACGTTCGCGAAGGCCCAGCGCCACCGGGAGAAACCGGCGATCCAGCGCCTTGCGGGCCTTGAATGAACCAAAAGACGCGCGACGATACCCGGCTTCGATACTGCATGGGTGACCTCGACGGATTGTCGATCCAGGGATTCCAGCTCAAGAAAGAATCGTCACCTTGAATACCTCGATACAGGCATGGTGAAAGGCACTCCACAACAACGGTGTCATGCTGAGCGAGCGCGTATGCGCGATGTCGAAGCATCTCAATCTGGGAAGAGCCATGTCACGTCAAAAGGGTCGGTGGTCATGGGCGTTTCGTCCGCACGGTGGCACCCGGCGCGATCGAGATGCTTCGACGCGGCCATTCGGCCTTGCTCAGCATGACACTGTCCTTGTGACACGGTACGCTGTGGCGCGTCAAGCACAAAATGACACGCCAAGGATGGTGTAGGGGCGGACCTCCCGCCGCATCAGGTCCAACAAAGTCCTGACAGCTGCGTCGATTGGACTATTTTGGAGCCTCCAACGCTCATTTTCTGACGCCAATTGGACCATTCCTGGCACTCACGGTGCGTCGCCACCGTCCGGTTCACGAGGCATTCGGGACTTGACCCTCCTGAAACGCGGGAGGACGAGCGTGAAGGCCGACACTGTTGACACGTGTCGGCGCAAGGTATCGCACACGCCAAGCATATTGTTGGACCTGATGACCTCCCGCCGTAGCACCGGACCCTGTGTCCGGTGTCCGCCCAGTGGTCGCGCAGCGGCCACAATTGCTCCCGCGCACCAAGGCCCGACAGGACGTGAATTGCGCAATGACAAATAACGGCTGACACGCCACTCAGCACCGTGTCACATGCGGGTTGTCATGCTGAGCGAGCGCGGATGCGCGATGTCGATGAGCCGCGTCCGCTCGATCCCGATGGGATCGCCTATTGAGCATCTCGATCGACCCAGTCACCGATG
>Ga0075527_10000151_pt1 | contig 15311 bp, 13 predicted proteins | sample NGEPer11B_FD_74784 | JGI IMG/M metagenome (GOLD analysis project Ga0075527, IMG submission 74784) | Arctic peat soil microbial communities from the Barrow Environmental Observatory site, Barrow, Alaska, USA - NGEE Permafrost305-11B | ecosystem: Environmental > Terrestrial > Soil > Wetlands >...
GGCCTTCCATCAACGGCAACGCCAAGCGAACCTGGTGGTCGCTTGCTCGATCACCGCGGCTCTCATCCTGACCCTGGGCGGCCTGATCCTCCTATTCAGCATGATCGGTCCTGCCCCAACCAGCCGCGAGGATGCCGGCTCGAAAGGCGCCCCCGCGCCGGACCGTCATGCGGAGATCCTGATCCCGCGCCTTACATCGATCCCGACACCGATCGCTGTCAGCGCCACGGCCGCCAACGAGACCGAAGCAAGCGTGATTGAGACCCGGCCCGGGCGGCCATTGGCCCTTGGCGCCCTCCTGCCACTCGGCTCGGCAAGCTACATCTTGCTGCGTGGCCTGCCTGACGGCGCCGAACTGTCCGCCGGACGCCACACCGGCCCCGGCACCTGGATGGTGAAGGACGAGGATGTGGCGGGGCTCACCCTCACCCTTGGGGAGAATGCGACCGGCCACTACCCCACCGAAGTCTACCTGCTTGGGTCGGAACAAGGCCTCCAGGCGCGCCGCCGACTGATCTTACGCGTGGACACAAGCCCACAAATCTATGCCGCCGGGCTCGCTCTCGGTTGGCCCACGGTTTTTCCGGACACGGCCGCTGCGCCTGAGCCCGCCCACGCGCCGGTCCACGCACCGGCAGCCCCCGTAGAGACCGCGGCTTTGTACGACCGCGCCCAGCATCTTCTTGCCGATGGCGAGATCGCCGGCGCAAGGCGGCTCCTCGAAGAACTGGCAGAGAATGGGGAGGCGGACGCGGCCTATGAACTCGCCTTGACCTATGACGACGAGGTGCTGGTCAAAGCCGGCCTTCGGGAGATCGACGGCGACGCCGACATCGCGGAGACATGGTACACGCGCGCCGCAAAGAATGGCCACGCGGCCGCGGCCCGGCGCCTGGGTACGCTCGTCAGACGACGTGCCGACGCCTGAGCTCGGTCAGCACCATTTCGGCCAACGCTTCGGGCGTTGTCTCGCTCGTCTTCAAATCGAGCTCCGCCTGCTCGGGCGCCTCGTAGCTCGAATCGATCCCCGTGAAGTTACGGATCAGCCCGGCGCGGGCTTTGCGATAAAGCCCCTTCGGGTCGCGTGACTCACACACATCGAGCGGGGTATCGACATAGATCTCGATGAACTCGTTCTCGCCCACCAGATCGCGCGCCATGTTGCGCTCGGAGCGGAACGGCGAGATGAACGAAACCATGACGATGAGTCCGGCATCGACGAACAGCCTGGCGGCTTCGGCCACGCGCCTGATATTCTCCACGCGATCCGCGTCGGTAAAGCCAAGGTCCTTGTTGAGACCGTGACGGACATTGTCGCCATCGAGCATGTAGGTATGGCGGCCGAGTGCATGCAGCCGTTTTTCGAGCGTGTTCGCGATGGTGGACTTGCCGGAGCCCGACAGGCCGGTGAACCACAACACGCACGGCTTCTGGCCCTTGAGGCCTGAACGCGCCACCTTATCGACGAAGAGTTCCTGCCACTGAACGTTGGTCGCCCGGCGCAGGCCAAACTCGATCATGCCCGCCGCCACCGTGGCGTTGGTGAAGCGATCGATCAGAATGAAACTGCCCGTCTCCGCGCTGTCGCCATAAGAGTCGAATACCAACGGCTTGGCCATGCTGAGATTGCACAAGCCGACCTCGTTCATCTCCAGGGTCTTGCCCGCCACGTGATCGAGATTGTCGACATTGAGCTTGTATTTCAGCGCCGAGACGGTCGCCGTGGCCGTCTGGCTGCCGCAACGGATCGTATAGGTCCGGCCCGGAAGCATGGCTTCCTCATCGAACCAGATGACCTTTGCCGAGATCTGATCGGCCAATGACGGTGCCGCGTCCGGCGACGCGATGACATCGCCCCGGCTGGCATCCACCTCTTCGGCGAAGGTGAGCGTGATCGCGTCGCCTTCATGCGCCTCGTCGAGATCACCGTCGGCGGTCACGATACGGGCAATGTGAACCCGCTTGCCCGACGGATGGATGACGACTTCGTCGCCCGCCTTGACGTGCCCGCTGGCCACAGTGCCCGCATAACCGCGGAAGTCGAGATGCGGCCGGTTCACCCATTGCACCGGAAAGCGAAACGGTCCCTCAGCCGCCGTGCGGCTGACATCCACGGTCTCGAGATGGCCCAGCAGGGTCGGCCCGTGATACCAGTGCATATGCGCGCTCGGGCCAGTCACGTTATCGCCCTTGAGCGCCGAAACGGGGATGGCGACGATCGACTCGAACCCGAGAGGCTCGGCGAAAGCCTCAAAGTCCGCGGCGATGGCGTCGAACCGCTTCTGATCGAAGTCAACCAGGTCCATCTTGTTGACAGCGACAACCACCTTCTTGATGCCGAGCAATGACAAGATGCAGGCGTGACGCCGCGTCTGAGTCAGCACGCCTTGGCGTGCATCGACGAGCAGCACGGCGAAGTCGCAATTGGATGCGCCCGTGGCCATGTTGCGCGTGTACTGCACATGGCCTGGCGTATCGGCCACGATGAACTTCCGCCGCGGCGTCGAGAAATAGCGATAGGCCACGTCGATCGTGATGCCCTGCTCGCGCTCGGCCTGAAGACCGTCGACCAGCAAGGAGAGGTCGAGCTCCCCGCCCCGCGCTGCGTTCGGACGCTTGGATTCGCGCTCGACACTCTGCAGCTGATCCTCGAACACCAAGGCGGAGTCGTAGAGCAGCCTCCCGATCAACGTGCTCTTGCCGTCGTCCACGCTTCCGCAGGTCAGAAAACGCAGGAGCCCGCGATTCTCCTCGGCAACGATCCGGGCGGCGAGCCGGGCGCTTGCACTGTCCTTGGTACCGCCGACAACGCTCAGCTGCGGCATCAGAAGTAGCCCTCCTGCTTCTTCTTCTCCATCGAGCCCACCTGATCGTGGTCGATCACGCGGCCTTGCCGTTCCGAATGGCGGGACGCGATCAGCTCCTCGATAACCTCGGGCACCGTTACCGCGTCGGATTCGACCGCGCCGGTCAGGGGATAGCAGCCCAGCGTCCGAAAGCGCACTTTGCGCATCTGGGGCGCTTCGCCATCGTCGATCGGCAGACGGTCGTCATCGACCATGATCAAGGCGTCATCGCGCTCGATCACCGGCCGCTCTTTCGCGAAGTAGAGCGGCACGACCGGAATGTCCTCAAGATAAATGTAGGTCCAAACGTCGAGCTCGGTCCAGTTCGACAGCGGGAACACACGCATGCTTTCGCCCGGATTGACCTTAGTGTTGGCCAAGTGCCAGAGCTCCGGCCGCTGACGCTTCGGGTCCCAGTTATGCGCGGCATTACGGAACGAGAAAATGCGCTCCTTGGCGCGCGACTTTTCTTCGTCGCGGCGCGCGCCGCCCAACGCGGCGTCGAAGCCGTGCCGCGCGAAGGCCTGCTTCAACGCTTCCGTCTTCATGATGTCGGTATGCAGCGCGCTGCCATGGGTGATGGGCGAGATGCCTTCGCGCACGCCGTCCTGATTAATGTGCACCCATAGGTCGATGCCGAGCCGCTTCGCCTCCCGGTCACGAAACGCGATCATCTCGCGAAACTTCCAGGTCGTGTCCACGTGGAGCAGTGGGAACGGCGGTTTGGCCGGATAGAATGCCTTCATGGCGAGGTGCAGCAGGACCGATGAATCCTTGCCGATAGAGTACAGCATCACCGGGTTGCGGAACTCGGCGACGACCTCGCGCATGATGTGGATGCTCTCCGCCTCAAGCTGACGGAGATAGGTCGAAAGGCGCTGCTTCATCACTTCGCACTCAAACTCGTCGGTCGGGAGCCCTTGGGCGCGGCCTCCTCTTTCCGGGCGGCCTTGCCGTTCTGGGCCTTGGCGTGTTCCTCGGCCTTTCGCTTCGCGGCGAGGTAGCGATAGGCGCTGACCGGGATCAAGACGAGATAAGTCACTGACCCCACAGCGAGAGTGAGAGATGGATAGGTCAAGAGCAGGGCAATGAAAAGCGCGGCCAGCACGAAAACAGGCGGCACATACTCCCTGGGGATCCTCTGACCGATCATTTTCAACGAAAAGGTCGGCACATTGGAGACCATCAGCAGAGCGATCCCGATCGTATAGAGCAGGACGAGCGGGGTCAGGCTCGGCAGATGGAGCCCCAGATCCTGGGCATAAATCGGCAGGAGCAGGATGATCGCGCCCGCGGGCGCCGGCACGCCGACGAAGAAGGCGCCTTTCCAGGCGGGCAGATCGGAACGGTCGAGCGACACATTGAAGCGGGCAAGCCGAAGCGCGGAGCAGACCGCGAAGACCAGCACCGCGATCCAGCCCAGGCTGCGCAGATCCTCCAGCGCCCAGTTGAACATGATGATGGCGGGCGCCACGCCGAAATTGACGAAGTCCGCGAGGCTATCGAGCTCGGCGCCGAAGCGCGAGGAGGCCTTCAGGAGCCGCGCCACATGCCCGTCGATGCCGTCGAGGAACGCGGCGAACACAAGCGCCGCTACCGCCAAATCCCAACGATGCTCGATGCCCATGCGGATCGCCGTGAGCCCGGCACACAGTCCGAGCAGCGTGAAGATGTTGGGAATAAGCACCCGGACCGGAACCTGGCCGCGGGCAAAAACGCGCTGCCGCCGTTTGCGGTCGTCTCTTTCGGGCTCGAAGGGAGGAAACATGGCCGCTTTAAATCTTCCCCTCACCGACAAACGCCGCGAGCACCGTCTCGGCGCCAATCGCTGTCTGCCCAACCTCGGTCAAGAGCTCGGTGTCGGCCGGAAGATAAAGGTCAACCCGGCTGCCGAAGCGGATCAAGCCGATGCGCTCGCCCTGCTCCACGCTAGCCCCCTCGCTCACGAAAGTCACGATCCGCCGCGCCACCAGCCCGGCGATCAGCACCACGCCGATCTTGGCCCCGGACTTGGTCTCGATGACCAGCGCCTGCCGCTCATTCTCCTCGCTGGCCTTGTCAAGTTCCGCGTTGAGGAAAGCACCGGGGACATAGGCGCTGCGAATGATCTTTCCGCCCACGGGCGCGCGCACGATGTGCACGTCGAAGACGGACAGAAACACCGACACCCGCGTCAACGTCTCGGTGCCGAGCGCAAGTTCCCGTGGTGCCGTCACGCTCTCGACCACAGCGGCGACCTTGCCGTCGGCGGCGCTGACAATCAGCCCCGGCCGGTCCGGCGTCACCCGCTCGGGATCGCGGAAGAAGTAAGCGATAAACGCCGTGAGCAATGCGGCGATCCAGCCGAGCGGCGGCGCCAGCAAGAACAGGAACAGCGTGGCGATGGCCGCCGCGCCCAGAAACTTGTAGCCGTCGCGGTGGATCGGCACGAAGGCGTTCGTGATGGTGTCGAGCAGATTATGCCGGTCGTTCATGGTGTCCCTATGGTTCGATCAATCAGCTTGAGGCCAGCGCCTCGTCCTCCAAGCGCTCGGCGGCGCGGGAGTCGGGCATGTCTTCGTCTTCGAGCGCGTGTGCCAGCCGCTCGCGCGCCTCGTCGGCCTCGCGCTGGCGCGCCCACAGGCTGGCATAGAGCCCGCCCTTGGCGAGAAGGTCGAGATGCGTGCCCTGCTCCACAATGGCACCGTGGTCGAGCACGATAATGTTGTCGGCGTGAACCACGGTGGAGAGCCGGTGCGCAATCACGAGGCTCGTGCGGTCGCGGGCCACGCGCTCCAGCGCATCCTGGATATCCTTCTCCGTATGGCTGTCGAGTGCCGAGGTTGCCTCATCCAGCATCAGGATCGGCGGCGCCTTCAGGATGGTGCGGGCAATGGCCACGCGCTGCTTCTCGCCGCCTGAGAGCTTCAAGCCGCGCTCGCCGACCAGCGCGTCGTAGCCTTGCGGCAACGTCATGATGAAATCGTGGATCTGAGCGAGCCGCGCCGCTTCGCGCACTTCCGCATGAGTCGCCTCGGGCTTGCCGTAGCGAATGTTGTATTCGATCGTGTCGTTGAACAGCACCGTGTCCTGCGGAACCATGCCAATGGCCGCGCGCAGCGATTTCTGCGTCACATCGTCAATGTTCTGTCCGTCGATGGTGACCTTGCCCTGCGTCAGCTCATAGAAGCGGAACAACAGGCGCGAGATGGTGGACTTGCCCGCGCCGGACGGCCCGACAATGGCGACCATCTTGCCCTCGGGAATCTCGAAGCTGACATCCTTAAGGATCGGCCGGCCCGGCTCATAGGCGAAAGACACGTGATCGAACTGGATCGCGCCTTTGTTCACGCGAAGCGGCTTCGCGCCAGGACGATCCAGGATCTCCGCCGGCTGATCCAGAAGCGCGAACATGGTCTCCATGTCGATCAGGCCTTGCTTGATCTCTCGATAGACCATCCCCATGAAATTGAGCGGCATGTAGAGCTGGATCAGGATGGCGTTGATCATGACGAACTCGCCGACGGTCAGCACACCGTGCGTGACGTCGCGCGCCGCAAGCAGCATGCAGACCACCATACCGACCGTGAAGATCACCGCCTGCCCCGAGTTCAGCACGCCGAGCGTCGTATAGGTCCGCACAGCCGCCTTCTCATAGCGCGCCATGGAGGCATCGAAGCGCCGCGCCTCCAGCTCCTCGTTCCCGAAATACTTCACCGTCTCGAAGTTGAGCAGGCTGTCCACCGCCTTTGAGTGCGCTTCGGTGTCGCTGTCGTTCATGACACGGCGAATGGCGAGACGCTTCTCGGATGCGAAGAACGTGAACACGACATAGGCCGCCACCGTGACGAACACGACGGCCACATACAGCCAGCCGAAATACCAGGCGACGAGGCCCCCGATCATGATCAGCTCGATCGCGGTCGGGATCGAATTCAACACGGCCATGCGCAGGATGGTATCCACGCCCGAAACGCCGCGCTCGATGACGCGATTGAGCCCGCCCGTGCGCCGCTCCAGGTGGAAGCGCAAGGAGAGCGCATGCAGATGCCGGAACGTACGATCGGCGAGCCGCCGCACCGCGTTCTGCGATACGACCGTGAAGATGACGTCACGCAGCTGCGCGAACAGCACCATGAGGATGCGGCCCCCGCCATAAGCCACGATGAGCATGGCGGGAACGATCGCGAGGCCGAGAAAATCGACGCCAGGTGTCGCGACGCCAGGTGTCGCGACGAGTTGGGCCGCACCGGCCGTGGGTTCCCCGGTTAGGAAATCCACGACGTTCTTGTAGGCGATCGGCACCGCCAAAGTGACGACTTTGGCGAGCACCAGGGCGGCGAATGCCAGGATCACGCGCAAATGCAGATCCGGGCGGTTCTTCGGCCAGATATAGGGGAGCAGCTCGCGCAAGACCGCGAGCTGTCCCGTCCGCGCCTGAAGCGCGGCGTCGCTCGTCGATTGCGGCAGCCGGTCTTGCATGAAAGGTCTTTTCTATCAGCGTGCTATACGCGCGGCAAAAGGGGCAGCGCGAACCTGCTGCCCCTGCTCTCTAACGCATATAGTCGCCGAGCGCACCCGCGCCAAGGCGACGCCGGGCCAAGACAACGCCGGGCCAAGGCAACGCCGGGCCATCGGGCCCGGACGGAAGCTCAGGGTTTGCCAACGGGCGGTGCGGCCAAGTCCTCGGGACTGGGCGGGGTGAGCGAGATGTTGAACTGGGCACGGCCGGCCAACATGTTCGTCGTCTCGTTGAACTGCTCGACGCGGATAGTGTGCACCGCATCGTCGATCTCGACCTTGTCCTCGACGCTCCACGCGCCGTCACCTTCGGCTGCGACCGCCTGCGCGAAGGGCTTGTTGTCGAGATAGACATAGAGCTTCTTGCCGACGATGGCAGTGCCTGACAGTTTCAAGGCGCCGGGTCCCTCCTCCGCCTTCTGATAATCGACCACCTTCACCCGGATCGGGGATCTCGGCGACGGCGATGACGCCTCGCCCACCACGTCTGCCGTGGGCGCGTCGCCCTCGGCGGCAAACGCCGGCAAGACAGGCACCATCAGGGTCATGAATGCGGCAACCGCCCACGCAGTCAGCTTGCTTCCAATCATCTCGTTCGTTCCTCGCAAAAACCAGCTTTTCTCGGTCTTTTCGGACGGCCAATCTCGGGCCTTCCGAATACGTTGGCCGGACCCTACCGGATCGCTTTCGCGCCTTCCAGACCGTTCACCAAACAGGGTTGCTTGACGCCCGCAGAAGCCCGGTGGCACATGACCCCATGAGCCAAGACCCCATGAGCAAAGCCCAACCAACTCTTCAAACTGTTTGCGTCTATTGCGGTTCCGGCGCGGGGCGCACTCCCGCCTTTGCCGAGGCGGCGAAGACTCTTGGCAAGACACTTGCCGAGGCGGGAATCGGTCTCGTCTATGGCGGCGGCGACCTCGGGCTGATGGGCCTCGTCGCCCGCGCGGTGCTGGAAGGCGGGGGCCATGTCACCGGCATCATCCCCGGCTTCCTGTGCGCGCGCGAACACATGCTCGTGGAGGCTCAGGAGCTGATCGTCGTCGACGACATGCATGAGCGCAAACATCTGATGTTCGAGAAGTCCGACGCCTTTGTGGCGCTACCGGGCGGCATCGGCACGCTGGAGGAGTTTGTCGAGCAGCTCACCTGGACCCAGCTCGGTCGCCACAAGAAGCCTATCGTGCTCGCCAATATCGACGGCTTTTGGGATCCTCTGCTGGCGCTGTTCGACAAGATGACCGGTGAAGGCTTTATCCGCTCAGGCTTCGAGCTCAAGATGACCGTGGCCGCGCGGGTTGAAGACATCCTGCCGGCGATCAGGAGCAAGCTTCAGCCCTACCCAGAGAAAACCGAGGCCGAGGCGGAAGCGGAGATCGCGGCGAAGTTCTGAGACTATAAAGTTCTGAGACTATTGTGTCTCGATCATCGCGATGTCTTCGGGCAGATCCGCCATTGCATACCTCTTGGGTTACGGGGCCGGAGCGCCGTCACGGATCAGCTTGTAGTTGATGGAATCGAGCAGCGCCTCGAACGAGGCGTCGACGATGTTCGGTGACACGCCCACGGTGAACCACCGCCGCCCCTCGCCGTCGCGGCTTTCGACCAGGACGCGCGTCACAGCGTCGGTTCCGCCCGTGAGGATACGCACCTTGTAGTCCACGAGCTTGAGGTCATCGATATAGCGCTGGTACGGACCAAGATCCTTGCGCAACGCATTGTCGAGCGCGTTCACCGGGCCATTGCCCTCGCCCACCGACATCACCGTCTCACCGTTGATGCGCGCCTTGACCGTCGCCTCCGAGATGGTGACGAGCTCGCCCAGCGCGTTGTGCCGCCGCTCAACCATGACGCGGAACGAGTCCACGTCGAAGAATTGCGGGACGTTGCCGAGCAGGCGTCGGGCCAGAAGTTCAAAGGAGGCTTCCGCCGCCTCATAGGCGTAGCCCACGGCCTCGCGCTCCTTCACCACTTCGAGGAGCCGTGCGACGCGCGGATCGTCCTTGGGCACGGCGATGCCGATGCTTTCGAGCTGCGCCATGATGTTCGAGCGGCCGCCTTGGTCGGAGATCAACAGCCTGCGAACATTGCCGACCGAGTCCGGCGGCACGTGCTCATAGGTGCGCGGGTCCTTCTGCACGGCCGAGACATGGATGCCGCCTTTATGGGCAAAGGCTGACTCGCCGACATAGGGCGCATGCCGGTTCGGCGCGCGGTTCAGAAGCTCGTCGAGGATGCGCGAGGCATGGGTCAGTGTCGCAAGTTTCTGCGGCGTGACATTTGTCTCGTAACGCTCGGCATAGTCCGTCTTCAGCATGAGCGTCGGAATGATCGATGTGAGGTTGGCGTTGCCGCAACGCTCGCCGAGACCGTTCAGCGTGCCTTGGATCTGGCGTGCCCCGGCGCGCACCGCGGCCAGCGAATTCGCCACCCCGTTGTCGGTGTCATTGTGCACGTGAATTCCCAAATGGTCGCCGGGCACCTGCTTCACCACTTCGGTGACGATCGCCTCGATTTCCTCAGGCAGTGTGCCGCCATTGGTGTCGCACAGGACAACCCAGCGGGCGCCGGCTTCATAGCCCGCCTTGGCACAGGAGAGCGCATAGTCGGGATTCGCCTTGTAGCCATCGAAGAAGTGCTCGCAATCGAGCAGAGCCTCGCGACCGCTCGCGACGACGGCCTCAACTGACTCCTCGATCCCGGCGAGATTCTCTTCGAGCGTGATACCGAGCGCCACATCGACATGGAAGTCCCAGGTCTTGCCGACCAGACAGATGGCGTCGGCCTCGGCCGCCAGCAGCGCCTGGAAGCCAGGATCGTTGGAGATCGACCGGCCCGGCCGCTTGGTCATGCCGAACGCCGTGAGCTTGGTGCCGAGCTTGCGCTTCTCCCCGAACAGCTTGGTGTCGGTTGGGTTCGCGCCGGGATAGCCGGCTTCCACATAATCGAGCCCGAGCCCGTCCAGCTGCTCGGCGATCAGAAGCTTGTCCTCGAGCGAGAAGTCGACGCCGTGCGTTTGGGCGCCGTCGCGCAACGTCGTGTCGTAAAGGGAGAGCTGTTCGCGCGTCATAACTTACACCACACCGAAGAAGAAGTGCAGCGCGAGCAACACCGCCAGCACGAGCACCACAAGCTTGATAACGAGATAGACTCGCTTGGAGCCTTTGAACGGCACGTCTTGAAGAAACGGTTTCATTGCGCGGCCTCCTGACCGGCAAGCGTCTTTTTCATGGTCGTGTTGGCGAGCCACTCATCGCCGCGCCTGACACTGTTACGTTGCTGCGCGACATAGCCGCGCTTGGCGAAAAAGCCCGACGCGGTGTCGCTTGCATCGACGTTGAGCGCCGCCGCGCCGCGCCCGCCGGCGAGCTTCTCCAGCGCATCAGCAAGCAGCGCCCCGGCCCCGTGTCCGACCGCGGCCGGATGTACGTAGAAGAAGCCTATTTTGTCGTCGGTCTCCAACGAGCCAAACCCCACGGGCCCCCCACCCATGGTCGCCACGATGGTCACCTCGTCCGCCAGCCGGTTGGCGAAGGCCGCCTCGTCATTAACGGCGGCCGCCCACGCCGCCTGCTGCTGTTCCGTATAGTCGTCGCCGGTCAGCTCCATGATGCTCGACCGGAAGATCTCGGCGAGCAACGGCGCCTCGTCCGGCAGCATCGGCCGCAACGCAAGCTGAGGGTTGGCCTGAGCGTTCATCGCGCAAACTCCCACTCAGTCTTCAACTCGCCCGTCTCCGGGTCCTTGGCATCTTTCAGGACGACACCCATGGCAACCAACGTATCGCGGATGCGGTCCGCCTCCTTGAAGTCTTTGGCTTTGCGGGCCGCAAGGCGGGCTTCGATGAGCGTATCGACCTCGCCCGCATCGGCGGCACCTGCACGGTCCTGTTGGACACGCTCGATGCTCCCGCGCTCACCGGAAAAGCCGAGGAGCTGAAGCGCTGCTCGCAACTCCTCGAAATGGCCGGCGCGGTGCAGCTTGTGCAGTTCGGCGATCGCCTTGGGCGTGTTCAGATCGTCCGACAGGGCGTCAAGCACGGGCGCCGGCACATCCGGCGCAGGCGCGGCGCGTTCCACGTCGCCATACCAGTCCCACAGCGTCCTGTGCGAATCGTTGAGCGCGACAAGGGTCCAATCGAGCGGCTGGCGGTAGTGCGTCCGCAGCATGTTGAGGCGCAGCGCCTCGCCCGGCCAAGCATAGCCCTGCCAGCCGGTCAGCAACTCATGCACGGTGACGAAGTTGCCGAGGCTCTTCGACATCTTCTCGCCCTCCACCTGGAGGAAGCCATTGTGCATCCAAACATTCGCCATGACCTGCGTCCCGTGCGCGCAACGCGACTGGGCGATCTCGTTCTCATGATGCGGGAACACGAGGTCGATGCCGCCGCCATGGATGTCGAACACCTCACCGAGATGCGCCGCCGACATGGCCGAGCATTCGATGTGCCAACCGGGGCGTCCCGGCTTCTCGATACCACCCGGCGAGGGCCATGAGGGTTCGCCCGGCTTCGACGGCTTCCACAGCACGAAGTCCATCGGGTCCTTCTTGTAGGGCGCCACCTCGACGCGCGCGCCGGCGATCATCTCATCCAGCGACCGGTCCGATAGCTTGCCGTAGTCGGGCATGGACGCGACGTGGAACAGCACGTGGTCCTCGGCGACATAGGCGCAGCCATTGGCGATCAGGCGATCGATCATCGTCCGCATCTCGCCGATATGCTCCGTGGCACGCGGTTCGACCGTGGGATCGAGCGCGCCGATCGCATGCATGTCGTCGTGGAACTGCGCCTCGGTCTTCTCGGTGACCTTGCGGATGGCGTCATTGAGCGGCAGTTCGGGATGATCCCGCCCCGCCCGCGCGTTGATCTTGTCGTCTACGTCCGTGATGTTGCGGACGTAAGCGACGCGGTCGGGGCCATAGAGATGCCGCAGCAGGCGGAACAGGACATCGAACACGATGACCGGCCGCGCATTGCCGATATGGGCATAGTCGTAGACCGTCGGCCCGCACACATACATGCGTATATGCGCGGGATCGAGGGGCTCGAAGGCCTCCTTGGTGCGGGTAAGCGTATTGTAAAGCGTAAGCGACACTAACAAGCCCCTTCGGCTTGAGGCCCGCCGGATGTTCGTCAGGAAACAGTCTGATGGTTAATAGAAGAACGACCCGCGCGAGCTATTTTGCTAGCCGGTAATAATGCTGCCGGAAATGATAAGGTTCGGTTGCGCGTTCTTCATCTTGAGGCCGCTTATGGCGGGAAACCGCCAAATCGTCAAGCAAACCATCATATTCATGCCTCATTGACCCCGGAATTTAAGGGCGCATAATGGGTTAGAGGCGTCCCGGGGATCGGAAAATCACAGTGAACGTTCATCGCCATTTTCGGCGCTTCATCGCGCCGTCTGTGCGGTCGATCGGCCGTCCGGGCGCGCTTGCGCTGGCGCTGGGCCTCCTCGCGGCCCCCGGCGTGAGCCTGGCCCAAAGCGAGCAGGACATCCGCTGCATGCAGCTCCAGCAGGAGATGGCTGCGGCCCGTGGCGGCGGCGCGAACGCCGGCGAACTCGCCAATCTCGACCAGCAGATCGCCCAGCAGGACCGCATCTACCAGGGCACGCAAGCCACCATGGAGGATGCGGGCTGCTATGAGCGCATGTTCATCTTCGGCCGCTCGCTGAAGCGAACCCCGAAATGCCTCAACATGAACAACCGCGTAGAAGACGCACGCCGGCAGCTCGCTCGGCTTCAGGGACAGCAAAAGTCGCTGCAGCGCGGCGGCGGCAACAGACGCCGTCAGGCGGAGCTCCAGCAGGCCCTGCAACGCAATGGCTGTAGCGGCGCCCCGAGCGGCGGTGGCGGCGGCGGTCTATTCGACTTCTTCGGCGGCCCTCGCGAGCCGGAGTACCAGTCTCCGATCTATCGCAGCATCAACCCCAACGGCCGCTACCGTTCCGTTTGCGTGCGGCTGTGTGACGGCTTCTACTATCCGATCAGCTACTCGACCTATGGCAGCCAGTTGGCGCAAGACGCCGATAAGTGCCAGGCGAACTGCGCCGCCCCTGCCGAGCTTTACGTCTATCGCAATCCGGGCCAGGAGATCGAGCAGGCCATCTCCCTGAGCGGCTCCGCCTATATGGATCTGCCGGTGGCGCTGAGATACCGGAAGGAATACGTCAACGGCTGCTCCTGCAAGCAGACGGAGTACAACCCGACCGACATCGAGGCCTCCAACAAGAAGGCGCAAGCCCCCGCTCCCGCCGCAGCCGGCGCGCAAGCCAAGGCGACCGGTGAAGCACCGCCCCCGGCAGCCGCGCCCGCGGCAGACCCGGCCGAGATGCCGGAACTCGATCTCGACATCACCGGAAGCACCGCACCGGCAGAGGCCGCGCCGCCCGTGCAGCAAGCCGCACCGGCACCTGCACCGGCCGCAGCCCAAGCGCCCGTCGCAGCCCAGGCGCCACCTGCGCCCGCGCAAGGTCAGTCGACCATCATCAAGAAGCCCCGCGCCGCCGCAAATTAGGGTCGGCTCACGTCAGGCTTGTTTGCCCTGCAACCGCGCATGCGCGCGGTCGCGACCGATCAGCGGCAGGAGCTGTTTGAGCTCGGGCCCGTTCGTTTCGCCCGTGAGCGCCAGCCGCAAAGGATGGAACAGCGCCTTGCCTTTGGCGCCGGTCGCGTCCTTCACGGCCTTGGACCAAGCCTGCCAGGTCTCATCGTTCCACGGCTCCGGCGGCAGCAGCTTCGCGGCCTTTCCGCAAAGATCGGGATTCTCGATCACGGGCTGGAGCGGGCCCGCAACCACGCGCCACCAGGTCTTCGCATCTCCCAACACAGTCAAATTGCCGCGCACGGCCTCCCAGAACGCCTCGCCGCCTGAAACACCCATAGAATCGAGGCGTTCCGCCACCGCAGCGAAGGGCAGAATGTGCAGAAGCTTCGCATTCAAGAGATGCAGATCGTGCGGATCGAACCGCGCCGGCGCCCGCGACAGCTTCCCGAACTCGAAGGCCTCCACCAGGTCATCGAGGCTCGCATGGGGCGCGACCGGGTCCGATGTGCCGATCGTTGCCGCATAGCTGGTGACTGCGAGCGGCTCGAGCCCTTCGGCCCGCATGCCCTCGATGGCAAGCGAGCTGTCCCGCTTCGACAGTGCCTGCCCGTCAGGCCCGACCAGGAGATTGTGATGACCGAAGGCAGGCGGAGTGGCGCCCAGCGCCTCGAACAGCTGGATCTGCGGCGCCGTGTTGGCCACATGGTCCTCGCCGCGGATGACATGGGTCACGCCGAGATCGATGTCGTCGACCACGCTCGGCAGCGTATAGAGATAGCTGCTGTCGCCGCGGATGAGGACAGGGTCCGACAGGGAGGCGGCATCCACGTGCTGTGAGCCGCGCACCAGGTCGTCCCACACCACATCGCGCGGCTCTAACTTGAAGCGCCAATGGGGCGTCCGTCCTTCCGCCTCGAATTTCGCTTTCTCCTTGTCGGTCAGCGCCAGCGCCGCGCGGTCATAGACGGGAGGCTTGCCCCGCGCCAACTGGCGCTTGCGCTTCAGGTCGAGCTCCTCCGGCGTCTCGTAGGCCGGGTAGAGCCGGCCTAGATTTTTCAGCGTCTCGACCGCCGCGTCGTAAAGCGCGAAACGATCCGACTGATGGACCAGCCTGGCCCATTCGATGCCGAGCCAGACAAGATCCTCCTCGATGCCGCGCGCAAACGCTTTGGTCGAGCGTGCGGTGTCGGTGTCGTCGAGGCGCAGGATGAAATCCCCACCCTGCTTGCGCGCGAACAGATAATTGATCAGCGCCGTGCGGATGTTGCCGGCATGCAGTCGCCCCGTGGGGCTAGGCGCGAAACGGACGGTGACGGTCATGCGGCCTCGGCAAGTTGGATCGGAGCATAGAACGTTCCCTCCCCTGAAAGGGGGAGGTCGGTTCGCCGGTCTTCAGCCGGCGGACCGGGTGGGGG
>Ga0075527_10000153_pt1 | contig 15149 bp, 13 predicted proteins | sample NGEPer11B_FD_74784 | JGI IMG/M metagenome (GOLD analysis project Ga0075527, IMG submission 74784) | Arctic peat soil microbial communities from the Barrow Environmental Observatory site, Barrow, Alaska, USA - NGEE Permafrost305-11B | ecosystem: Environmental > Terrestrial > Soil > Wetlands >...
AGGCGGCATAGAAATGTGCGGTTGTTTCAGTGGAGAGAACTACGGTAATGACCAAGGGAAGGGCAAAACTCGATGTCTGCAGTGAGAGATTGAGGGCGTGATGCCGAGGCGCGCCTCGGCGCAGGATGGGCACCATCAGCCATGTAGGCCGGAACGCCCGAACAGAATTGACGTCCCGCGCTTGCCAGGCAGCTAGAACCACCAACGATGCTGCGATTCCGGCTATCCACGTAGCGTAAATGGCAATGCCATCCCCGCGCGACCACCAAGCCATGGCTGCCAGCAGGACGAGTTTGGTGAAGGCAAAGACAGTATTCCGTGCGAATTGAAGCATTCCCTTGAGGAGGCCGATCAGTGCTTGGTCAAGAATCAATGTCACGGCCGTCAATCCCACTCCCAGAGCGAAGAGCGCCACGGCTGCCACGCTCGCCCCAAGCGGAAGAAGTTCATTGGACAATCGGGGAGCGATCACCGCGAAGATCATGCCGACGAGTGCGCTGAGCGTCAGGGCGATGACCAGAGCCGTGCTAATAAGTGCGCCCGAACGTTTGAAGTAATGAGGTAGTTCGCTGATCAGCAGGCTACTGAGACCGACAGTCCCAAACGTTCCGAGGAGCGTCATTGCGGATGTTGCAGTCGCTGCAAACCCTACATCAGAGGGCGAAAATTCGCGCGCGGCGACGACCCAAAAGGCCGCTCCGAGAGCTGACGTTACAGCGGTTGTACCAACCATTGATGCGGCGTTTCCTAGAATGGTGCGTTGATCTGCGGCAAGCTGCAACAAAGAGCTTCCCCAGCGCCTCGACCGGCCGAAGTCTGCAAAAAGGCTCATCACACCCTCCTTGCGATACCTTGCGATGTGACGAACTTAGCCGTCACTCCAAAGAGTGACGCGCCGGTAAACAGTCACAGGGTGATCCGTACGATACAGGAGTGCCTCGATCGATACGTTGTTGATGCTACTCGATGGCAAAGTCACATCGGTTTCCCACGATTGCCCTGGCTCCAATTGAATGTCTGGGAAAACACGGATGACCACGTCGCCGTATCGGAGTTCCAGGCGGTAATGTTCAGCGATTTTCTCGTCGCTTTGGATGCCGAGATGCACCGAAGGTACTCCTGCGCGATCGGAGGGGAGTGCCCAGAACTCGGTGAACCCATCAACCGGCTGGTGAATGGCGCCGTACCGAGCAACAAGCAGAGCGGCAGTAACAAGCAGAGCGGCGAACCCGAATAACAGACCGGAACGCAGGGAACCCTGACGCCTCGGTTTCAACTCAGCTACCCACTCGGACAGCTGCGCTGGCCGTTTTCGACGGATGTAGGCCGTGCAAAGCAACACGCTGCTCCCGAGCATGACCAACCAGCCCGATGCCCGGATACCGCCCGGCATCCAATTGAGGGCAACCCCTCCCAATGCGGCGATGGCGAGGCTCGTACCTAGACCGATCGTGAGGCCCTCGGCAAGACTCAATGTGCGCCGGGGAAACAGCACGGTGATTGCAAATCCTGGTAGTACGAGGACCAGCACGAGCGCGAACGCCACACGGAATGATTGAACAGCAGTCGCCACCACTCCGGGTATGAGCGAACCAAAGACGAGCGCCACTAGCAGAAGAATCGCAAGGATTACCCCACCGATGCTCCGCACGCGAAGTACGTTCGGGAACTGCTTCCTTCTGTCAACTTCGATATCACCCATGAATCGAGGGCTCGTCGTTGAGCGAGTTCGTTTGCCCGGTGCGACCGAAGGCAGGCAGCAGTCCACTTTCCTTCAATAATGTCGTTTCATGCAGCCTCTTTTGTGAAGATCCCGGTATCCATAACCTATCTGGGAAACTCATGAGTTTGCCGCCTCTTCGTCGTTTCGTACAATTCCTCGTATTGGCTCATCACGATATCCGATGTGAACAGGCGAGACCTAACGAAAGCGTTCTTCCCCATCGCGATGGCATCCGCCGGATCGTTGATCAAACGCTGCATCGCCGCAACGAGTGCGTCTTCGTCACCTGCGGGAACCAGCAATCCTGTCTTCTCGTTGGCAATCATGTCCTCATGACCACCAGGCCTCGTGCCGATGATGGCCTTGCCCCGGCTCATGCCCTCATGCACGACGTTGCCGAGTGGCTCGGGCCACCTCGACGGAGCGACACCATACAAGGCACGATCCCAGATGGCCATCACTGTATCGCGGGGTACGTCGAAGAGTACGGTCACCTCATTCGGATACGAGGATGGGGAGTCGGGAGCGCGGGTCCCTACGAGCACCATTGGCGGTCGGTCTGTGAGTCGAGCATACGCAGATAACAGGAGGTCGATTCCTTTGACTTGCCGAAACGCGCCAACATACAGGATGAACGGCTGAGATGGAAGACAATTTAGTATCGACTGATCAGGTGGGGCTGGCTCCGCTTCGGGTCGAAAGTTCGGGATTACGACTTCCGCAATCTTGCTTCGGGATCCCACCAGGTGACGGTGCATAACCTGCTGAACATAACCGCTGACGCTATGCAGCCTCCTTGTTTTTCGTCGCAGCAATGCCCGTCCGGTAAAGACGCCCGCAACCGCCACTACACCTTTGGGCGCACCGTAGAATCGAGTCGAACAGGAGAGACATTTCCCCAACTGCGGCCCTTCACAGATGCTTCCATTATGCATGAGCGTGCGAACGGCGCAGACGTTTCCATAGTCCCGCGCTGAAAGCAACAATGGAACGTGCGAACCTAACAGGGCTGCGGCGCAGGAATAGGAAAGCCATCCATAACTATGGACGATATCGGGACGGAAACTCCTTACTATCCTCTTGAATCGCCAGACTGCCTCAGGGTCAGGGAATGGTGGAGGAATGTGGACATACGGATCAGCTGAAATCCATGGAATACGACTCGTAAGGTCTCTTACCCTGTGTATCTTGATCCGACCGTCCTCCTCGATACTCGGAAGTCCAGCCTGCCAGGCAGTTGCAACGCTCACAACATGTCCGCGATCCGTCATCCCTTTGGCTAGTAGCTGAGCAGAGCGATTCGCACCTCCGATGAGTGGAGGGTATGCGTCGGTGACGAGAAGAAGTCGCATGGAATCCTCTTTCAATCTATGCCATCGATCAGGCAGTGCGGCGAGAACTGGGAAGGGATCAATAGCGACGAGACATCGTAGATGATGATGTCGCCATTGTCGAAGATTCGATCAATGCCCGGTACTCCGTCGAATTTTGCCAGTGACTGTGGACCGATAGGTTTTTCATGCTGGTATGCTCCGGCTTCATCCCGGGTCATATAGAACCCCCGAAGCGGGAGTCCAGTGGTGAGTCTCTCGTCAACAACCAGGTACCGAATATCCATGTCGCGGATGGTACACAACTCGGTCTCTCCCAGATCATCGGAGAAAAGTAATAGGTCGGCGGTGCGAAACAAGCTCTGCGGATTCTGGCGCCCATAGGCCGCCATCAACAGACTGTTGATGCGGTCGGTTACGATGCTGTTTCCCGGTGGCAAATTTAACCCCACCCACTCTGCAGCAGTGACGCCCTTTGCTTCGATCGACCGCGGATCGGCCACGACGAGGTAGGGGCCTGGGGTTCGGGCTTCGCGTGACCAACCGACAGTTATGCCTCCCACAAACAGGACGGTGAGACAGAGCGTTGCAATGACGGTGAAAATCGAAGTTCTCCTTGGCCCGATTGCGGTCGCAGCGCGATGCCGATTGCGCGAGCGGCGAATCCTCGTCGCCCCCGGCAGCGCAAGCGCCATGAGAAAAGCGACCCCAAGGAAAACGAAGGCCGATGCACGATCTGAAGTCTCCGCTCCAGAGGTTGTCAATCGCAAGGCCATCGTTCCCGGATATGCCAATGCTGCGGCTAAAAGCACGAATGACAGGGATTCCGAGTGATCTGACTTCCAAAGACGCTTGAACTGCCAGAGTCCAACCGGTATAGCGAGCACGATCAGGCACACCGACCCCAAACCCACGGCGCGCTCCCAAAGTGGATCAACCTGACCGGTGGATCCGTGGAATACCTCACGGCTGGTTGAGGTCTCTTCGCCAAAGCCTAGACGGACCAGATCGGCAACCGCATTCGTGAGAACAGGAGTGAGGTAGGTGAGCGTAATGGATGCGACGAATATAATCCAACACCCAACTGCAAGAACAGTTGAAGTGGCCACCCACTTCGGGCCAAATTGAACAGCACGCTGAGGAGCAAATTTGCGAATTGCGAATTCCATCAGCGTCCACGCAAGCAACACGATGATTGCCCCATATGACGTCATGTGATGGCTCACGATCACGCCACCAATCGCGAGCGCGATCACCACTCTCCATGGCCCCACTGACTCATCCCCCGCATGCTGACGGCGAACCATTGCAAAAAGCGCCACGGCAGCCAATGGGAGCGCGAACGATTCGTAAGAGAACTGTGCGTCAAAGAACAAGAAGCTCGGATTGCACATATAGACTAATGCTGATATGCCCGCTAGCCGTGAAGATCCGTGTATCCGATCGAAAAAGAGAAACAACGCGATCGAACCTACTATTCGCGCGACGGCGAGGATAATAATCCCTGCAACAAATATTGAGATACCCCCCAGTTGAGCCAAGGCGGCTGTCACAAGGAGGAGTCCTGGATAAAATGGATAGGTTCGCACAATCGGATTCTCGGCGAAAAGATGATGGTACCGCAGGATGTCTTCGGCGCTACGCCAATGTCCTAGTTCGTCGTGCAGTGTGAATGCAGTCGGGCTGTGAATGATCTTGACCAGATAAAGCCCCAGCGCGAGCGCGACTACGAGCCCTAGACGTTCCTGCGGTGAAGCCGAATTCGAGAAGAGCCGACTCGCGATAGGCACAAATAGGGCGAGCAGTCCAATCCAAAACAGCGGCTCTGACCACCAGGTACTCACTCGGGCTCCAGTGTCTGCGAGGGCCAGCAGGAGCAATCCAGTCGCACCGATGACGCTCAGTTCTGGAAGCCGCCCCCAACCACCTTCGACGCCGACGGCAGAACGCGCAAAGACCCGAGATCTCGAAGAATCAAGTCCCGGAGTGATGACAAAAGGCATCATGACAAGCGCAACTCTCGGGTCGCTCGTGCTGAAGACACTCTACTTCGCAGGTAAGCAAGCGGTCCATAGAGCATGCCCCGGAACTCAAGCAGGCTGAGTTCCCTTGGATAGTCGAACGATTTGCTGAGATTTTTGGAAGAGTTCGGGCTGACAGCAAACCACAAACCTCGTGGCAGTTTGGTGCAGAAATCCGGTATTAACCGTGGATTCGTGGTCAGGCTCTTCGCCAGAAATGCACCTAAGCCAACTCCGTACCCGTATACTTGCCTGCGCAGTCCGGCGTAATCACGACCATGACGGTGGCGTACGATGGCTGCGGGCTCATACACCAGAACGTGACCATGGAGGACTGTCCGAAATAACAGTTCGATATCTTCGCCGCCCCTAGTCGGCGTTGCAGTGCCCAGCATTGTGTCGAACGCACCGAGTTCAATTAGCGTCGAGCGCTTGAATGCCATGCTGGCGCCCGAACCCAACATGCCTGCCGTATACGGAAAAAGCGGGGATTCCGGTCGATGTTCCACCAAATCGTACAGCCGTCGTTCGAAACCCTTGCTGAAGCCACCGTAGCCCTCAAGCCACACCTGAGCAGGCGTTTCCAGTTCCAGGGGGAGAATCATCCCCGTCACACACGCCACGCCGGAGGTGAGGTTGAATCCACGAGCTAGTTCGGTAAGCCAATGAACATCGACAATCACGTCGTCATCCGCAAACGCAACGAGGTCACCAGTTGCTGCTTGCAGCCCTGCGTTGCGAGCAGCCGCACCACCACGTTGAGGTTCGCGGACATAGCTCAGGCATGGGTATTCTCGATGGAGATCGAGGATACATCGCAAAGTGCGATTTGAGGTTGGAGCGTTGTCAACTACCACCACATCGTATCGCGTCTGAGGGTAGGAACCCGACAAGATGGAGCGAAGGCAGGATTCCAGGTGTTCTGGACGTTCTCTTGTCGGGATGACCACCGTAATGGTTGGCGGATTTTCAAGAAACACATCGCGCTGGCGCATGCAGGCAGGACGGTCGATTAGAGTCAGCCCCGCCATCGGCAGCGAGGAGACCTTGGCTAGCCCGTCCTGACGGAGATGATCATTGACCGCGGTTGAAAAGTTCATCCAGATCTGGTCGGCGAACTGGCGAGCGCCGATGTCGCCGGCTCTCAGGTCCAAATCCACTACCCCAAGGGGGCGGCCATGCAATCGAATCAAACTGATGGCGCGATCATAGTGCGTATTCGAAGTCGCATCACAGCGCACAATGGCAGGAATGGGGTCCTCGATCTCCGTCGTCAAGAGCCGCATTGGAAGCGAGGTGCGCACTTGTGCGTCCTCCCCAGTTTCGGGGCTCGAAAATAATGCGGTGCTCACCTCCATACTCCTTTGTGTTCAATTGGCTCGCTCAGGGGTGAAGATTTGCTTGTTCCCGACTGGTCCGCGCCGGGAACGGCCTGTGGCCGGGTGATCGTCCCCACGATGTAGCCAGCCATTGTGAACGCCAGACCGGAGATGACGGCGGCGGCCCGAGCGATACCGCTAACATCTCCTCGAATGAGTGTGTCCATCAAGCCGCGCAGAACGGCCCGAGGCAGGGTTTGCCGAACGTAGTTGCGCTCCGCTTGAAGTCCGTCTTGCTTCCCAACAAGTCGTGACATGAACGCTTTTGCATAGCCCTCGTTAAAGCAGTGCATTCGGAAATAGTTGAATCGTGTTCGGCTTGCCGGAACGTTGTGTCTGACGCGCGCTCTGGGCTCATAGAGAAAATCACGTTCCGGCCATCGTTGACGTGCGCGAATACAGAATTCGGTATCCTCAACACCAGATGGTCGGGCACCAACCCTTCCGAACTCTGCGGTAAATCCACCTAGCTTGGCTAGGACGTCACGACGCACGGACATATTTGCGCCGATCAGATTTCGCAAGGCCGCAGGCGATTCGGGAAGCCCTCTGTAGCTGCATCCGACAACCCAGTAAAATTCACTTGGAAACCATCGTGGCCGCCTCGATAGCCAACGTGGTTCGATGAAGCCCCCCACTCCCAGGAGGTGGCTTCCTACGTAAGCATTTGCCAGCCGTTCAAGCCAGTCCAGATACGCTTCAGCGTCGTCATCCAGGAATGCGATAATATTGCCATTCGCCTGGCACGTCCCCGTGTTTCGGGCTCCCGAAAGGCCTTTTGTGCCTTCGTTTCTTATGACAGTGGCATTGGGAAAACTCGAAAGTGCCCGATCAAACAATCGCTCATTGTGATCGATGACGATGACGATGTCGTGCGCCGGATACGTTTGAAGTTCGATAGATAACACGGCAGCTCGCAAGTACTCGAACCGTTCCTCCGTGTAGGCACAGATCACGACGGTCACCGCTAGTCGGGTCACTGCAATCTCCTCGTCGGAATTCTGCCGACGGATGGGGCTGGGATGGATCTCAGACGAGTGCAGTCCATGGAAGGACATATTCCTTGTTGTGGACGAGTTCGAGCGCTTGCACACCGAAGAGTGTCGACCATGTGTTCAGGTGAAGTACCGAAGCGTCGGGCTGGTAGGGCAGGGCAACGAAACGTCCGTCGCGATGTCCAAGCTCGGAGACCCGGCTGACCGCCCGATCGAAACCTGGAGGGCAGATGCCAATGAGTCTCGTCATGCGAATTGTCTGTGCAGTGAGGTCCATCTGTTCCCGACCAACAAGCACGGAATTGCGGTCCGAGTCAGTCACAATGTAGCGAGGAAACCCGCCAGATTGCAACTGATAGTCCCACGCCCAAAGCAATGCCTTCCGCGCCCGGATCATTGCTGCATCGTCGTCTTGAGCGATGCTCCACATCCAGAGTCCTTCCACCGTGTAGAGGTGTGGATGAAGCATCGTCTGCCCGATAAATGGCTGAGTTCGGAAGCTTCCATCTTGGCCCTGAAGCGAGTGGATACTGTGCACCAGTCGGTTGGCTGAATCTCGCCCTCCCGACATGCCGCAATCTTCGGCGAGCAACAGGCACTGCACTGCCTTCACCATATGTGCCCGACCAGCGGTCGACCAACTGACATCCCTTCCGGTTGGTACCATGGCATCGCTCTTGATTGCCGGCAGGTAGCCGAGACTGTCGACTTGGCGACGAATGTCATCCGCTAGGCTGATGCCTGAGGCAACGTAGACGTCATTCTCGACACGCTTACCGAATGTGATCAAGCCTGAGGAGATCATGGCCAGATCAAAGTTATAGATCGCGTCATCGTCCCACCCGGAACGGGCAGAATAATCGCCACGGGCCAGACGGCTGACAAGCCAATTGGCCGCGCGATGACCGGCCTTTACTTCCATGGAGGAAAGGCTCTGGCGTCCCGCCAGATAGGTCAGGGCATAGCCCGTGATTTCGGGGTACGCAAAGGCCAGCGCTCCCGTGTGAGCGTCGCGCCAAGCGTGAAAAGCTCCGTCAGGTCCTTGACTTTGGGAAAGAATCCAGTCTCGAAGTCGTGTCGGAAGCTCGTGCAATGATGATGCGATGACGGTTCCCGCAGGCATATCGCGCGTTTGCGTTTGGGAAACAGAGTTGCTCACCGTGATTGCTCCTTCGATTCTGCGATAAATCCGCTCTTTGATAACCCCTCATCGATCGATCAAGTCGCGCTCGCGATGATTGATGGTCTGTTGAGACACTGATGCTATGACGCCATTTGCCCATCCAATTCAGCAACTCGAACGAGCGTCGCTGACTCCTTCGATGGTGAGGAGGACCAGGAAATCAGCCCGTCGACGATGCGCCGGGCAGCATGACCATCTCCATACGGATTGGTCGCGTGTGCCATTGATTCGTAGGCAGCACGATCGTCGAGGAGTTGACTGATGGAGTCGGCGACGCTCGCTCGACTGGCGCCTACGAGCCGAACAGTGCCTGCCTCCAGCCCTTCGGGACGTTCGGTAGTGTCACGCAGGACGAGAACCGGCTTGCCTAAGCCAGGGGCCTCTTCCTGGAGCCCTCCGGAGTCGGTGACGACCAAATAGCAGCGCCCCAGAATCCAGATCAGTGGATGGTAGTCGAGGGGCGGTAACAACGTTACTCGCGGCAAGTTTCCAAGCGTTCGGTAGACGATGTCTTGCACTCGTGGGTTGAGATGTACGGGAAAGACCAAATGAACGTCAGTTCGACTCTCGACGATCGATTTGAGTCCGAGGCAAATCTCCTCCAATCGGGGGCCGAGATTTTCCCGTCTGTGGGCAGTGACGAGGATCAGTCGCGTGCCGTCATGCGGAAGAGCTGCGAGAGGGCTGCCAGCAGGGTCGAACGGCAGCAACGAAGTGCGTCGAAGAGCATCAATCACGGTGTTTCCGGTTACGATAATTCTCTGCTCGACAGCACCCTCTCGCCGCAAGTTTCTCGCGGCCCAGTCAGTGGGAGCGAAGTGGAGATCGGCGAGAACACTCACCAGTCGGCGATTTGCCTCCTCCGGAAACGGTTGGCTGTTGTCGAACGTCCGGAGTCCAGCTTCAACGTGCCCCACTTTGATGCCGGCATAGAACGCTGCCAGGGTTGCGGACATCGCGGTCGTGGTATCCCCCTGAACGATGACCCAGTCTGGTCGCTCCGCATCGAGCACAGCGACGAGCCCTTCGAGTACCGCCGTGGTCACGCCCGTAAGGGACTGCTTCGGTTTCATAATATTGAGATCATAGTCTGGACAAATACCGAATAAGTCGAGCACCTGATCCAGCATCTGCCGATGTTGACCCGTCACGCAAATCGTTGAGTAGATTGAGTCCTTGCTCCTGTTGAGCTCTTCAATAACCGGTGCCAACTTGATTGCCTCAGGCCGGGTACCGAAAACGGTGAGAACCTTGATCCTGTCCATTGTTCGTGGGGCGACTATCACGGTTTGCCTCCATACGGTTCGCGGAGTGAGAAAATCCTCTTCAGCCCAGCTCGCCCATGGTTACGGAGTGGACAATGTCTCGGGTTGAGGAAGAGCTTCCTCAGATCGCCCATCGACACGAGTAAGATCTACGGGAGAAAATTTTTCCCGCCAGATCGTCTTGAGAACCCGCCAACCGTCCGGCAACGTGAGCAATCGACCTTCCCCATGTACTCGTGGCGACTCGTAGCTCGGCACCTCGGCAACTTTCAGATTCAGGCGTAATGCCCGAATATTCATCATCGTTTCGATCTCGAAGCCGTCACCATCGAGGCATAGCCGGGGAACGACCGACGTCCACATCGCGTTATAGCCATAACAAAGGTCGGTGTAATGCCCACCGAAGAAAACGCGAACGAGTTTCACGAAGATACCGTTACCCCATCGTCGGAGCCACGGCATGTCCGACGTGCCTCCGCCTTGCATGAATCGCGAACCCTTGACGAAGTCCGCTCCCGCCGTCAACGCTCCAACGAAGAGGGCAATTTCCGCCGGATCTTCGGAGCCGTCGGCATCGACCGTGACGACGATGTCGCCAGTCGCCGCCTCGAATCCTGCCTGAAGCGCGTTGCCCTTGCCCGGATCACGGCGATTCTCCACGGCGCGAATCGAAGGCAAGAGGTGACGTGCCACTTCTACCGTATTGTCCGTGCAATGGTCATCGACCAATATGACTTCGTGCGTCCAGGACGGAATCCGTGGCAGTACGTGGAGAAGATTTTCCGCCTCATTTAATGCAGGAATGATGACCGTCACACGAGGCTCAGGTCGAATACCTGAGTTCAAATTGAGCAGCTCTACCATGACAAATCCTCCGTTGGTCGAATCACTTCGAAATGATTTGGCGGACGAGCACGAACCGGCGGCTCCGACAGCGGTAGTTCGAATGCAATACACCCACGGATCGTCATAGTTCTGGCGTCGTGCGTCCTAGGCCGCTTGGATGCCAATAGTACTACAAATTTCCTTCACCTTTCCAATTAGCCTAGGATATTCATAGTACTGGCGTCGTGAGTCCTAGGCCACTTGGATACCAATAGTACTACGAATTCCCTTCACGTTTCCAACCGCGCTTCCGATGGCAGGCTTCTGCGACCAATTGACGCCATCAGCGCCAGCGGGATCAGGCGATATGCCAATCGGCCGGACGGGCTCGGGGACAGAGCAGGAGGCGCAGCAAGCGACACCATCTGGGCACGGTCAGGGGTATGAACAGGGCAGGCCACGTCCACGCTTTTACCGCCCCGCCGGTCAGGACGGCTAGCGCTTCCATCGCCAGGGTGATGTGGTGATCCCGCCTCTGCCAACCGTGGACCTCATACTGGTTCAGCCCGCCCCGCCCTTTGGTCAGCCTGAAGCATTCTTCGATCACCCAGCGTCCCTCCGCTGCCCGCATGACCTCCGTCAGTGGGGTGGATGTAAGCATGAAGACGAAATAATAGGCCAGCTCCTCGGGCCAGCCGACATGGCGGCGGATCAACACCGCATACTGCCAATCGGCGGCGTCCAGAGAGGCCAAGCCAGCACCGGCTGCATTCCACACGGATGGGCATAGCCGCCATCTTCGGCCGGGTGCTATCCGTTTTTGCGGAAAGCTCGGCGAGCAATCCGTCCAGATAATCGATCACATGGCCACCAGCTTCGTGCCAAGAACACTGGGCGTGTAGCAGCGCCTCCGCTGCGGCCATCGGCTCGCGCCCGATAGCTCTCACTGCGGGGCACCTCTAACACTGATGCCGCGATACCGTTGATAAGAGGGATTATAAAGCTAATATTGCAGGCATCTTACCTTTGCAAAAGGAAAAACTTATAGGACCTTCAGCTAGAACACACTAAGGGGCCTGCTTCCAGCCATGCGCAAATCGGTGGAACGGGATTTACAGAAGAGCGGGGCTCTCGACCCGCGCGATGCTCGGAGGTGCCCATGGCTGATCCCTATCGTCTTGTCCTGACCGATGACTCTTGGACGGACCTGCGCCTCCTGATCGGTGCCGGGGTGGTCCCCGCCCGCCGACATACGCCCCCATGCTGCCCACGGCCGCTCATGCCAAGGCAGGTCCCGCCTAGACAGATATGCCGATTGTCGGTGCCCCGCATCATGGCCACTCCCTCCACGCTTCGTCTGCAGGGGCAAAGGGCCCCGAGAAGCTGGGTTGGATGACGGATGACCGGACAGGCACGGGTCCCTACCATCGTGGGGCCGCAGCCTCCGCTGCGTCAATGCGCTGAAGCGATTCTTGCTGGTGTTCCTAACCCTTCCGCCAAGGGACCAGCCGGAGCCTATGCGCCCAGGAACTGTGAGACACATGATCGATGTCTCGTCCACGTTCAAGGTTCACCGGAGCTCGCAGACATTTGCCCATTTTCCTTACCAAGATGACCCCAGAGAGTAGGCAGAGCAAAACAACATATGGTGCATACGACACATGAACGTTCTGATTAGTGACCGGCCAAAAGAGTGAGACGCCGCCGCCTGTGGCGACATCCCGTATGAGATGAGCCGTAATTCCGAATGAGATGCCTCTCGCTCTTCGGCCAGCATCCCGCTTGAACACCAATCCCATGCATCCAGCAATCAGCACTGAAAGGATCGAATGCGTGTACGGTCGAGGCGTGCCCCGCGTCAGTACATCCCATCCGAACTGCATCGGGACATGGTCAATATCAATCAGGACTGAACTTGCAAGGGCTGCCAAGGTGAACTCACGACTGGGGCGCTTCGTCAGGGCTACAATGAGCAGTGCTGCCGTGGCGACATGTCCGGTCTCGTCCATAAGTGCGGCGAATACAAGGGGCGGCGACGAAAAGCCGTATACATAATCGATCACAGCGACGATCAATGGTGCAGCGGGAGCTGTTCGCATGAGTTTCGAAACCCGCAAATGGCCCCTAACCTGATGAGAGTAAAGGCGCACCGTTCGATCTCCTTCATCTTCTCCGTACCCGACAAATTCAGTGACCAGCACGATGATTGAAGACATCGGGAGAGCCTAGTACCGTGCGACCGACCTACTCATAGTAACAAGTTCAACGGGAGTCCGAGAGGATAGTGAAGCGGGCGAGAACGACATCATCCCCTGTGTCCTCTGTTTGGGGCTCGAATGTCGGTTCTAGTAGAATCACGATCCGGTTGCGCGTGCACACATGCACATTGTATGTCTGGTCGCCGTGATCAATGGCCTTACAAACATGGCTAGCCCCACTGTGGTCGCTGGGATTCACGCTCCGTCAGCCACGAACACGTCAATCCTGCCGAGTGGCGCTGCCGTGCTTCAATTGTCGAATGAGGCTAGACTCTCCGTCTCATTGACAGCAACGGGTTGATTGGCTTGTGGCTCCTTCTTCCTAGGCCGCCTTGTCGCGGAATGGAGACGAAATCAACAGGTACTACAGAGCGATTGATGCGGCGGAAACAAGCCGAGCATCATATGGCGCTCCTGCCAAACGGGGAGCTAGAATGTCAAATGGACGAGGTGCAGTTGGTCCGACACTTGGGAACGCGGGCAATCGTAGTGAACGGGATAGGCTGGCTGGATGCTCGTCGTGAGGGAAATGCGACTTCGCTTCACCTTCAGGCTTCCCGCCAACGGAATTCAACGAGCATGAAGCATCATAGCTGCGACTGCAGGCTGCCCCGGAGTTGCTTCCCTTCTAAGTCAAATCAAAGTCGATTGCCCTGGTTGAGAAGAGGGGATTCCATTGGCCTCGCCCCGCTCATGACACTTCTATTGGTAGCTCTTGCTCCGTCGCTCAACTTGTTCATGGCCCCAACTTCCTTACAGGTGGCAGACAATAATCTACCCATCATATTGGGCGCCTACACAGACTCGGGCGGTGCCATGCCAGCGGTTGACGAATTCGCGACTCTGGTTGGCGGAATGCCGGGAATCATCATGTGGTACCAAGACTGGTCAGACCCCTATTGGGGATGCCTCGCCAACAATAATACGCTGGATGGAATCGTTGCGCGCGGAGCGGTACCGATGGTTACATGGGAGCCTTGGCTCGACTCACAGGGACTTACTCAACCAGACTTTTCATTGCGCACAATCATCGCTGGCGACCACGATGATTACATTCGACGATGCGCCCAACAGATTGCGTCATGGAAAGGCACTATCCTGATACGCTTCGCCGAGGAAATGAACGGCAATTGGACACCTTGGTCACCCAGCGTAAACGGTAACTCAGCAGATGAGTACGTTACTGCCTGGCAGCACGTAGTGGAAATCTTCCGCCAGCAAGGGGCCACAAATGTGGAATGGGTGTGGTCTCCAAACGTCGATGACGGCCGCGCACCCTTTGCGGCGATGTACCCGGGTGACGAGTGGGTCGATTGGGTGGCTCTTGATGGCTACAATTGGGGACCGCTCAAGGGTGAAGGCGCAGCTGGCTGGAAAACCCCGTCGGAGGTCTTCAGTTCCTCGTATGATATTCTAACATCAATGACCGATAAACCTCTGATGCTTGCGGAGACCGCATCGACGGAGATCGGTGGCGACAAGGCTGCGTGGATCCGAGAACTCTGGAGCGATCTACCTGCACGTATGCCTCGCGTGAGGGCAGTCGTCTGGTTCAACAAAAATCAGGAAACCGATTGGCGAGTCAATTCGTCCGATGCATCACTTATAGCATTCCGGGAAATAGTAGCTTCCGCAGGAATTGTAGATAGTGCGTCCTATATCAACTCAGGCGACAAATGCCGTCGAAAACCGCAAGCGTAACTCGGACTCTGGGCCTAATCTCGACGTCTACACAGTCAGCCACGCCGATCGCCAGTTTCACTCGAACCCAACGCCATCCACGTCGCCAACGCGAACTTACGTGGGGTGTCCATAACCCCGACATCACTGCTGATGGTAATGCAAAGCGTAAGCACCGAGGACTCAGGGTGCGAAGGCCATGGGCACTGTGCGAAGCACAACCAAATTGCAGGTTATGGTAACCGGCTCATGGCGAGAGTCGGTTTTGGCTGCGTTCATCTTGTAATAGGAATACCCACTCTTTGTAACAGTTCTAAAAATACCTCATTAGGGGTAGCATAGCCAAGACATTTGCGGGGTCGGTTGTTTAGAGCGACCGGCAATAGGTGACAGGCAGGCACGGTTCCAACGATCAAGGCAGTGGTTAACGTCGCGGTGATCCTTGGAGGCCCCCGTGCCTGTCATGCCAGTATCGTTGATGGAGCCTGT
>Ga0075527_10000154_pt1 | contig 15122 bp, 12 predicted proteins | sample NGEPer11B_FD_74784 | JGI IMG/M metagenome (GOLD analysis project Ga0075527, IMG submission 74784) | Arctic peat soil microbial communities from the Barrow Environmental Observatory site, Barrow, Alaska, USA - NGEE Permafrost305-11B | ecosystem: Environmental > Terrestrial > Soil > Wetlands >...
CCAGCCTCGGCCGAAGCCACATTGGGTGCGGCGACGGCGACAGCGGACATGCGCCCGAGGTTACCGCTTGGCAAGCCTTCCCTGAGCTTCCACTGGCCGATGCCGGCAGCTTTGTTGGATCCAAATCCATTGCAGCAAACCGGTACGGAGGCTGTCATGGCCCGCCCTGCCCGAAATCCCAGATTGTTCAGTCGCGGATCCTGGCCGGGGGCCTCCCGGATCGGTGAAATCCTGCGGAAGGAGACGATCGGCGGCGCATTGCTCATGGGCGGCCCTTGTCGCACTGATCTGGGTCAACTCGCCTGCAGGCGGCAGTTATGAAGCACTGCGGGAGCTGCGAGCCGGTCCATCAGCACTCCACCTCGATCTCTCCCTCGGCACATGGGCAGCCGACGGTCTGCTTGCGATCTTCTTCTTCGTCGCCGGACTCGAGTTGAAGCGCGAGTTCGTGGCCGGCGACCTCGCGGATCCGCGCCGCGCAGCCATGCCGGTCATCGCCGTGATTGCGGTCTTTTACACCACGGATCTGCACCTTACGTGGTTCTTGCTCGCGCTCGTCCCGCTCGCCATTTTCACGTTCCTCGTGCAGCGGCGGGTGCGATCGTGGTGGCTGCTGATCCCCCCTCGCCTGCGGCGTGTGGGCCTTCGTCCATGCGTCAGGCGTCCATCCCACCGTCGCCGGGGTCCTGCTTGCCTCCGCTGTGCCGGTCCCGCGGCGTGACGGCGGTGCCGGGTCCGGCCTCGCCGAACAGTTCGAACACCACTTCCGGCCCGTCTCCGCAGCGTTCGCGGTCCCGATCTTCGCGTTCTTCTCCGCTGGCGTAGGCGTGGGCGGCTGGCACGAATTCTCGGCCGCCCTCACCGATCCGATCACGTTGGGCGTCGGGATCGGCACCTTCGGTGGCACCTGGATCATGGCGCGTTTCACTAAAGCCAAACTCGATGACGACCTCGAATGGCTTGATGTGTTCGGGCTCTCCGTGCTGGCCGGCGTCGGATTCACCGTTTCGCTGCTCATCGGCGAACTCGCATTTGGCGCCGGGTCAGAACGCGAAGAGTTCGCCAAAGTCGGCATCCTTATGGGTTCGCTGACCGCCGCTGTCCTCGCGACCGTGATCCTGCGTGTCCGCGACAAAAAAATACTGCCTGATCGCCGAGCGTGAGTCACGCGATGGCGATCAAGACGGCATTCCTGACATCTATCAGCCTGACGATCAGTCGTAGTCGGATTCATTGTCGAGCGAAATCCAATCGGTCGACTTCTGTCGCTTCGATGAACCCTTCTTTTCGACGATGATGTCACCGCTGTAACCCTCGAGGATGTACGTCGTAGCCCCGTCGTGGGCGACGAAGGCATCCGACACGTAGTCGTATTCAGCAGGCATATCGTAAATCGTTCCGCCCTGACGCGTCACCATGCGAAGGTTCTCACCGGACGTTGTTTTACCACAAAGGGACGTTTTCGCCGATTTCGAAACCGTCTTAAACAAGATTGCCGGATATTTGCCACCACATGCCAGACCCATTTTCCCATTACTTCCCGAGGATTCACCCTTGTCCGCGGGGAGGGTCGACTTCTGGACTCCCTCCACATTGAAAAGACCGTCGTCGAGGGACTCTTCGGTCGGCTCGACACTCGGCGTTGCGTCCTTCTCGGCCAAGCCCGTCGACTCGTCGGCGGGCTTGGCGGTATTGAGCGCTTCGACCTTATCGTCGCCCGTCTGTGCGAGCGCATAAAGTCCGCCACCGAGCAAAAGAACGACTGCCGCGGCGATCATCCACGGTCGTTTCGATCGCGCTGTCGCAGGGTGGTCACTCACGGACAATCACGGCCTTTCGGTATAGAACGAAATAATCGTAACGATTTTTCGTTCAGACTTCGACATCACTCCCATTCGATGGTTCCCGGCGGCTTGCTCGTAATGTCCACGACGACGCGGTTCACTTCGCGGACCTCATTCGTGATTCGGGTAGAAATCTTCTCCAATACGTCGTACGGGAGGCGGCCCCAATCCGCCGTCATCGCGTCTTCACTGGTGACGGGCCTCAGGACGATCGGATACCCATAGGTGCGGCTGTCACCCTGGACGCCCACTGAACGCACATCGGCGAGCAGGACGACCGGGAACTGCCAGATATCACGGTCGAGTCCGGCAGCGGTCAGTTCGGCCCGGGCGATCGCATCGGCGTCTCGCAGGATTCTGAGCCGTTCCTCGTCGACCGCTCCGACGATACGGATCGCGAGGCCCGGACCGGGGAACGGGTGGCGCCACACGATCGCGGGCGGCAATCCGAGTTCTTCGCCGACTCGGCGGACTTCGTCCTTGAAGAGGGTACGCAACGGTTCGATGAGCGTGAATTGGAGATCATCGGGCAATCCGCCCACGTTGTGGTGGCTCTTGATGTTCGCCGCGCCTTCGCCGCCGCCCGATTCAACCACATCGGGATAGAGCGTACCCTGGACGAGGAATGCCACCGGTGTGCCGTCGACTCCACCTTGTGCGACCACTTCGCGTTCGGCGGCCTCGAATACGCGGATGAACTCGCGGCCAATGATCTTGCGCTTCTCCTCGGGGTCGGTGACGCCCGCAAGGTGGCCCAGGAATTGGTCTTTTGCGTTGACGACCTTCAGATTGACATCTGTTGCCTCGACATAGTCGCGCTCGACCTGTTCGGCCTCATCCTTGCGGAGCAGGCCATGGTCGACGAACACGCACGTCAGCTGGTCGCCGATCGCACGCTGCACGAGGGCCGCGGCAACCGAGGAATCGACGCCGCCGGACAGCGCGCAAATGACGCGCTTGTCGCCCACGGTTTCGCGAATGATGTCGATCTGCTCCTCGACGATGTTGCCCATCGTCCAGGTCTGGCGACACCGGGCGATGTCGACGAGGAAGCGGGTCAGGATTTCCTGACCATGTTCGCTGTGCAGCACCTCGGGATGCCATTGCACGCCAGCGAAGCCGCGGGAGAGGTCTTCGAAGGCCGCCACGGGCGCGCCGGCGGTGCTGGCCAATTCAGTGAAGCCCGCGGGCGCGGCATTGACGGCGTCGCCGTGGCTCATCCATACACGGTGTTTCGCCGGCACGTCTGCCAGCAGGGTGCCGGCAGCGGCGACAGATACCTCCGTGCGGCCAAACTCCGACAACCCGGTACGCCGGACATCGCCGCCGAGGACGTCGGCCATGGCCTGGAAGCCATAGCAAATGCCAAACACCGGGATTTCGCGCTCGAACAAGGCCGGATCGACCTGTGGTGCACCGTCGGCATACACCGACTGCGGCCCACCCGAAAGGATGATTGCCGCCGGATTCTTTGCAACCATCTCGTCAACGGGCATCGTGTGCGGGACGACTTCGGAGTACACCTTCGCTTCACGCACCCGACGTGCGATCAACTGGGCGTACTGGGCCCCAAAATCGACGACGAGAACGAGATCATGATCAAGTGAATTCTGGGCTGCCACGCGGGGAGTCTATCTGTCGCGAGATTTCTCAAGAAACCCGTAACTATCCGTGACACCGGTCGTTGTGAAGGGTGGATCTAACGACACTCCCTCCTGTTAGATCTTGTGCCCGCTCCTTGATGGCACAACAGAGCCCGGCCCGTGAGCTCCTCCCGGACGGGCTCTGTGCTTTCCCAGACCCAAATTCCCAAACATTCCGCTGAGCCTTACGTTGTGCACGCTTTTGACGGCGTGTCGCGTGCACAACGTAAGGCTCAGCGGAGAAGCGGGGCTTACGAGGTGCCGACGATGGGCAGCCGAAGCGCCGCCGGGGCATCGGTGGGGACGATCGGGCTCACCGGATTTACCGGCTGAATGTCGGCGTACGCGTCGCCGAGCGTCGGACGCGGATCAGATTCGCCTTTGTTCGGCCAATACGCCATCGCACGCTCGGCCTGCGCCGTAATCGTCAGCGACGGGTTCACGCCCAGATTGGCGCTGATGGCCGAACCATCGACGACGTGCAGGCCCTCGTGACCGTACAGCCGTTGGTACGGGTCAATGACGCCGGTTTCCGGGCCGTCGCCGATGGCGCAACCGCCCATGAAGTGCGCCGTCATGGGCACGTTGAACGGCTCGCCGATCGTGCCGCCGGGTATGCCGTCCATTTCCTTGGCGATCCGCCGTGTCGCGTCGTTGGCAGCCGGGATCCACGTGGGATTCGGCGCACCGTGGCCCTGCTTGGAAGTCAGTTTGCGGCGCCCGGTGATGCCACGCTTCGTGTAGGTGGTGATCGAATTGTCGTGCGTCTGCATGACGAGCGCGATGATCGTGCGCTCCGACCAGTGGCGCAGGTCGTACAACCTGAACAGATGGAGCTTCTGCCGCCACATCTCTCGCAGCCAGACCCTCCAGCGCGGCTTCGAACTGCCTCCGTCGGTCATCACCGTCTGCAGCAACGACATGGCATTCGAACCCTTGCCATAACGGCAGGGTTCGATATGGGTGTGTTCGTCCGGGTGGAAGGACGACGTGATCGCGACGCCCAGGCTGTAGTCAACCTCGCGGCCGTTCGCAATCGCGCCCAACAGCGCTTCGGAGTTGGTGCGGGTCAGCACACCGAGACGCTTGGAGATCTTCGGCAGGCTGCCCTGGTCACGCATCTTGTGCAGCAACTTCTGGGTGCCCATGGTGCTGGCCGAGAACACCACCTGCTGCGCCGTGACGACCTGATGCGACCGGAACCGTTTGTTCGTGCGACGCGTCTCGATTTCGTAGCCGCCACCGGCACGTGGCTTCACCGAAACGACCGTGGTCAGCGGATGGACCTCGGCGCCGGCCTTTTCGGCCAGATACAGGTAGTTCTTGACCAGCGTGTTCTTCGCGTTGTGCCGGCAGCCGGTCATGCATTCGCCGCAATGCCGGCAGCCGTTGCGGTCCGGGCCCACCCCGCCGAAGTAGGGGTCGTCGACCTTTTTGCCAGGCTCCCCGAAGAAGACGCCGACCGGGGTGTGGTGGAACGTGCCGCCGACTCCCATATCTTGCGCCACCTTCTTGATAATCGTGTCGGCCGCGGTTTCCTGCGGATAGACGCTGACGCCGAGCATCCGCTTTGCCTGGTCGTAGAAGGGTGCAAGTTCGGCCTTCCAGTCGGTGATATGGCCCCACGCCGGGTCCCGGTAGAACGGGTCGGGGGGTTCGTACAGCGTGTTGGCGTATACCAGCGAACCGCCGCCCACGCCGGCACCGGAGAGGATCAGCACGTCCTTGAGTTTGTCGATGCGCTGAATCCCGTAGCAGCCGATCTGCGGCGCCCACAGGAATTGCCGCAGCCGCCACGACGTCTTTGCCAGGTCCTTGTCCTCGAACCGGCGGCCCGCTTCGAAGACGCCCACCTTGTAACCCTTCTCCGTCAGGCGCAGGGCCGAAACGCTGCCGCCGAAGCCCGAACCAATCACTAAGACGTCGTAGTCGAAACTCATGCGCGTGGAGTCCTCCTCAGGAATCGCAAAGCAATGGTCATTATTTTGGAATACTTCTCTGCCGAGAGGAACGATGGTCCTGAGACCGGCATCAGGCTCTGGCTCGCCACCGATTGTGGCGCGGTGTAGCGGAGGATGCCTTCGGCCCCTTGGCGGCGGCCGAGTCCGGACTGGCGCATGCCGCCCATCGGGGCGTCAATGCTGCCGAAAGTCGCGGCGAAGCCTTCGTTGATGTTGACGGTGCCGGCTTTGACACGGGCTGCCAAAGTGCGAGCGCGGCGGAGGTTGCCAGTGAAGATGCTGGCGTTGAGGCCGTACTCGCCCTCGTTGGCGAGCCTGACGGCCTCGTCTTCGTCGCGGAAACGGTAGAGCGAGACAAGCGGCCCGAATGTCTCGTTGGCGAAGCAGGTTGCAGCGGGCGTGACTCCTTCGAGCACGGTCGGCTCGAAGAAGAACGGACCCAGATCGGGTCGCGCGTTTCCGCCGGCGAGGACGGTCGCGCCATGGTCCACAGCATCGGCAACGTGTGTCGTGACTGTCTCGAGCTGGCTGGCCGATACGAGCGAGCCCATATCGGGTCCGAAGTCGAGGTCGGCCGACAACTGCATCGCCTCGACCTTGCCGACAAAGGCCATCTTGAACTCGTCATACACCCGGTCGGCAACGTAGAGCCGCTCAATGGACACACAGAGCTGTCCGGCAGAGGAGAAACAAGCCTCGACCGCACCGTCTGCCGCTTCGTTGACGTCAGCGTCCTCGAGGACGAGCATGGGGTTCTTGCCGCCTAGTTCGAGTGAACAGCTGATGAGCCGTTCGGCAGCCTGTTTGGCGATGGTCTTGCCCGTAGCCGTCGAACCGGTGAAACAGATGTAGTCGGCGCGCTCGACGATGGCCGTGCCAACGACGGATCCGGCGCCGCTGACGACCTTCCAGACGTCGATGGGGAACCCGGCCTCTTGCAGGAGCTCCACGGCGGCGAGCGCGATGAGCGGGCTCTGGCTGTCTGGTTTGTGTACGACGGCATTGCCGGCGGCAATCGCCGGGAGCCCGTCGGCAATCGCCATGGTGAGTGGGTAGTTCCACGGCGAGATGATGCCGACAACGCCCTTGGGCACTTGATTGACCCGTGCGTTGGTGAGCCCGGGGAACACACCGGAGCGGCGCCTGGGCTTCAGTTGGCTCTTCAGACGGCGCGCGTAGAACCTGGCCGTCAGTGCCAGATGGGCGACCTCGTCGAAGGCATCGGCACGAGTCTTTCCAGACTCGATCTGGATGAGGTCGAGGAGTTCGGCCTGGTGATCGAGCACAAGGTCATGTAGCCGAAGCAAGGCTCTGGAGCGTTCGCGGAGCGACGTTTGCGCCCAGTCCTGTTGCGCGGCCCGCGCCAAATTGAAGGCCGATTCGACGTCGTCAATGCTGGAGACCGGGATCTGGGCTACCGGTTGGCCCGTGAACGGAGAGATCGTCGTACGGGTTTCACTGGTCGTCGTATGGATGATCTTCGTCAGTTCCGCAACGCGGGCAGCACTGATCGGTGATGTCGTGGACGGCATAGCCGAACAATACCGCGAGTATGCCACCGCCGCCGTCGCCTGGCGGGTGGATCGAACGGTGCTGGTCAGGCGAAGAGTTTGTCGCCCCAGTAGCCACTCTCGCCGAGCCCGCCGGGACACGCAAAGATGCCCGAACTGATGTGCACGATGTATTCGTTCATCAGGTCATTTTGCAGACCGGCAAGCGAACGCTGGATCGTGACGAACTGCTTCTCGGGGTCGCGCTGGTAACAAATGAAGAACAAACCCGCCGACAACTGGCCGAGACCGTCAGAGCCGTCGACAAAGTTGTAGCCGCGGCGCAGGATCTTCACTCCCCCGTTGGAATCGGGATGCGCAAGCCGCATGTGCGACTTCTTGGCGATCAGCGGTTTGTCGTCATCGCCGGTGGCATCGAAGTCGACCGTTTCGAACTCGTCGCCTCCCGACATAGGGCCGCCAGAGCCCTTGGTCCGCCCGATGATGAGGTCCTGTCCATCGAGCGATTCGCGGTCCCACGTCTCGATGCGCATCGCGATCTTTCGCGTCACCAGGTACGAACCGTCGACCATCCAGTCCGGCCCGTCGCCTGGGTGCGCCCAGATGAAGTCTTCGACGGCCTGCTTCTCCTCGGACTTGATGTTTGCGGTGCCGTCCTTGTAACCGAACAGGTTTCGCGGGGTCGTCTGCGTCTGCGATGTCGATGACGTACGGCCGAATCCGAGTTGCGAGTAGCGGACCGACGCGCGCCCGAATGCGATGCGCACCAGATTGCGGATGGCGTGGACCGCAACCTGAGGATCGTTGGCGCATGCCTGAATCGCGATGTCGCCGCCGCTGATCTCGTCGCGGAGCCGATCTCCGGAGAATCCCGGAAGCTTCTTGAGCAAATCTGGCTTTCGGGCTTTGAGCCCGAAACGATCCTTGCCGGCGACGGTTTCGAAGAGACCGGGCCCAAATCCGATCGTCAGCGTCAATTGCGAGGCCGAGAGGCCGAGCGCCTCGCCGGTGTCTTCCGGCGGGGCCGCACCCAATCCAGTCACCGCACCGAACTGGCCGACCTCGTTGCCAGCGGCGAGCTTGCGCGCCGCTTCGGTCCACTCCTGGAGCAATGCGATCAGGTCCTCACGGCTCTGCGTCGTAACATCGAAGACGACGAGATGGAGCCGGTCCTGCGCGGGCGTGGTGATTCCCGCCTGGTGTTTGCCGGTGAATTCGACGGGGAACGCCGACAGATCGGTCACCACCGGCTGCTCGTCCGCAGCAGCACGTACGCCGTAACCCGCGATCGCACCGAGCGCCAAGGCTCCCGCACCTGCTGCGCCGATCACGGAGCGGCGGGACAGGCCGGTGCCGGCTTCGGATGGCCGCGTCATGCGGACGTCGATACCACGGCTGCGACCTTGCTGATCGGCTCGCTGAGAGCCGCAACAGCGTTGGACAGCGACTTGATCTGTGCCTTGTCGAGTTCGTCATAGAACTTCCAGGTGCCGTCGTCGTTCTGGTACTGGTTCAGTTCCTTGTCGAGCGCGGCAAAGCGGGTGTCGAGTTTCTTGACCAGGTCGGGATCTTGGGCGCTGAGGATAGGCCGCAACGCTGCGGTTGCCGCCTCCGAGCCTTCGATGTTGGCCTTGAAATCCCAGAGGTCGGTGTGCGAGAACTCATCCTCTTCGCCGGTGATCTTGCTGGTCGCCACTTCGTCCAGCAATCCCTTTGAGCCCTGTGCGAGTTGAAGGGCGGTCAACGGCTGCTCTTCGGCGAGATTCACGATCTTCTTCACGTTGGCCAGGAGCTGGTCGGCATACTTGTCCATGCCGTCGGTGTTGCCCTCGACCCACAATTGCTTCTCGATGCGGTGGAAGCCGGTGAAGTCATGACCTGGCTCGACGTCAGATTCCCGGCCATCGACGATCGGGTCGAGATCGCCAAAGATTTCGGCGACGGGCTCGATGCGCTCCCAGTAGGTGCGCGCGATCGGGAAGAGCACCTTGGCCTCGTCGACCGTGCCCGCCTTGACCGCGTTGACGAATTCGGTCGTCTTCTCGATGAGCGCGCCGGTCTGCGACTGGATGTAGCGTTCATAGTTGTCGGCGGCAGCCTTCAGTTCGGCCGAATCCGAAAGTTTATTGGTTGACTCGCCCGAAACGGTGATCGTCTCGCGGATGCCGTCGCCGATCATGCCCGGTTTGCAGGCACCCTCGTACGTGCCCTTAGCCAGATCGACGACAAGTTCACGCGAGAGCCCGGGGCCAATGTTCTCGACCTCGCCCATGATGCGGTCGCCCTCGGCGTACACGTAGAACTCGGTGACCTTGGATCCATTGTTCGTGACCTTGAACGTCGCCGGGCCGGCATCGAGCTTCGTCTGACTGACCTTGCATGCGTTGTCGGACGCGTCGACGGTGAGGTCGCCGGCGGCGGTCTCCGATGCACAGCCAGTGAGGCCGAGCGCGAATACGGACAGGGCGCCGACGAGGGCGCGCGAGCTCTTCATACGCGGCATTTTCCAATCGATGAGGTAAGCCTAAGTTAGGCAAGCCTCATTATGCTATGGCAATGCCTGAGGGCCGCGTCAACCGGTTGTGATCATTCGCACGTCACTCGTTTCAGCCTTCAGAAGATCTTCTCGAAGCAGAGCGAATACGCCACGGACTGGTATGGCGGATACACCGGAATTGACAGGTAGCCATGGCGGGCGTAGAACCGGATCGAGGCGTGCTGTTGGTTGCCGGTGTGCAAGACGAGCCGAGTGGCACCCCGGCCGCGACCGGCATTTTCAATGGCCGCCAACAGGTCATTGGCCACGCCCGATCCACGGTGGGACCGCAATACATACATGCGTTTGATCTCAAACTCACCGTCGAGCAGCCGGAGCGCGATGTGTCCGACCGGTTTGCTGTCGTCGTAGGCGACAAAGGTCTCGACAACCGAATCGGACTCGATGATCTCCGAGCCCGCGCGGTGTGTGACCGAAGGTTCGGCCGCGTACAGTTCGCCGATCTCGACGCTTTGGGCCTCCCGCAACGCGACGGCATCGGGGTGGTTCCAGCTGACCGGCTCGACGATCAACCGACGACGACCTCGACCCGCTGGAACTCCTTGACATCGCTGTAGCCGGTCGTCGCCAAGGCGCGGCGCAGGGCGCCGATCAGGTTCATGGTGCCGTCAGACACGTTGGACGGACCGAAAAGCACCGATTCGAGGCTGCCAACGGTGCCGATGTTGACCCGCTCGCCGCGCGGCAGGTCCGAATGCCAGGCCTCGGCTCCCCAGTGGAATCCGCGGCCGGGCGCTTCGGCGGCACGCGCAAACGGTGAACCCACCATGACCGCATCCGCGCCACACGCGATCGCCTTGGCGATGTCGCCACTGCGGCCCACCGAGCCATCGGCGATGACGTGCACGTAGCGGCCGCCGGATTCGTCGAGGTAGTCCCGCCGGGCTGCGGCAACATCGGCGACGGCCGAGGCCATCGGCACGGCGACGCCCAAGACGGACGATGTCGTATGCGCCGCACCGCCGCCAAAGCCGACAAGGACGCCAGCCGCACCGGTGCGCATGAGGTGGAGCGCGGCCTGGTGCGTCGCGCAACCGCCCACGATGACCGGCACGTCGAGTTCGTAGATGAACTCCTTGAGATTGAGCGGCTCGGTCTTCCCGGAGACGTGTTCGGCCGACACCGTCGTACCACGTATGACGAACAGGTCGACACCCGCGTCGACGACGGCCTGCGCGAATTGCTTGGTCCGCTGCGGAGACAAGGCACCCGCTACCGTGACCCCGGCTTCGCGCATCTGTTTGAGGCGCGCGGTGATCAGTTCGGCCTTGATCGGTTCGGCATAGATCTCCTGGAGCCGCTTCGTCGCCTGCATTCCGTCCAGGCCGGCCACCTCGTCGAGCAGCGGTTCGGGATCGTCGTAGCGGGTCCACAATCCTTCGAGGTCGAGGACGCCGAGGCCCCCGTGTTTGCCAAGGGCGATCGCCGTATCAGGGCTCATCACCGAGTCCATCGGTGCGGCGATGATGGGAATTTCGAATCGGTAGGCGTCGATCTGCCACGCGACCGAGACTTCCTCAGGGTCACGGGTGCGACGGCTCGGGACGATGGCGATGTCGTCAAACGAATAGGCCCGGCGGCCGCGTTTGGCCATACCGATCTCGATGTCCATGAATGGTCCTTCGTTCTCAACGGCCGGTGTAGTTGGGCGCTTCGACAGTCATCTGGATGTCATGCGGATGGCTTTCCTTGAGGCCAGCCGCGGTGATGCGTACGAACTTACCGCGTTCCTGGAGCTCGGGGATGTTCCGCGCGCCCACATAGAACATCGACTGGTGCAGGCCACCGATGAGTTGGTGCGAGACGGCGGCGAGCGGCCCGCGATAGGCAACCTGTCCTTCGATGCCCTCGGGGATGATCTTGTCGTCGCTCACGACATCGGCCTGGAAATATCGGTCCCTGGAGTATGAGGCCTTGCCGCGGGACGCCATCGCGCCCAGCGAACCCATGCCGCGGTAGTTCTTGTATTGCTTGCCGTTGACGAACACGAGGTCGCCGGGACTCTCGTCACAGCCCGCGAGCAGCGAACCGAGCATCACGGTGTCCGCGCCGGCAACGAGGGCCTTCGCGATGTCGCCCGAATATTGCAGGCCGCCGTCGCCTATCACGGGCACGCCGGCTGGCTTGCACGCCAGCGCGGCATCGTAGATCGCGGTGACTTGCGGAACGCCCACGCCGGCGACGACACGGGTCGTGCAGATGGATCCGGGGCCCACCCCAACTTTGACGGCGTCGACGCCGGCGTCGACGAGCGCTTGTGCGCCTTCGCGGGTCGCAATGTTGCCGCCGACGACCTGGACGCCCTTCGTGGCCGGGTCGGACTTGAGCTTGCGCACCATGTCGAGCATGAGTCGGGCGTGCCCGTTGGCCGTGTCGACGACGAGAACGTCGACCCCGGCATCAACGAGCGCCGTGGCGCGCTCCCATGCATCGCCGAAGAAGCCAATGGCAGCACCGACGATGAGTCGGCCTTCGGAATCCTTGGTGGAATCAGGGTATTGCTCGGCCTTGACGAAGTCCTTGACAGTGATCAGACCCGTGAGTCGGCCGTCACCGTCGACGAGTGGGAGTTTCTCGATCTTGTGCTTGCTCAACAGCGCTACCGCATCGTCGGAGGTGATGCCGACCGGTCCCGTGATGAGCGGCATTGGTGTCATGATTTCTCGGACGATACGGGTATCCCAGTCCCGGTTCGACACGAAGCGCAGGTCGCGGTTGGTGATGATGCCGACCAGGACACCGTCTGCCTGGACGACAGGAAGGCCGGAGACGCGGAACTTGCCGCACAGTACGTCGAGTTCTTCGAGGGTGGCATCGGGGCCCACCGTCACGGGATTGGTGATCATGCCCGATTCGGAGCGTTTGACGAGGTCCACCTGGGCGGCCTGGCCTTCGATGGAGAGATTGCGATGCAGGACGCCCATGCCGCCCTGTCGGGCAATGGCGATCGCCATCCGGGCTTCGGTGACGGTGTCCATAGCGCTCGAGATGAGCGGCATGGCGACCGAGATTTCACGCGTTAGACGGGTTGTGGTGTCGACCTCACTGGGGATGATGTCGGATTCGCCCGGCAGCAGCAGGACATCGTCATACGTGAGCCCAAGCGTTCCGAATTTTTCAGGGATCTCCGATGCGCTCGCAACCATGCAGCAATCGTACCCGTGCCAGTAGGAGCCCGGCCTCGGGATCGTGCCCCGCGTGTGCAGAAAGGACTGACCGACAACCAGACCGCCGAAGCGTTCATGATTGCCGGTCAGTCCCGGGTACGGCTTACTTAGTGGTTGTGTCCTGCGTGCGCATCATCGCTTTTGACAGGCTTTTCCACGATCAGAGTCTCGGTCGTGAGCAGCATCGCCGTGATCGAGGCGGCGTTGGCGAGTGCCGAACGCGTGACCTTGACCGGATCGAGGACACCCTGCGCAACGAGGTCGCCGTATTCGCCGGTGGCCGCGTTGTAACCCTGGCCGGTCTCACGAACCTTGGAGACGACGACACGACCGGGCTCGCCACCGTTTTCGGCGATCCAGATCAGCGGGGCATCGGCGCCCTTACGGACGATCGATACTCCGATTGCTTCATCGCCGGTGAGGCCGAGGTTTTTGTCGAGCACCGCGACAGCGTGAACGAGAGCGGAACCGCCGCCGGCAACAATGCCTTCCTCGATCGCCGCACGGGTTGCCGAAACGGCATCCTCAATGCGGTGCTTCTTTTCCTTGAGCTCGACCTCAGTGGCGGCGCCGACCTGAATGACGCAGACGCCGCCGGCGAGCTTCGCGAGGCGCTCCTGGAGCTTTTCCTTGTCCCAGTCGGAGTCGGAGCGCTCGATCTCGGATTTGATCTGGCTTATCCGTGCCTGGACCTCGGTGGCGTCACCGTTGCCGTCAATGATCGTCGTGTCGTCCTTGGTGATGACGATCCGGCGTGCGGTGCCGAGCACTTCGAGGCCGACCTGATCGAGCTTGAGGCCCACGTCAGGGGTGACGACCTGCGCACCGGTAAGGCTCGCGATGTCCTGCATCATCGCCTTGCGGCGATCGCCGAAGGCAGGCGCCTTGACCGCTGCCGAGGTGAACGTGCCGCGGATCTTGTTGACGACGAGCGTCGACAGTGCTTCGCCGTCGACGTCTTCGGCGATGATGAAGAGCGGCTTGCCTGCCTGGACGACCTTTTCCAGGATCGGGAGCAGGTCGCTGACGGCCGAAATCTTGCCCTGGTTGACCAAGATGTACGCATCGTCGAGGACGGTCTCCATACGCTCGGTGTCGGTCACCATGTACGGCGAGATGTAGCCCTTGTCGAACTGCATGCCTTCGGTGAACTCGAGGTCGGTGCCCAGGGTGTTGGACTCTTCGACGGTGATGACGCCGTCCTTGCCGACTTTGTCGAACGCCTCTGCGATGAGTTCGCCGATGCGGCTGTCGCGGGCCGAGATGGTCGCGACGTTCGTCATGTCCTGCTTGTCGTCGACATCACGTGCGAGTTCGCGCAGCCGCTCGACCACAGCGGTGACAGCCGCATCGATGCCGTGCTTGAGTGCAACCGGGCTGGCGCCGGCGGCGACGGCGCGAAGGCCTTCGTGGACCATGGCCTGAGCCAGGACGGTTGCGGTGGTAGTTCCGTCACCGGCGACGTCGTTGGTCTTGGTGGCGACTTCCTTGGCGAGCTGGGCGCCGAGGTTTTCGAACGGGTCGTCGAGTTCGATTTCGCGGGCAACGGTCACGCCATCATTGGTGATGGTGGGCGCGCCCCACTTCTTGTCGAGTACGACGTAGCGGCCCTTGGGGCCGAGGGTCACTTTGACGGTGTTGGCGAGGGCGTCGACGCCACGCTCGAGGGCGCGGCGGGCATTCTCGTCAAATTCTAGAATCTTGGGCATTCGGGTCCTTACATTGCGACGGATCTCTATGCATTTGCGTCGCTATAGCAACCGCAACGCATAGAGATCGGGAGGAGAGAGCCTGATTTTCCGGGCACCCGGTCATGCCGGGCGCCCGGAAATCAGATCAGGAAACGACAGCGAGGATGTCACGTGCCGACAGGATGAGGAGTTCATCGCCGTCGTACTTGATTTCCGTGCCGCCGTACTTGCTGAAGATGACCTTGTCGCCGATGGCGACGTCAAGGGGGACGCGATTGCCGTTGTCGTCAATACGGCCGGGGCCGACTGCGATAACTTCGCCCTCTTGAGGCTTTTCCTTAGCGGTGTCTGGGATAACCAGACCGGATGCGGTGGTCTGCTCGGCTTCGATTGCCTTGATGACAATGCGATCCTCGAGCGGCTTGATGGTGACCGACACTTGTCGACCTCACCTTTCACGTGGATGAAAGTTGGTCCTCGCCGGAATCCCGGCGCGGATCTTGACGTCTTGTGCGCACGCCGTCGCGGGGGTCATGCACACGAGTTGGCAAACCCTTGATGAGAGTGCCAATCAGAATCTATCACCTTCTGGCACTCGACCCAACAGAGTGCTAACCCAGCTTTTGCCCAGGATGATGCATCGTGGCCTCACGTACGGGAGTCGTGCATCATCGTGCCTATGGATCTGCGTGCTTTCGAGGACTTGATGACGGCTGAAGGGCAGCGACTGCTCGCAGAAGTGCACGAG
>Ga0075527_10000158_pt1 | contig 14991 bp, 14 predicted proteins | sample NGEPer11B_FD_74784 | JGI IMG/M metagenome (GOLD analysis project Ga0075527, IMG submission 74784) | Arctic peat soil microbial communities from the Barrow Environmental Observatory site, Barrow, Alaska, USA - NGEE Permafrost305-11B | ecosystem: Environmental > Terrestrial > Soil > Wetlands >...
GATGGCGTATTTCAAGCGCCGCCTCACGCAAGCCCCGCGCGATGCGGATTTCGCTCTTGAATATGTGAAGCAGAACGCGCGCACGCCCGAGGCGCAGCAAGGCGTGCTGGATGCGCTCCGTTTCAAGACGCATGTGCTGTGGGCGCAGCTCGATGCGCTTCACCTGGCCTATGTCGAGCCGGGCATGATTCCGCCCGGCGCATTCGTGCCTAGCGAAGCATGACTGGCGCAACGACGTCTCCCGGCCGGCTGATTGTCAGCCGCGAGACCCGGCCAAAACTACCGCCCTACCTGAAGCTCCGCCATGACGCGGGGCGCGGGCGATGGGTGCTTCTGGCGCCGGAACGAGTTCTGACGCCGGATCAGACTGCCGTCGCGGTGCTGCAACTCTGCGACGGAGAAAAAACCGTGGAGGAGATCGCAGCCACGCTCGCGGAGGAGTATTCGGCACCCGTCGATGTCATCACCACCGACGTGCTCGACCTGCTCCAGGGCTTGGCAGATAAGGGATACATAAAGGGATGACCGAGGAGCTCAAAGGTAACGGACATATCGAGTCGTTCACCGTCGACGATGAACCGACCGAGGGCGTGGTTGGCAGCGAAGATGCCACCGCGGAATTGTGCGCGCTCGCGCCCGTGGGCCTGCTCGCCGAGCTGACCCATCGCTGTCCGCTGCAATGTCCTTATTGCTCCAACCCCGTCGAGCTTGAAGGCGTCAAGAACGAGCTGACCACCGAGGAGTGGTGCTCGGTGATGCGCCAGGCCGGCGAGATGGGCATTCTCCAGATTCATCTGTCCGGTGGTGAGCCCACCGCGCGCAAGGACCTCGAGGAGATCGTCTCCGCCGCAACGGAAGCCGGCCTCTATTCGAACCTCATCACCGCCGCCGTCACGCTCAAGCGCGACCGGCTCGAAGATCTCGCTAAGCGCGGCCTCGACCATGTCCAGATCTCGTTCCAGGACGTCGATCCCGCGGGAGCGGAGAAGATCGGCGCCTATCCCGGCGCCACCCAGAAGAAGCTGGAAGTCGCCCGCTGGGTGACCGAGATGGGCCTGCCGCTCACCATCAACGCGCCGATCCACCGCCACAACATCCACAACGTGCCGCGCTATATCGATATGTCCGTCGAGCTTGGCGCGCAGCGTCTCGAAGTCGCCCACGCGCAATATTACGGCTGGGCCTTTCTCAACCGTGCCGCGCTGATCCCGACCTACGAAGAGACGCTCGCCTCCATCGAATATGTCGAGGCCGCGCGCGAACGTCTCAAGGGCGTGCTCACCATCGACATGGTCGTGCCCGACTATTACGCCAAGCGCCCGAAGCCTTGCATGGGCGGCTGGGCCAAGGGCTTCATGAACATCACGCCGGCCGGCAAGGCCCTGCCCTGCCACGCCGCCGAGTCCATCCCCGAACTTGCGTTCGACAATGTGCGCGACCGCAAGCTGCTCGACATCTGGATGAACTCGGACGCCTTCAACGCCTTCCGCGGCACCGACTGGATGAAGGAGCCGTGCCGCTCCTGCGCCTTCAAGGAGGTCGACTTCGGCGGCTGCCGCTGCCAGGCCATGGCGATCACCCGCGACCCCCGCAACACCGACCCGGCTTGCGCGCTATCGCCCTATCACAGCGAGATGGTGAAGATCGCCAAGGAGGAAGCGGCCAAGCCCGCGACCGAGTTCGTCTACCGCAACCCGCGCAATGCCGCGGAGGTTCTGAAGACAAAGGACGAGCCGCTGGTTCCGGCCGAGTAAACCCGGGATATAAGAGATTGATCGAAGGCGCCCCAGTTCGGGGCGCCTTTTTTGTACGTGGAGGTTTGTTGCGCGAGGCGCTAGGCGGCGAGCCTTGCATCCACCGGAACGGCTGTCTGCCCGTCATGGCCGGACAGAACGCGATAGGCATGGATGAAGGCCAGCGTCGCCACGGGCATGGCGACGAGCAGGCCGACAAAGAAGGCCAGCATGCCGACGAAGACAATCAGCGCCAGCAGCGCAACGAGCCCGAGCAGCGACCAGCGATACCCGCGCCCAATCCGCATGCTCTCTTTCATCGCCTCGATTAGGACCCAGATCCCTATCGACGACGATTACCGTCGAGAACATGAAGAAGAGCATGGCGAGGATTCCTGGAACGATCAGCAGGACGAGACCGATGCCGATGGCGAACCCGACCAGGATCGATGCCACCAGGAACTTCCAGAAGGACCGCGGATGCCACAGCGCCGACAGGTCCACCGTCTCCGGATTGTCGTGGGCGGCGAGAAAGAAAGCCGTGACGCCCATGCCCACGAAGGTGCTGAGGACAAGGTTGACGAGACCACCGATCAGTGAGGGCCCTTCGGCCGACGCACCGACTGCCGCATCGATACCGTTCGAGATCCCGCCGACGACCCCGTAGGCAATGACAATAACAAGGGTCGCGCCGATGAAGAACCAGGGGCGCCTCTTGAACGTCTCCCACCCGAAGCGGATGGCCGGTCTCACTGTGAAGTTCATGCCACGAACGTACCATCGACGCGCCGATTCGGGGAAGAACATCAATTTTGCCCACAGAACCGGCCACTCACCTCCAAACTCAGGAGGTTGGCATTTTCCTTTGGCAAAAATCCCTGCCTAGGTTTCCACCTTGCATTGCCTAATTTCTTGTCGGACCATGCGGCCCATCACTCGGCTGGCCCTCTTGAACCCGCCGGCGAGGGCTTTTTCGGGTTCTGACTCAACGCGTAACCGGCGCCAACGGTCCCATTATGCAGATCAGCTGGGCTCCTAAGCCCCTTCCCCATCTTCTGTTCGCCGCCACGCTCTCGCTTGGGAGCCTCACTTTGGGACCGGCGCTCGCCACCGACACGAGCCACCCCTCGAAGGAGCGTGAAGGCGGCGTCAGCATGCAGATGCCGCAATCCCCCGAGATGTTGCCGGTCGATATCGGCTATCTACGCGAGGTGGTTCCGCACCCGCGCCCGGCCTCTCGCCTCGATGCGGAACCTGAAGACGCCGGAATCGACGGCGCGAACATGGGCATTGAGGAGAACAATGCCGGCGGCCGGTTCATGGGCCATCTCTATGGGCTCGACGTGGAGACGGCGTCGTCGCCGGAAGACGCGCTGACCGCGCTCAAGAAGCTTCACGAGTCCAAGCACAACTACATCATCGTGGATGCGTCCGCTCCCACCCTGCTGAAGCTCGCCGACTGGGCAAAGGACAAGGACATCCTCTTGCTCAACGTGCGCGCCACCGACGTGTCGCTCCGCCAGGAGGATTGCCGCGCCAACGTCATGCATATCGTGCCGGACCGCTACATGCTGGCCGATGCGCTCGCCCAATATCTCGTCAAGATGAACTGGAAGGACTGGCTCGTCATCCACGGCTCGACGCCAGGCGATCTCGCCTACACCGATGCCGTCAAGCGCGCGGCCGAGCGCTTCGGCGCCAATATCGTGGATGTGCGGGAGTACGTGGACGTCTCTGGCGGGCGCCGCGACAGCGTGGGCCCGGTCCCGCCCGCAAAGCCGCGCAAAGAGGCGAGCGTCGACAAGACCGTCGTTCCGACCGCCGGCTACGACGTCATCATGGTGGCTGACGAAGACCAGCTGTTCGGCCCCCTCATCCCCTATCGCGGCGGCGGCGCGCCGCGCATCGTGGCGGGCACCACCGGGCTCACGGCCACCACCTGGAGCCCCGGACATGAGAAATGGGGCGCGACCCAAGCCAACAACAATTTCGAGAAGGACTTCGACCGGATCATGCTGCCGATCGATCACCAGGCCTATGTGGCGGCCCGGACCATCGGCGAAGCGGTGACGCGCAATCCGGATAACGACTTCACCACCGTGTCGGCATTCATCCACGGCCCCGACCTTCAACTCGCGCCCTTCAAAGGCATCAAGCAGCAATTCCGGGCCTGGGACGGGCAATTCCGCCAGCCGATCCTGATCGCGACAGAGAAGGTGCCGGTCTCGGTCTCACCGCAGCGCGGCTTCCCGCATGCAAGTCATCCGGAGATCGAGGTGGATACGCTCGGCATCGACGAGCCGGAGAGCACCTGCAAGATGTAGGCTCAGCGGCCGGCGGTGCCGGAGGCGACCCGCTCGCCCTTCTGGTTGAGAAGCGGCACGTTGTACCCTTGCAGGATCACATTGATATCGTGCTGGTTGTCCGCCAGCACCTTATTGATCTCATGCTTGAACTGGGGCTCGTTCGGCCTCACCCCCATGGTGATCCCGTAGAAGGTGGTGGGCCCTGCGCTCTCCTTGACCAGCGGCACGACCGATAGCGGCACCTTGGCCCGCTGCGCGTAATAGCCGCCAACCGGACCCCACAACAGCCCCGCATCGAGCGTGCCCGAGGCAATCTCCTCGATCATGGTTTCCGCGGCCTTGGCCTGGCTCTCGCCCGCATAGGCCTCGAAGGGCTTGGCGTCCGCCGTCAATCCATGCATGGCCAGAATGCTCGCCGGCGGCGTGCGCGCGAAGAGTCCGATGCGCTTCCGCTTGAGGCGCGGATCCGACAACGTGTCCACGTCTTTCAGCGCGGGATCGTCCGCGCGCGTGATCAGCACATAGGACGTGTAGTAATAGGGGTTGGTATCCTCGATCAGCCCGGTGCCTTGCGCATATCCCATGACGAGATCGCAAGCACCGGTGCCCACAGTATTCGGCACTAAGCCGGTGTTCTCGGTGAACCAAGTATATTCCAGTTCGTCCCCGAGGCGTTCGGCGATGAGCTCGGCGAGCTTATTCTCGAAGCCCTCCCCCTTGTCGTTGGAGAACGGCATGTTGTCGGGATCGGCGCACACGCGGAGCACCGGCGCGGCGCCCGCATGATCGATGGGCGCCAACACGAGAACCGCCACGCAAAGCGCGGCAGCCAACGACCTCAGCCATACGCTTGCCGCTGCACGGCGCATTATGAACGCGTTACGGATCACCGCCGCCTCTTCATCATCTCGGAGCCAACACCATAGCACGCCGGAACCAGCGCTGGCTTAAGCCCCATATGTCCCTCGAAGATATGGAGATTTGAGGCCGGCCCTGCCAGCCCTTATTCGTCCGCGGCGGCGCAGCCGGCGATATTGTCGGCCCGCTCGGCCCCGGTCGGATAGTGCGCACCCGTCTGTCTAGCGCCGAACAGCGCCATAGCGACGCGTCCCGCCTCGATCCCATCGAGATCGTGGCGTTCACGCAGCAGTTTGACGGCACAGCAATCCGCCTCAAGCTCCAGCCGCTTCAACTCCGGCGCGAGATAAAAGTAGGCCTGCGGCCCCACATGGCCCAGCTGCTTCTTGAAGTTCGCCACATGGCCGAGCGTGTGATGGCAGCACTCGTGCGCCATGAGAAATTTGCCGTATGAGGGCCGATGGCGAAGGGTCACGGTGTTCACGACGATGACCGGACGCCCCAGGCGGTCCGTCATGGATGATGCCTGCTCCGCAACGTCGCGGAGCGCATAGGTCTTGACCGCGCAATAGGGATTCTCGACCTCCGGCAGCCAACGCCCTGCCTGCACTGGGCCGCTCGTCAGCCCAATCACGGCAAGCCCAATCACGACAAGGGCGATGGCGACAATCCCAAGCCGCCGCCAAAACGATGTGTTCGTCTCGTTCATGGCCCCATTTTACGACGGGGACCCATTTATGGGGATAAATACTGCGTTATCTAGCGGTTAGCGCCAGGACCGGACACTGGGAGCCAAGCATAGGCGGGGTTCTCTCCCCGCGGCCGGCCCCGAAATCCGCCGATTTCCGTGTGTCCTCCATAAGAAGACGCCATTCAGGCTCGGTTCATCCGGCCGTGGATAAACAGGAGCTTCAGATGCGCCAACGCGCGCTCTAAAGGGCACTGAAACGCCCAATGTTGATTGCGGGTCCGGCACTCCCCACATGAGCGCTGCCGCGATTGGCTGTCGGCGATTTTGAGACCATGGAGGTACCCAAATGCTGAAGCAGCTCACCGTTCCGGTTCTAGGCCTGGCCGTTTTGGCCGCCACCGCCGCCCCCGCCGCGGCCGACAGAAGCAGGACGCGTTGGATCGAGCCCGCGCCGCAATACACATACGACGCTCAGCCCACCAAGCAGGCCGTGACCACCAGTCAGCCACGGAAATACAAGCGCAAGTTCGATCCCAAACTCGACTTCGAGACCGAGGCTGTTTGGCGTAACCTGCGTCCCGAGTGGTTCGACGACTAAGCGGCGATCGTTAAAAACCGAGGCCGGTCGTTTAGGTGCTTTTCATCGGCCTCGGATAGTGCAGAAGGCTGAGCCAAGCCGCGACGCGGCAGCACCGGAGGCACACAGTGCTCACGCATCTTGCCACCGCCTTTATTAGCCTTGTCTTCCTCGTCTCGGCGCTGGAGCCTGCCAGTGCTGAGCGCCGCGTGGCGCTCGTCATCGGCAACTCCGCCTACAAGAATACCGCCCCCCTCAAGAACCCGAGCAACGACGCGGTCGACGTCGCCGAGACGCTGCGGCAACTCGGCTTCGAAGTGATCGACGGCACGGATCTCTCCAAACGTGAAATGGAGAAGCGCATCCGCGCCTTCGCCGACAGGCTCGTCGGCGCCGATGTGGGGCTGTTCTTCTATGCAGGTCACGGCCTTCAGGTCGACGGCCGCAACTTCCTCGCACCCGTCGACGCGACACTCAAATCCGACACCGATCTCGACTTCGAGGCGATCGAGCTCAACCTCGTGCTGAAGCAGCTCGAACGGAACAGCCGCGTGTCGATCGTGTTCCTCGACGCTTGCCGCGACAATCCCCTCGCCAGAAATCTCGCGGTCGCCAGCCGCTCGACGAGCGTCGGCCGCGGGCTCGCCCAAGTGGACAAGGCGGTCGGCATGATGATCGCCTTCGCGACCCAGCCGGGCAACGTGGCGCTCGACGGCAAAGGCCGCAACAGCCCCTTCACCGAGGCCTTGCTGCGGCACATCGACTCCGAAGGCGCCAGCATCAACGATGTGATGATCGGCGTGCGCAAGGACGTGCTCGAGACAACCAACGGCAAGCAGGTCCCATGGGAGAACTCATCGCTGACGGGACAGTTCTACTTCAAGCCGGCCAAGACTGCGAGCGGAGGTGCCGCCGAGATCGCGGCCCTGCGCGCGGAGATCGCACGATTGAAAGCGAACCAAGCCGCACTGCCCAAGCCCGAGCAGGACCAGTTGGCCAGTCTCGAACAGAAGCTCGAGGCGGAGACCGTCAAGACGCAAGACGAGCCAAGCCGCGAAGAGTCAAGCCGCGTGATCGCGGTGGAACCCGCGGGCGCCACGCCGACACAAACGCAGACATACACGCAGACAGCCAATCTCGCGCCTTCGACGCCTCCCGATACAGAACAGCCCGTGACTGCGGCGCAAAAGCCGGAGCCGCTGGTTGAAGTCGATCAGGCTGCCTTGCGCCGCGACATCCAGACGAAACTCAAAGCGCTCAACTGCTATAGCGGCCCGATCGATGGCGATTGGGGACGCGGCACAAGCGCCGGCATCGAGAGCTTCAATCGCATCGCCGACCTCGATTTGAATGCGACCGAGGCCGAACAGGAGACGTTCGACACGCTTGGCGCCTGGACGGGAGCCCCCTGCCCGGCCAAGACGATCGTGCATCAGAAGCGCACGCCCGCGCCAAAAGCCGCACAACCGAAGACGCGCGCCAAGACGACGCCCACCTACGCGAAGAAACCGGCCTATAAGAAGAAGCCGAAACAAGCTTCGGAGTCGGGCGATGTCGAGACCGACGCGGTCCATCGCCTGCTCCGGCCGGCGCGCTAAGCTTTCCAGATCCATTTCATCCCAACTCTCGGTCTGACCCGGCGTCTGATTGACAGGCGAGCGCCAGTGGCTAGGGTCTGCCCGCCGCCGCGCCGGTCGGCACGGCCAAGAAACGGCAGAAAAGCAACGGGATGGGTCCACGTTTTCTCTATGCCCTCATCGTGGGGGCGGTGATTGTCGCGTCTCTCGCCTTGCGGGTTTGGGACCCGAGCCCGGTCGCGCGCATGCGGGCGCTTGTCTTCGACGCCTATCAACGGGTGAGCCCACTCCAATTCGATCCGGAGCAGCCCGTGCGCATCGTCGATATCGGTGAGGACTCGCTTCAAAAGCTCGGCCAATGGCCGTGGCCCCGCACCCTGCTCGCCCAGCTCGTCGAGAAGCTCGTCGGTGACGGCGCAGCGGTGATCGCCTTCGACATGATCTTCCCGGAACCGGACCGCTTGTCGCCGGCCAATGCCATCCAGTATTGGCCGCACACGCCGCTGACCGACGCGCTGAAGCCCGAGTTGGAGAAGCTGCCCACCAACGATCAGGTCCTGGCGGACGCCATTGCCGAGGCGCCCGTCGTGCTCGGCTTCATCGCCTCCCCGCAAACGAGCACACAGCCGGAGACAAAGGCGGGGTTTTCTTATGGCGGCGACGATCCACGGTTGTTCGCGCCTTATTATCCGGGCGCGGCGGCAAGCCTGACGGTGTTGCAGACCCCCGCCCAAGGCGCCGGCGCGCTCAACTGGATTCCCGAGTTCGATCAGATCATCCGCCGCATGCCGATGGTGGTCCGCATCGAAGACACGCTCTACCCCTCATTGGTCGCGGACGCGCTTCGCCTGGCACAAGGCGCCTCGACCTATGTGGTCAAGTCTTCGGGCGCGAGCGGCGAGGCCGCGTTCGGCGAAAAGACCGGGATCGTCAAGATCCGCGTGGGAGATTTCGAAGTGCCGACCGAGGCCAACGGTCAGATGTGGGTGCGCTTCTCGTCTCAGTCCCGTGATCGTTACCTCCCCGCCTGGAAAGTGTTGAACGGCGAGATCGGCGCGGACCAAATCGCGGGCCGCATCATTCTGATCGGTACGAGTGCCGCTGGTCTCCTCGATCTCCGGGCGACGCCACTCGAAGCCTCCGTCCCCGGCGTCGAGCTTCACGCCCAGGCCATCGAGCAGATCCTGAAAGGCGCGTATCTGTTACGGCCGGACTTCGCCACGCCCGCCGAGCTTCTTTACATTCTCGTGCTCGGCATCATCATCGCCGTCCTCATCTATCGTGCCGGCGCGCTGGGCAGCGCGATCGTCGGCGCCTTGGCGATCGCCGGTGTCATCGCGATCTCTTGGTATGCCTTCGACGCACTGGGCTGGCTTGTCGACCCCATCTACCCGACGATTGCGCTGACCGCGATCTATCTCGCCGGCACCTCCTTCGTGTTCTTGAGGACTGAACGTGAGCGCAACCGCGTGCGCAACGCCTTCTCCCATTACATGGCGCCCGCGCTCGTGGAGCGTTTGGCCGACGAGCCAGAACGGCTGAAACTCGGCGGCGAGACGCGCGACATGACGCTTCTGTTCAGCGACGTGCGCGGCTTCACCACCATCTCCGAAGGTCTCGACGCCGAGGAACTCACACGCTTTCTCAACAGCCTGTTCACGCCGCTCAGCAACATCATCCTTGAAGAGCAAGGGACCATCGACAAGTTCATGGGCGATGCCGTGATGGCGTTTTGGAATGCGCCGCTGGACGACGCCGACCATCCGAGCAACGCCTGCCGCGCGGCCCTGCGCCTCGTGGACGAGATGAAAACGCTGAACGAACGCTGGCGACAAGAAGCCGAAGAGAGCGGGCGGGAGTACAAGGAAGTGAAGCTCGGCATCGGCCTCAACACAGGCTCATGCTGCGTCGGCAATCTCGGCTCGGAAACACGCTTCGATTACTCGGTGATCGGCGACAATGTGAATATCGCCTCGCGCCTCGAAGGACAGTCGAAGACCTACGACCTCATGGCCATTGTCGGCGAGGAGACCGTATCGCGTGCGCCCGAATTCGCCTTTCTCGAGATCGATCTGTTGAAAATGAAGGGCAAGACCGCGGCGACGCGCATCTTCGCGCTTCTGGGCGATGGAGAGGTCAAAGAAAGCCAAGCCTTCATCGCGCTCACCGCCAAGCATCGGGATTTTCTCAGCCGTTACCGCGCGCAGGACTGGGACGCGGCCGACAGCCTGAGCGTAGAGTGCGAAAACATGGCTGGCGCGCAATTGAACCGTCTTTATACGCTGTATCGAGAACGCATCGCGGCCTTCCGTATCACGCCACCTCCGTCCGATTGGGATGGCGCGGCCCAAGCCTTGTCGAAATAGCACCCATGCCTGAAACAGAGATTCTCGTCCTTGCCGCCGTCGGCGTTCTGATGCTGAAGCACACCGCCGCCGACTTTTTTCTTCAGACGCCCTACCAATATTGCAACAAGGGCATCTACGGGCATCCCGGCGGCTTGCTGCATGCAGGCATCCACGTGGCGCTGACCCCCCTCGTCTATCTGGTGATCGCGCCCGTCTCGCTGGTCCTTGCCGCTGCCATCGCGCTCGGCGAGTTCGCGATCCATTACCATATCGACTGGGCGAAGGAGCAGATCACCCGCCGCAACGCCTACACGCCGCAAACGCCGAGATTCTGGCATACGCTGGGCATCGACCAGCTTTTGCACGGGCTGACCTATCTCGGGATCGTCGCCGTGCTGGTCTGGGCCGCAAGCTAAAGCAGCGCGGAAATCTCGCGATTGGCGAATTCGAGCCGATCCGACAACAGCCGAATGATCAGCTTATGCAGCGCCGCCGCCGCGGCCGGGTCTTTCTCCTGCATGCGATCGAACGCATCGCGCGTCAGCCGGTAGACAACGGTCGGCTCCTCCGCGACCACGTTGGCGGTGCGCGGCATGTGGCGGTAGAAGCCCATCTCGCCCACCACGGTGTGGCCGATCATGCGCCGCAAGCGGATGGAGCGTCCATACTCGTCGTTGATGGTGATCGCGACACAGCCCGAAGCCTGGAACACGACGGAATCCGACGGCTCGCCCTGCTTGAACAGGAAGGAGCCGTTGTCGAGCTCCTGCTTCTCCATGAAGGCTGAGATACGCTCGAAATCGATCAGGCCGTCGAACTCATTGTGCAGCCACGTCTCGAAGTTGTGCGACGAAGCATCGCCGACCTCGTGATAGAGGAGCAGCATGTCCTCACACCATTCGATCGCCTCGTTGCGGCTGCCAAACTTCTGGTGCGGCCGGTTAGCGCCGAAGAAGCCGGCGCCGTCGAACGCCGCGCGCATGGCATCGCTGAGCCCGCTGAAGGCAAGCGCCACGTCTTTCTCCTCGCAGTAATTGCGCAGCTTGACCAGGCTCAACACGGCCGAGGTATCGAGCCCCTGCACGGCGCTGAAGTCGAGCACGACGTACCCCACCGGTCGTTCGGTCTGTTCCTCGATCACCCGCTTGATGCGCTCGAACAGCCCGTTCGATGAGCCGAAGAAGATGAAGCCGGAAAGCCAGAACACATGGACGCGCTTGCCTTCCTCGTGCAGCAGCCGCGTTTGCTCCGGCGAGCGCTCCACATTGCTCGAGAACTCGTAGCGCGTGAGGTGGCGGCGGATCACGCCAATACGGCTATAGGACAGCGCGAACAGGAGGCAGGCCCCGATCACGCCGAGCACGACGCCGACCAGATAGCCGAAATACAAGATGACCAGGGCGATGGCGACCGCCAGCCCCAGATCGGTACCGGAGCGCTGCGCCGGCGAGCGCACCAGAGCCTCGATGAGGATCATCACACCGAGATAGGCCAGCATGCCGCCGAGAATCGCCTTGGGCACGATGCTGCCGATATCGGCCCCGGCGAACAGCACCAGCCCGCAAACGATGGCGACCGACACACCGCTGAGCCGCGTCACCGCGCCGGCCTGCTGCAGCAGCAGGCTGTTGTTCAGCGACAAGTTTCCGGCCACGCCGCCGAGAATGGAGGCGAGCAGATTGGCGAGCCCGTTGGTGCGAAATTCCTTGTCGAGATTGGCCGACTTTTGCCGCGCCACTTCCAGGCTCGACACGTCGAGCAGCATGGAGATGGCGGTGACGCCGCACACCGCGCCGATCTCGGCGCTGCTTCGCGCCATCACGCCCCAATCGATGTCGTGCTCGACCATGGCCTCGAGCGGCCACCATAGCTGAAGCGCGCCGACCGCCTTCAGGAACCACACACTGCGCGGTCCCTCATCCGGCACGAAGCCGAACAGGATGACGTCCATCGTCACGAGGAAGACGATGAAGGCCACCGGTAGCGTGAGGAAATCATCCATCCATCGCTTCAAGAGAACGATGAACAGCGAGAATGCGAGGCCCACTCCGATCTGCGGCGCATAGCGCGGATCCCAAATGGACGTCCAGCTCGACGGAGACAGCGTGAGATTGGTTCCGGTGATGACCTCGACGCCACCGGTAATGAGTAGGCACCCCGAGGCGGCGAGGAAGCCGCCGATCACCGGGTAAGGCACAAAGCGCAGCCACTGGCCGAGCTTGAGCGCGCCGACCCCGAACAGAAGCGCACCGGTCAGGAACGTGCTGACCGAGATGGCGACCAGCACATTGATCACCATGGTCTCGGAGTCCGCGCCCTTGGCCGCGAGCCCCGCGGCCACGGTGGCTGCGAGCACGCTCATGACGGCCACGGCCGGCGTATCGGGACCCGCATCGGCGGGAACCAACGTGGTGGTCAAGGCGACGACAACGCCGGTCACCACGGTGCCCATGATGAGCGCCGCGAGCCCAAGCGGGAAACCGGCCGCAATCGAGCCCTGGAAGATCAGCGCGCTAAAAGAAATGCAGTAGGCGATGTTGACGATCGCCGAGATCGTCCCGGCCAAAGCATCCCGCCCGAGCGTTGACGCTTCGATGTTGGGCGGGCGCTTGAGCGCCAAATTCGCAAGCAGCGACAAGGGCAATTACGGGAAGTTTGAGGGTTGAGTTCAGGGGCGATCATGGCCGGGGGCAGCCACAATGCAAGGCAAAAATGGGGAAAGACGGGGCCGCCCCCGCGACACGTCAGCCGCGGGGAACAGAACGCCGCAGGCGATCCGCCAGCGTGCGCATGACGGCGATGGCGAAGAACGGGGTCTCGTGCACGAGAAACAGAAAGCTCTTCTCGTTGATGGGGGCGACCTCGGCGTCCGTCTTGGCCCGGGCCGTGGCGCTGCGCGGCGAGCCGTCGATCAACGCCATCTCCCCAAAGATGCCGCCGCCGGACAAAGTCTCGACCACCTTGCCGTCGCGTTCGATCTCAATCTCGCCGGAACGGACCACGTACATGTAGTCGCCCGGCTCGCCCGTGGTGAAGATCACGTCGCCCGGCGCGAACGTGGCCAACGGAAAGCCCGCATTGGCAAGCATGTTGAGATCGATACCGGCAATGCTCATGAGACTTGCACCCTCGACCAGTCGCCAGTTGCCCGCGGCGGCCTTGGGACGATGCTACCTCACCCGGCACCTAGGATGATAGCGTGAATAGCTCTGGCTGACCCGGCTTTGCTCGCCCGGTGCCCGGCACTTTCGGGTTCCAGCGCGCGGGGTCGAGGCCCATTTCCACCGTCCAATTGCCCACGCGGCTCGGCTCTTGCGTTGCTTTCGACAGCAATCCGTTGAAGGCGAAGCGCGGAACCACGAGGAAGCCGAGCTGGCTCAACTGTCCGCTCATGCGCTTTCCGTCGTTGAGGGCGAAGCCCCAGTGCTGGAGATGGCAACTCAACGACACGAATCCTACGCTTGCGGCGTCGCGCTCCCGCGAGAACATGGTCTCGGTGAAGAAGGCATGTCCGATCGCAAGACCGAAAAGACCGCCGGCAAGCCGCCCCGCGCGATCCCAGACTTCGACGGAATGGGCATAGCCATCTGCGTGCAACGCTATGAAGGCATCGGCCAGTTCAGGCTCCGGGGCGCACGCCCGAACGACGCCGGCAAAGTCCTCATCGAAGCTGACCCCATAGGTGCGCGTCTGAAGGAGCCGCCACACGCGCTTCGACACATAGGCCTTCTCGGGAAACGAAACCATGCGCTCCGCCGGAGCCCACCATTTCTGGTTCTCGGGATAGAGGCCCTTGGCATAGGCAGCGATCAAGGTCGGCACGCTCAGATCGGCGCACGTGCCCGCAAGACCCTCGGGTTGAGGCAGCGCCTTTTCCGGGTCCGGCAGGCCGCGGCCAAAGCCGACGAAATGTTTGGCAAGTATGGCAAGCGCCGTCGGCTTGCCCGAAAGCCCCGAGGCCACGAGGCTACGCGATACCTGACTCAACACTTACCCTCTCCCCTACCAGCGGTACTCATGCGGCCCTTTCGGCTCCGGATTGCCCGGGGTGCCAGTCGGCCACAACTTTCGGATCTGCCTCGACGGTCCAACGTTCGGGCATTCCGCCCTCGCCCTCGCCCGCGTCCTTGCCGAGGATGTGCAGAAATTCGCTGCGCGGAATCATGCGGAAACCCATGTCGAGAATGGTCGGCGTCGCCCATTTGCCGTCGTTCAGGACGTAACCCCAATGCGCGAGGTGCCAGTTGAGCACGGAGAAACCGAGCTTTGAGGTGTTGTCCTCGTGGCTGAACTGAGACTCGGTGAAGAACACGCGGCCGATGGCGACACCGTAACCGCCGCCCACCAGTTCGCCGTCGCGGTTCCAAACCTCGAAGGAGTGTGCAACCCCCGCATCACGGAGCGCCGTGAAGGCGCGCATGATGCGCGGTGTGATCCAGGTGAGGTGCCAGCGCCCTTCCCGCTTGCCCGCGCAAGCCTTGATCACCCCCTCGAAGTCGCGGTCGAAGGTGACCGTATAGTCGCCTTGACGCATGAAGCTACGCAGCCGCTTCGAAATGTGAAAGTCCTCGAAGAACAGCACGCAACGCTCTGGCGGCGAGAGCCATTTCGTAGGTCCGAAATGTGCGTGCGGAAACAGCCCACGCTCGTAGGCTTCTTCCAAGGTCGCCGCGGAGAGATCGTCGGCGATGCCGACCAGCTCACCCGCATCGGGCGTCTCGGCAAGATCGGGAAGCTTGTCGCTAGGCTGGAAAATGTGCGCGATTGAGAGCTTGGCGAGCGGCACAAGCCGTTCGATACGTTTCGGCTGAAGCGACCAAGCCGCGCCGAGCACCACACGCTGGAGCGTCTCGGCGAGCGTCTCTTGGAACAAGGCATCGCGCCGCGCCTGACGATCCGCC
>Ga0075527_10000160_pt1 | contig 14930 bp, 11 predicted proteins | sample NGEPer11B_FD_74784 | JGI IMG/M metagenome (GOLD analysis project Ga0075527, IMG submission 74784) | Arctic peat soil microbial communities from the Barrow Environmental Observatory site, Barrow, Alaska, USA - NGEE Permafrost305-11B | ecosystem: Environmental > Terrestrial > Soil > Wetlands >...
CTGGTAGCGCGTTCCTTCGGGCTCAATTGCGAAACACGAGTAGCCGAAATACCAAGCAGTCGACCTATATCCCTGACTGTATAACCGCGTTCGATGAGCAGCGCCACGACTCGACGACTCTCGACCGCATAGCTCGCCATCCCCTCATTCGCCTTCGAGCCTTGGGCCACCACGCGATCAATCAGTTCGCGGTCGTCCCTTGGCGGCATGGCTACGACGTCGACATTGACCGACTCGGCATCCACGTCTTTGAGCAGTGAAACGACCTCAGCCGCCATACTTGCCACCTGGTCGAGTCGCCGAGTTTGAGTGAACGCGCCTTCCACCTCGGGAACCTCGACAGCCCACCAGCCCTTGGTACGGGTCGCATTTGCGGTGACCTTCATCGGTTGCCCCCGATCTGTTTGAGAATGTTCATTGCTGTGATCTCGTTGATCTCCCTGTGGCGAGGGACCGTCGTCCTGCGGTCTCCGACACGCACGATCGAGTGATTGCCACCCTCGGTGATCTCGAGCCTCGCGCCTTCCTCTTTGGCAATTGACGCGATCCGTTTCATCAGTTCTTTACGCTTCACAGCGTAAGTCCATCCCTATTCTAAATACAAGTAAAGGTGGCTTCACTAGTTTGTGGGAACGTGACGATGAGGTGACCATAAGTCCAGCGTTGCACCTGGGTCAGACACAGTTTGATCCAACTATGCAGTCGCACGGCCGGTCAATCGTGACGACGGGTTTAGAGGGCCTAGACAGCGGTGCGGACTAGCCGTCCACGCCCATCTTCTTCAGCATCGAGGGGCCGCCGACATCCTGGAGATGCTGCGGGTCACCGCAGACGACCAGAAGATTGCGCGCCCGCGAGAGCCCGACGTAGAGCCGTTCCTTCGCACGATCGCGCCCCGGCTGCTCGTTGACAGCCAGCACGATGACGCTGCGTTCGAGCCCCTTGAAGCCGAGGACGTGGCCATAGAAAACTTGCTCTTGGTCCCAGAATGAATCCCAATAGGCAGACTGGCCATCGGCCTGGCGATTGGTCTGCTCGGGGTGCCTCGGACCGGTGGCGAGCACGGCGATGTCGGACGGCTTCCACCCCTTTTCGAGGAGTTCGTCGACGACGTCATCCGCACGTTCGAGAGCTTGGCCATAGCGACAGGATTCGAGCCGAACGGCCGGCCCATCGGTTGTGCTGGCCTTCATCCGGATCGGCGCCATCGTCGAGAACGTTTCGGAGATCTGCCTCGTATTTCGCAAATTTTGGTCAAGGATGAGCGGAACAAGATCGGACGGACCGCCGGCGAATCGCGAAAAGACCTGCTGGCCCTCATCGGAGAACACGTAGAGCCCACCGTCATCGTGTTTGAGTGCAGCGAACACGGCCGGCCACCATGTGTCGGCAAAATCCTGCGCTTCGTCGATGACGATCGCGTCGAACCGCTTTCCCTCGGGCAGCGCCGTGGCGAGCTTGACCATGAGCTCGGGGAGTTCCTTCTCCCAGAAGTTGCTGTCGTCATCACCGACCAAGGTTGCGCCCCATTCCTCGCCCAGCCCGTGGAAGGTGCCGACATACGCGGGGCGATCCTTTGGCTCGAACGTCGCAACGCGCCGTTGCATCCAGGCTGAGAGCCCGCGCGAATAGCTGATCAGCGCGACCCTCTGGCCTCGGTGGGTGAGCCGTCGCGCCTGTTCCATCGCCAACCAGGTTTTGCCACTGCCCGCTCCCCCGCGCACGTGTATGCGCGTCAGGAGCCGGGCCGCGTCGAGTATCACCGACTGTTCCTGACTAAGCCTGTCGGCAACCTCGTCGTTGACGACGGCCTCGCCGATCGAGTCGCGCTGGGGCAGCATCCGGCCGTCGAGCGCCTCCACAATCGCCGCCGTGTCAGTGCCATCGGGACTTCGCCTGACGGTGTCTTGCATCAGGACAACGTTACGAAGCTTGTCGGCCACCGACGACATGTCATCGTGGTCGATGACCATCCAGCGATGACAGTCGGGAGTGTCGAACCGCTGGTCGAAGACCTGATCGGGAAAACATACGGCGTGGGAATAACGAATCCGACCGCGCGAACCCCATGAATCAGTATTGCCGATGTAGGTCTCAAGGGCGTGCCGTGCGCGCAGAGCCTGCTCGACCGGGTCGATCTTGTGCTCATTGCCGGCTCGACCCTGCATCCATTGGGGACCTTCTTTCCAGATCGGTCCGCCTTTCGTCTCGACAACCACAACCCCCGCGTCATGAAACACGATCGCGTGATCCACTTCGTAATCGCGCTCGCAGTCGTTGAGCCTGACGTTGGAGATCAACAGGTCGTTGTCGCCGAGTTGGTCTCTGAGTGCCTCCCACACGCGAAGTTCCGTGTCATTGGCGAAGGACGGCAATTGGGGCCAGAGGAGGGGCATGAGGCCGATCCTGTCAGTCGGGGCAGACAATTGGGCGTCGATTTGCATGGGATCGCCCTCGAGCAAAACGTGCGTCACACCAAGGTCACTGAATTCGTGTGCCCGGTGTGCGTACAGTTGGCATCATGGCCGCCACAAAGTCCGAACGACTCCACGCCCGCCTCACCGAGGAACAAGCTGCTCTGTTGCGCGCGGCTGCCGAGTCAACCGGCCAAACCATGACCGATTTCACCGTTCAGGCCTCCCTTGCGCACGCCAAACACGTCCTCGCCGACAGGCGATTCTTTACGATCCCGGATATGGCGTGGACAGAATTTGAGCTGCTCTTCGACCGACCGGTCGCCCTCAAACCGCGGCTCGAAAAGCTCTTCGCCGAACCGTCTATTTTTGAATGAGCCCCTATTCGGTGCCGCGTCCGCTCCGTGCCGACGACCCCACGGACGCTTTTGATTGCGGCAATCAGGACCTCAACGTCTGGCTAAGGCGTTTTGCGCTGACGAGCCATGGCACCGGTGCCAGTCGCATCTTCGTCACGGTTGCCACCGACTCCGCTGAAAGCCAACCTTCCCGAGTGGCCGGTTTCTATGCGCTGTCATCGGCGTCCGTTCAACGCTCGTCATCCCCCTCACGCGTCGCCCACGGAATGCCGCTGGCCATCCCCGTGCTGCTCGTCGGCCGGCTCGCGGTCGACATCCGCGAACAGGGTAAATCGGTCGGAAGCCATCTGTTGCGTGACGCGATCATTCGTACCGTCGGAGTGGCGGAGGAGATTGGCGTTCGCGCCTTGCCGGTGCATGCCGCAGACGAACAAGCTGCGGCGTTCTACCGCCGGTTCGATTTCGAATCTTCGCCGACCGACGAACTGCACATGATGTTGCTGCTCAAGGATGCTCGAGCAATTCTGCGAACAAGCGATTGAGCGGCCACTCATCGCCAATCACCACGATCCGCAAAGCCCGGCGCAACTGACTTACCGACGCCGCCCAGGATTCCGCCTTGCCTTCGCAGACCTCGGCCTCTTCGCGATCGCCTGAGCTGTGTGCGCCCTCGGCTGCCTTGCGCCAGTCCATCTCCTGCTGGCTGCACTCGCGGATGAAGCCAAGAATCTTGTCGCGATCATGACCGCAGATCGAGGCAACCTCGGAGGCACTCAGTCGCGTTCCGCCCTCGGCCTCGATCTGGATGATGGCTTGCAACTCTGGTGCTAATTCGTCCTCGTCTGCATCGTCATCCTCATCGGGTTCGGATTTGCGGCGGGTCGACTTCACCGGCCGATCTGAGTGAACACACGGTGACCCACAACCTGTGGGCCGAGGTCGCTCAGTCAGATGCCGACTTCCGCATCAACGGCGAAGTCGCCGTCGAGGTCGCATTCCAACGCGCGCAGTCCCGCAAACGTCAGGCGATGGAGTTCCTTGTGGTGGGAGACATCGAACGCGCAAACCGCCGCTTCCAAGAAGCTGCGGGCGTACTCGCCGAAGTCCTCGTCCTTGACTCACCGGCAAAACGACAGGAACTCGAAGCCGAGATCGCCCTGATCGCCTCGATGCGCCACGAAGCCCAGCGCGATTCCAACCTGACCTCGAAGATGATGTCGATCGACATCACCGGCAGTTCCCGTTCCCGTGGACGGAGGAGCGCATGAAACCGACGATCTGGTTCCTCGACATCGACGGGGTCATCAACTCGATCGGGGCGCCGCTGCCCGACAGCGGCGTTGATCCCTCGCTCTACAAACTGACCCAGGTCGCGAGTCACGGAAGTGAATGGCCGATTCATTCGTCGAGCAAGGTCGTAACGTTCATCAACGAGATGAGTCGCTCGGACCTCGCCGAAATCCGATGACTCACGACCTGGGAGAACGATGCCCGAACAAGTTTTGGGCCCGCCCTGGGATTGGACGACTTCAACTCCTGTCCCATGCCCGCGGACTCTGATTTCAGCCTTGCAGACATACTCGCCGGCAACGAGGATGCGCGGCACTGGTAGCAAGAGTCCGTCGTCCGTCGATTACTGCGCAACTCCGACCGGGATTTCGTTTGGACCGACGACGGTCTCGAGCGATCCGTCAGGGACGCGATCCGTCAGGGACGCGATCCAGCGGGACTTCAAACTGAGCAGCCTGATGATCCGGCCGTCCATCAATCCCGGCCTCAACGATGAACATCTGGAGGACATCCGTTCGTTTCTGGGGCACCTACACAAGAACACAATTTTTGTCGGTAGTACCTGAAATAGTGCAAACCAGATCAACCACACACGGAGAAGAGCAGATCATGAGCGACTATGAAATCGACGCCGACGACCTTCCCATCGGAGCCGACCTCGAGTCCGAGAACGCCACGGTCCTGACGCGGATCGACGCCCTCGACGGCATTCTCGCCGACTGTCTCGGACGTAGGCAGGTCCTCGAGGACCTCATTACCGACTCTTCTTTCGAGCAGTTCCCTGCCTTTATGACGTCGTCGTATGCGCTGCTGAGCGCGGCGGAAGAAATCGAGCTCGCCAAGTTCATCGAGGCGGGCCACAGCGCAGTCGATCGCCTTGCCGTCCTCGATTCCGACGATCCCGCGCGACAAGCCCTCGAGCGTGACATGCGCCTAGGCAAGCTCGCCCGGGACAGGTTCGTGCTCGCCAACATCAGGTTGGTTGCCGCACACGTGCGCACAACTAATGGCCGCGGATTGGAGTTCGCCGATCGTATGCAAGTCGGGCTGATTGGCGTCATGCGGGCTGCCGACAAGTTCGACTATCGCGTTGGCACCAAGTTTTCCACCTATGCCACCTGGTGGATCAAGCAGGGCATCCAACGGGCTGTGGCCAACGAATCGCGAACCGTTCGAATCCCGGTTCATTTTCACGATCAGGTCGTCGCCGTCCGTGCAGCCGAACACCGACTAACCCAGGAACTCAATCGCGCCCCGTTCGACGCCGAGCTCGCGGCCGCTTCGGGGCGGACTGTCGAAGAAGTTCAGTTGGTTCAACGCCTTGATCGCGCATTCGTCAGCCTTGAAGTCGTCATCGACGAGGTCGATTCCGACGTGGATCGCTTGGGCGGCCGGCCAGACCTGGATATCGAGGCTGACCTAGACCGCGTGGCCCTATGTAAATCGATGCTCGCCGTACTTACCGACCGAGAGGCCGAAGTTCTCAAGCGTCGCTGCGGGTATGTGACGGGTGAGGAAGAAACGCTCGACGAGATCGGCAAGTCATTCGGGGTCACGCGCGAACGCATCCGCCAGATTGAAGCAAAGGCAAAGACGAAGATTCTCGAACACTTCGCCGGCGCAGTCGCGTGATCGCATTAAGCGATCAAACAGCACGCCGCCGACTAGCGGCACGACTATGATCCGAAGGACGATGAGAAAGGCCTGTCGTTCAGCGCTAGTTCCCGGGGGACACCAATGACCACCAATCCGAGCGTCGGCGTACTCGCCGATGGAATCCTCAGCTATCCGATGGCACACAATCGGCTCGCGTTCCTGCGTGAGGTCACGCTTGATGGATTCGATCCGAGCCTCGGCAGCGTCGACGTCGTCATCTCGGTGCAAGACCGGGGTGAACCGCTGACCAGGCCATTCCATACTGTCGTCGATGTGTCATCAGGGTTTGGTCTCATCCGGGGCCCTCGTGTCCTTCTAGATCCGACGCTGATGAGCCGTATCGAGGAGAGGCGACCGGCCGATCTCGTAGTCGAAGTCAAACATGGTGAAACTCAGGTCGCGACTCACTCCAAGACAGTCGAGATCTTGGCGGCGCGACAGTGGGCACGCGACCTCAGGCATCCCAACCTCTCGCAGGAGTTGCTGGCTTCCTTCATCATGCCGAACGATCCGTCCATTCCGCCGCTTCTCGTCGAGGCACGCGATTTACTCCAGGCTTCCAGCGGAAGTCCCTCTACCGAGGGCTACCAGGCCGGAGAGGATCGCGTCGACGCGATCGTCGAGGCCATCTACGAAGCCGCCCGCGCACGCAACATCAGCTACAGCGAACCGCCGGCAAGTTGGGACCTGGGCGACTTCGACGACGTCGTCGATTCTTCCACGCTCGGCAGCGGTCCCATCCTCGGCGGTCAGAAGATCAGAACTCCCTCGGAGGTCTTCGAGGGCCGGGTCGGCACGTGCCTGGACACATCGATCGCACTGGCATCCGCACTTGAACACGTCGGCATCAACTCGGTCATCTGGCTGGTCAAAGGACACGCCTTCATCGGCTATTGGCGCGTTGACCAATGCCTCCCGTCGACGGCTGACACTGAGCTTTCATTCGTCAAGAACATCATCGATTTGGGTGGAATCAGAACCGTTGAGACAACCCTGATGACAAAGACGGGGGCGGAAGGAGTGTTCAGCAGTACGGGGCATCGCGAGAGGCGCGACTCCTATCTGTCTGGGGACATGTCCAACGCGTACGCCGTAATTGACGTGCGCCGAGCGCGTCGAAATGACATCCTGCCGCTGCCCGCGCATTACGTCACCAACGGCACGAGCCAAGTCATCGAGTATGTGCCGACCGTGCATTCGGGCGAGCATCGCGTGTCAACGGGCACATCAACGGCGACTCCCAACGTCCCGCCAACCTCCGTACCAGCACCACCTCGCATTCAGAGCTGGAAGAACGCGCTGCTCGATCTGAGCCTCCGCAATCGGCTCATCAACTTCAGCGAGCGAACGCCACTCTCGCTCGCAGTTCCTCAGGGGTCGATAGGACATGTCGAAGACCGCTTGAACGCGAATCAGGCCATCACCCTCCAGCCAAGCGACGATCTTGCGCAGATTCACAAGGATCGTGGAGTGTCATTCGGTGCTCAACTCCCGCAAGACGATCTCAACAATTTCCTGGACGAGGGTCATCTCTTTACCAACATCGCTGTTACCTCCTACCTGACCCGGCTCCGAAATCTCGCGTACAAAGCTCGCACCGTCCGCGAAGAAACCGGCGCCAACAATCTCTATCTCGCTCTCGGCTCTCTCCACTGGAACATCGACGATCGTGAGCTGAAGTCGCCGTTGATTCTCCTTCCTGTCACCCTAGCTAGCGGCGGTCGCGCCGGCCTCTACCGACTTAGCCTCGATGAGAGTGGCGCCAGCACCCCGAACTACTGCCTGGTGGAGAAGTTACGTCAGGTCGACGGCCTTCGCATTCCCGGCCTGGAGAACCCGGTCGAGGACGAGTACGGAATCGACCTCGATGCCGCATTCAAGGCCGTTCGAAGTGCCGTGGCTGAGGCCGAACTGCCCTACAGAGTCGAAGAGACTGCAGACATAGCTATCCTGCAATTCGCCAAGTTTCGGCTGTGGAAGGACTTGGACGAGCACTGGGAAGCCCTGATGAGCTCGCCGCTCGTGCGCCACCTCGTGGAGACCCCGACGCAGGAATTCATCGACCCCCAGCTCGAAGCGCCATTGGCCGACCTCGACGATCTCGATGCGTCCTGCCCCATCCCCGCCGACGCCTCTCAGCTCGAAGCGATTGCGTCAGCAGTGGCCGGCAAGACGTTCGTGCTCGAAGGCCCCCCTGGCACTGGCAAGTCCCAGACGATTACGAACCTGCTGACTCGAGCAGTCGCCGACGGCAAGCGGGTGCTCTTTGTCGCGGAGAAGCGCGCTGCTCTCGATGTGGTGAGCTCTCGCCTCGATTCCGTCGGGCTCGGCGCGTTCTCACTCGACCTTCACGACAAGGCGAGCAAACCGGCGGTTGTTCGGGAGCAGATCAAGCGCGCCTTGGACTTGACGTTCACCGTGGACGAGCAGGGCCTTGCCGCATTGCGCGAGGACCTGCACACGTCCCGAAGGGCCCTGAGTCGGTACTCGACTCGTCTTCACGAGCCGAATGCCGCCGGGTTGTCCTTCTATTCTTCGAGGACGCAGGCGCTCACACTTGGCGACGAAGTGACACCACTTCCTTTGGAACCGCGGCATCTCGCAGCATTGGATTCGACGATCGTGGATTGGCTCAAGCACGGCTTGCGCAATCTCCCTGACGTGGCCGATCCTGCACGCCCACGGCGCCATCATCCATGGGGATTCATTCGTCGAATGAACGCTGATCTGCAACCCAAGCTGATCGTCGACGCGGCGACTCGGTTCGACGCCGCTCTCGCGGCGCTCGCTCCTGCTGGCCCGCTGCGCACCGTCCTCGACGCGGCATCAGCTCCGGCCGAAATGTCATCCATCGCGGCCTTCGTCGGCGCTCCGCCGGTGAGCTTGGCCGATCTCGACGACATGCGTACTAGGTCGTGGGCCGATGCGCGCGACCAATATCTCCAGCGCCTTGCGGAGTTCACCTCAACGGTTCAGCCTGGACTCGACCGTGTTGGTCCGGCCGTCCTGGACCTTCAGCTTGCCCAGATCAGGTCGGACGTCGCCGCGGCTACCGCGAGTGGATTCTTCGGCAGGAAGAAGAGAATTGCCGCTGCGCTGGCACCCGTTGCCGCCATGTCACGTTCCCCGATCAAACCCAAGGAAGCGTTGGCATTGGTCGACGCATTGGTGCAGACCCGAGGACTGTGCGACCAGCTCGGACCGTCGCATTCAGGGGTTCGTGGCCTCAGAACACCAGACGGCTGGAACCCCTTCTCGCCGTCCATCGGTCAAAACCTCGAGGCTCAATTGCGCTGGCTTGGCTTTGCATCCCAAGCCGTCGCGCCACCGGCAGATGATGACGGAGCCGGCTTCATTCCCCTGCTGCGCACGTTTGTCGGAGCTGAAGTCGCCCTCGACACGAGCGACGCGCAGAAGGTCCGCGAGTTGTCGTCCGCTGCAGAGGCCCTCTGGCGTGCGGCCGGCGCCGACGAAACCGACGTGACGACATGGCTGGATGGCGACACGCTGTCTGGTGTCTGGCAGGAGTCGGCGACGGCTCGGGATCTCTCGAATCCTTCCGCTCCAAGCCTTCCGCGCTGGGTCTCATTCGTCGAGGCACTTCAGCCGTTGCGGGAGTCAGGCCTCGCCGAGGCAGCCGACTCGTTGACCTGCGGTCGGGTGCAGACCGACGAAGCCGTTCGCTCGCTCGAACTCGGGCTTGCACTGGCGTCACTCGAGGAGCGTCGCACTGCCACCGGTCTCGACGCATTCGACGCCGGCAGCCATGTCAAAGCTGTCGGCCGGTTTGCCGCGTCCACCGGCGCCATCCGCGAAGAACTAAGCGTTGCGGTCCCCCATGAGATTCTCGAACAGCGACCGTTCTCCACCGGTGCAAGTCGCGGCCAGGTCGGTGAATTGCGGCGCGAGTTGTCCAAGCAGCGGAGAGGACTGAAGGTCCGCGCGCTGATGGAACAGTACGGGGACCTGATCACCCAGCTCATGCCGTGCGTGTTGGTGAGCCCCGACTCGGTTTCACGTTTCTTCCCAGTAGGAGCGCAGACCTTCGACCTCGTGGTCTTCGATGAGGCGTCGCAGATCCGAGTTGCCGATGCAGTCGGTGCGATGGGCCGCGCCGAGTCAGTCGTTGTGGTCGGCGACAGCAAGCAGATGCCCCCCACCAGCTTCGCCGAACCTGCTGATGCAGGAACGCAGTCTGACAGCGAAGAGCTCTCAGTCGTCGAGGACGAAGAAAGCGTACTCACCGAAGCCGTGCAAGCGCGGGTCGAACGCAAGTGGCTCTCATGGCACTACCGCAGCAAGAACGAGGCACTGATCGCGTTCAGCAATGCGTTTTACTACGACGGCAAACTGTCCTCATTCCCCGCGCCCGCACCCGCGATCGATCATGCCGGCCGGCCCAGTGCCGGAGTCAGCCTCGAGCGAGTGAATGGCTCGTTCCTCCGGTCCGGCGCGGGCAAGGCACTTCGAACCAACCCGGTCGAGGCGAACGCGATCGTCGCCGAGATCCAGCGAAGTTTCGCGAGTTCTCCTGGCGAGTTCCCGAGCATCGGAGTGGTCACCTTCAACATGCCTCAGAGAACCCTCATCGAAGGTCTCCTTCGCGACTCCGGCGACACACGGATCCTGGAAGCACTCGATGGCACCAACGGCGAAGGGCTGTTCGTCAAGAACCTCGAAAATGTTCAGGGAGACGAACGTGACGTCATCTTGTTTTCGACCGCCTTCAGCAAGAACGAGAAGGGCGTGCTGCCCCTCAACTTTGGCCCGCTTGGAAACGCAGGAGGAGAGCGCCGGCTCAACGTGGCCGTGACCCGCGCTCGTCAAAAGGTCATCATTTTCAGTTCGTTCGATCCGTCAGACATTCGCGTCGATGACACACAGTCCAGGGGCATCAAGGATCTCCAGGCATATATGGAAATGGCCGCACGGGGCACCGACAGTTTGCAGCGAACAGCGGCCAGCGGACGACCCGTCACCGATCGTCACCGTGACGAAGTTGCCGCGACTCTTCGCGCGCGAGGTCTTGCCGTCGCGACCGATCTCGGGCTGTCCGACTTCAAGATCGACCTTGCTCTCGCCGACCCCTCCAAGCCCGACGAACCGCTGGTCGCAGTCCTGCTCGATGGAGAGGGCTGGGCTGCAAGGAGAACGGTCGGCGACCGCGATGGCCTCCCCGTGTCCGTGCTCGCCGGACTGATGGGCTGGCGGAAAGTGGAGAGGGTCTGGATGCCTGAATGGCTGGAAGGCCACGACGCTGTGGTTGATCGTCTGATCCAAGCGCTTGCGGACGCAAAGTCCCTTCCGATTCCGACACCCGCGCCGTCGCCCGCGACCCCAGCTGTGCCGGCACTGCCTGACTTCGAGGCAAGCCACGTTTCCACGTCCGACATCGTGTTTGCGTCCAGTCCGACGGCTACGGCGGCTCCTGTCATTGAGCTCGCCGATGATGTCAGCGACCTCCCCGGATCGACTCCATTCGTTCCGTGGCGACAGCGTCGCGTGGCAGATCGTTCCGCGCTGGACCAGTTACCAGACTCATATGCCCGCTCTCGAGTTCAGCGAGTACTACTCGAAGTGATCAATGCAGAGGGTCCCGTGCAGTTCGAGCGGCTGGCTCGACTGACGGCAGCAGCATTCGACCTGACACGACTCAACCAAGGCCGGATCGACTCGATAACGCGGTGCGTACCGTCCGAGCTTAAGGACGGAATCGACTTCGCTTGGCCCGAAGGATTCGATCGGCATGGTTGGACTGGGTTCCGCACGGCCCCCGCCGATGCACCTCGGCCAATGGCCGAGATCCATCCTGTCGAGATCGCTAACGCGATGGTCGCATTGTGCCGGGACGCCTACGGGATGACCGAGGACGAGTTATTGCGCGAGACTTTGTCCCTGTTCGGCTGGAAACGCCGCACCGAAGCCATGGTTGCGCCGATCAAAGGCACTCTGCAGGGAGCCATCCGCGACGACCTGCTGACTGTCCAATCGAACGGGATGGTTGTCGCCGTCTGAATGAGCCACGCACACAATTTACCAACCTGAGTCGAACAGTCTGAGAAGAGGAGCACGAGATGGGATTGTTCAAGAACATCAAGTTCGCCACAGACTTGAAGATGGCACTGGCGTCAGTGGTGTCGGCCCAGACAGACTCACAGTTCGAGACTGCGCTGGCATCGGCTGCTCACCTCGCCGGGTCGATCTCAAGCCAATGGAATCGAACTCGCGGCATGTCCGGCTCTGCAAAGGACCAGCTCTTCCACATCGCAGTCACGATCGAGGTCGGAAAGACACTCCTCGACCAGAATCCCGGAAGCGTGGCGACGATCAGGGAGCCCATGAACGAGGCCTACCTGCGTCTGGACTCCATCTATGCCTGAACACACCGCGGAGCGTGACTCCAGTCGCCTGTTGCGGGCGCAGCGAAAGTTAAGTCAGACACATACCGGTCGTGAGGCTGCCGTTTCATGGTGACGTTCTCGAACGACGCCGGGTTCATCCTCAGCCCCAGCGACCTCACCGCCTCGGCGGGGTGCGAGTTCGGCTGGCTGCGCTCGGTCGACATCCGATGGGGCCGCACCAAGGCCATCGAGGTCGAGCCCGACGACATGATGGAACGTGCCGCGGACCTTGGCGACATTCACGAAGCACGCGAACTCGCCCGCCTCAAGGCTGCCGGACTGACGGTCGTGGAGATCAAACGACCGAAGCCCTACACGAGCGAGGCCCTTACGGCAGCCCAGGACAAGACACTCGAGGCCCTGAAGTCGGGCGCTGATGTCGTCTTCCAGGCAACCTTCTTTGACGGCGGCTTCGGCGGCATGTCGGACTTCATCCGTCTCGATCCCGACGGCACCTACGCCGTGTGGGACGCCAAGCTTGCACGTTCGGCCAAGGTCACTGCGTTGTTGCAGATCGCGGCGTACGCCGACCAGCTCGACCGGCTTCAGATTCCCCGCTCGCCGATTGGCCACCTGCTGCTCGGCAATGGAGAGGATTCTGTGCACAATCTCGACGAGATCATGCCCGTCTACTTCGAACGTCGGGCCAAACTCGAACGAGTGCTGAGAGAGCACCTGGATCAGCCCAATCCCGTCTCGTGGAACGACGACCGTTATGCGTTCTGCGGCACGTGCGATCACTGCAAAGCCGAACTCGAGGCAGCCGACGATGTCCTCCTCGTCGCTCGCTTGACCAGAGCACAACGGGCCAAACTGCGCGTCGAAGGCATCGAGACGATCAAGGATCTGGCCGGCACGGCGAAGGCCGGCAAGGACGTCGGCATCCCGGCGGCAACGTTCGAGAAGCTTCGCCTCCAGGCGCAACTCCAGGCTGAAAGCGCGAAGGACAGAGACATCCCGAAATATGTTGTCACCGACCCCGACGTGATTCGACGGCTTCCGAAGCCGAGTCCAGGTGACGTGTTCTTCGACTTCGAGGGCGACCCATTGTGGTGGGATCCGTCAGGGCACGAATGGGGACTCGAATACCTCTTCGGTGTCATCGAGCCAACGGACGCCGGCGACGGTGTGTTCCGTCCTTGGTGGGCTCACAATCGCGCCGAGGAGAAGGGAGCGCTCATCGGCTTCCTCGACTACATTCGCGACCGTCGTGCGACGCACCCCGAGCTGCATATCTACCACTACGCGTCATACGAAGTCACCGCTCTCAAGCGCCTCGTCGGCCAACACGGTGCCCTCGAGGATTTCCTCGATCAACTTCTGCGCGAAGGTGTCTTTGTCGACCTCTACAAGACCGTGGGCCAGTGCCTTCGCGTCGGTGTGCGCTCATACAGCATCAAGAAGCTCGAACCCCTCTACATGGGCGCAGACCTGCGAACCGGTCTCGACAATGCCGCCGATTCCATGGTCGAGTATGCGAGATACACGGCCGCGATCGAGGCGGGCCATGACGATCTCGCCAACACCGTCAAAGCCGGCATCGCCGAATACAACAAGTACGACTGCGTTTCCACCTGGCGCCTTCGCGATTGGCTGATCGATCAGGTTGGCCGGGACGATCACCGCGGAGACGATCCAGACGAGCCGGACCTCCCCGACTCCGACGGCGAACGCGTGGTTCCAGAAGAGGATCGGATCGATGCCCTCGCGCCGATCATGAAGCCCTTGCTCGACTTCGCCGGCGAGTCCGACGGCCGCACGAATGATCAACAGGCTGCCGCCATGGTCGCTGCCGCCCTGAGCTTCCACCGTCGCGAACACAAGCCGTTCTGGTGGGGTTTCTTCGATCGTCTCGAAGGTCCTGTCGATGAGTGGATCGAGCCCCGCGACTTTCTCATCGGCGACCACGTCGAACTTGTCGGTGGCTGGGCGAAACCGACTCCCCGGAGTCTACCCAGGCGGCTCATCGAGCTGCGCGGCTTCCTCGACCCTGCCTCAAACCTCAAGGTAGACACAAACGTCAAAGGGATCTATGACGACGTCCCCCTCGGCTTCGAGTTGCCTGAAGGTTCCAGTCGATGTGTCGGCGGTTCGGCGAAAATCGTTGAGATCGTGACCAATAACTCCGGCGAAGATGTCGTCACGATCAGCGAGAGTTCCGGCCGCGGCAATGCGCCCTGGGACGAATTGCCGATGGCGATCTGCATCTCCTCCCCAATCGGCACGAAGTCGATCGAAGACACGCTCATCGATCTTGGCGAATCCGTCGGATCCGCTCTCCCTGAATGGCCGAACTCACCTGCCCTCGACATTCTGCGTCGGCTGACGCCGCGGCTCACGGCGTCTCGCCTTCCTCCCATTGACATTGATCCTGCCGACGCGATCTACGACGCCCTCCTCATGCTTGATCGGTCTTATCTGGCTGTTCAGGGGCCTCCTGGGACCGGCAAGACGTACGTCGGGTCCCGCGTGATCAAGAATCTGGTCAGCATTGGCTGGCGCATCGGCGTCGTCGCCCAATCACATGCGACCGTCGAGAACTTCCTCGACGCTGCGATCGATGCCGGCGTTCCGGTCTCGCAGATCGCCAAGCCCAATGGCCGGGAGAACCCGCCGTGGAGTGATCTCAACGGGGCAAAACTGCGTCACTTCATTGCGATCACGCCAGGCTGCTTGGTCGGGGGGACCGCTTGGACGTTCTCCAACAGGAACTCCGTGGAACTCGACCAGCTCGACCTGATCGTGATCGACGAGGCGGGACAATTCTCCCTCGCCAACACGCTCGCCGTATCGACCGCCGCGAAGCGACT
>Ga0075527_10000169_pt1 | contig 14609 bp, 15 predicted proteins | sample NGEPer11B_FD_74784 | JGI IMG/M metagenome (GOLD analysis project Ga0075527, IMG submission 74784) | Arctic peat soil microbial communities from the Barrow Environmental Observatory site, Barrow, Alaska, USA - NGEE Permafrost305-11B | ecosystem: Environmental > Terrestrial > Soil > Wetlands >...
CATGATGACCGATGAGCTTGCCCGGAATCTTGACCGGCACGATCATCGGCTTGGTCCAGGCCCTCGGTGAGACGGCGCCGCTGCTCATGATCGGCATGGTGGCCTTCGTCGTCGATTATCCGACCACGCCGCTTGAGCCGTCGACGGCTTTGCCGGTGCAAATCTATATGTGGGCAACCGCCGCCGAGCGCGGCTTCATTGAACGCACGGCGGGCGCCACTATGGTGCTTCTCGCGTTCTTGATCATCATGAACAGCGTGGCGGTTTACTTCCGCCATAGATTCGAACGGAAATGGTAAGGGGGACGGCAGTGATGGAGGCTAAAGTGGAGGCACAACCGCCCATCCGCGTACAGGCGCCCACTGTGCCGGAGCCCAGAGAAGGCGAAACGGCGGCCGATCAGCACGCGCTGAAGATGGGTGCGCAGGACGTCAATCTCTGGTACGGCGCGAAACAGGCCCTGTTCGACGTCAACCTTAAGATGTTCGATCAGTCGGTCACCGCGCTGATCGGGCCCTCCGGCTGCGGCAAGTCGACATTCTTGCGCTGTCTGAACCGTATGAACGACGTGATCGACATCTGTCGTGTCCAAGGTGACATCAGATTGGACGGTGAGGACATTTACGCGCCGGAGGTCGATCCGGTGCAGCTCCGCGCCCGGGTCGGCATGGTGTTCCAGAAGCCGAACCCGTTCCCCAAGTCGATCTTCGAGAACGTCGTCTATGCCCCGCGCATCCACGGCCTCTGCAGCACGAAGGCCGAATACGCGGAGATCGTTGAGAAGAGCCTGACCAGGGCCGGCCTCTGGGAAGAGGTGAAAGACCGGCTGGACGAGCCCGGCACCGGTCTGTCCGGCGGTCAGCAGCAACGGCTTTGCATCGCCCGGGCCATTTCCGTGAACCCCGAAGTGCTGCTCATGGACGAACCGTGCTCGGCGCTCGATCCGATCGCCACGGCCAAGATCGAGACGCTCATGGACGAGCTCAAGCGCAATCTGTGCATCGTCATCGTCACCCATTCGATGCAGCAAGCCGCGCGCGTGTCGCAGCGTACGGCCTTCTTCCATCTCGGCAAGCTCGTCGAGGTGGACGAGACCTCGAAGATCTTCACCAATCCAACCGATCAGCGGACGCAGGACTACGTCACCGGCCGCTTCGGTTGATGTCGGCCCATTAGGAGTTCCCCCCATGGAACAGCAGCACGAGCATATCGTCAGGTCCTACGAGGAGGAGCTTGAGCTCCTTAACAACAAGATTGCCAAGATGGGCGGTCTTGCCGAGCAGGTGCTAGGCCAGTCCTTCGAGGCGCTGGAGCGGCGCGATCCCGATCTCGCGGCCGCGACCATCAACGAGGACGAGGAGATCGATGAGCTCCAGCGGCAGATTGAGGAGCAGGCCGTCGTGATGATCGCCCGGCGCCAGCCCATGGCCTACGACCTCCGGCAGATCATGGCGGCGCTGCGTATCTCCGCCGATCTGGAGCGCATCGGCGATCTCGGCAAGAATATCGCCAAGCGCGCCGTCGCCGTGGTCAGCGAGCAGCAGCCGAAGCAGCTCATGCTCGGCCTCAAGCACATGGGCGAGCTTGCCCTTGGACAGCTCAAAGAGGTGCTCGACGCCTTCATCGAGCGCGACGCGGACCGGGCCCTGGCCGTGTGGTACAAGGACGAAGAGATCGACGCGATGTACAACTCGCTGTTCCGCGAGCTCCTCACCTACATGATGGAAGACCCGCGCAATATCGGGCTCTGTACTCACCTCCTGTTCGGCGCCAAGAATATCGAGCGCGTCGGCGATCACGCCACCAACATTGCCGAGACGGTCTATTATTTGGTGCATGGCCGGGCCATCACCGATCAGCGCCCGAAGGGCGACACCACGAGCACGACGCCGGTCGCGCTGAAGCGGTCGGCGGTCTAAGCCATGCTGCAGATGAACACGGCGAACGCCATGAATCCTGGAGCGAAGGTCCTGGTCGTCGAGGATGAGGAGCCGTTGGCCCTTCTCCTGCGCTACAATCTGGAAGCCGAGGGCTATGCCGTCGACGTGGTCCATCGTGGCGACGAGGCGGAGATTGCCATCGCCGAAAGCTCCCCAGATCTGATCGTGCTCGACTGGATGCTGCCGGGCATCTCCGGGCTTGAGCTTTGCCGGCGCCTGCGCACCGGCAAGGACTCCCGCACCATCCCCATCATCCTGCTGACGGCGCGCAGCGAGGAGAACGACCGCATCCGGGGCCTCACCACCGGCGCCGACGACTACGTGGTCAAGCCGTTTTCGCTCCCTGAGCTGATGGCACGCGTGCGCGCCATCCTGCGCCGGACCAATCCGGAGCGTATCGCCTCGGTGCTCTCCGTCGGCGATATCGAGCTGGACCGTGAATCCCACCGCGTCACCCGCAATGGCCGCCAAGTCCATCTCGGACCCACCGAGTTCCGGCTGCTTGAGTTCCTGATGCAGAGCCCGGGCCGCGTGTTCAGCCGCGCCCAGCTTCTAGACGGCGTGTGGGGCCGGAATGTCTATGTGGATGAGCGCACGGTCGATGTGCATATCGGGCGCCTGCGTAAAGCCATGATGCGCGGCAACGAGCGCGATCCTGTGCGCACCGTGCGCGGGGCGGGCTACGCCTTCTCCGATAAGCTCGAAGAGACCGCCTGAAGTTTTGTCACCCCCCTGACGTGAGAGAGGCGCCGGTCTTCGCGGCGCCTCTTTCATTTCCTGATCTGCGTAGAGAAGCTTAGCCGCTGGCAAAGCGCTTTTCGCGGCGTCTCGCCTGGGCCGGCTGGTACGCCATGCGGGCATGGTGCTCGCAATAGGGTACCGCGCCCTCCTTCTTTCGGCCGCAGAAATGGAACTGCTCCTCCGTCGGGTCGCCGATGGGCCAGCGGCACATCGACTCCTTCAGCGTGAGGATGCTGGCCCGCTCATCGAGCGGGATCACCAGTTCCACGACCAGCGCCGGCGCCGGCTCGTATTCAGCTTCGTAGGAGGGCTTCAGCGCCACGTTGCCGCGCGTCCCGAAGGTCAGCGACGGCGCGCGGTGCTGGCGCGGCGTATGATTGCGCCGTGGTCGTGGCGCACTCGACCGCGAGCTTGTCGCTCGCCCCGAAAGCCCTAGCCGATGGACCTTGCCGATCACCGCGTTGCGGGTCACGCCGCCTAAGCGACCCGCGATTTGGCTCGCGCTCAATCCCTCAGCCCAAAGCTTTGTCAGCAGTTCCACTCTATCATCAGTCCAAGCCATGGTTGGCCTCCTCGTTTGGACTCAGATTCCACCCGTCCCGCAAGACGGCATTTTTCGAAATACTCGGAAATACTGCTGAGAATGACCGCTCAGGCGCCCACAGCACCCACGATATCTGGTAGCCGAGCAGTGATTACCCTACTAGAACCGGTAGAAGCCGACAAGCGCCGCCACGCTTGGGTGCCCCGTTTTCCACCGGAACAAGCGGATTCTGCCACTTCTCTTGCGAGAACACAAACCCAGCGGTTGATGGAAAGGTGGAGAAGCCTTGGATAAGACGGTCACGCGGACCGATTGACACCGCGTGGGACCAGACCTAACACTCTGAGTTTCCTTGCTGCCGCCCCTCGGCGGCAATTTTATTTCAGGGATACGCAGTTTTCATGTCGGCCCTCCTTCCGACCTATGCCCGCAGCGGATTGTCCTTCGCGCGGGGCGAAGGTGCCTTTCTCTATACGGAGGCGGGCGAGCGCTATCTCGACTTCGCCAGTGGCATCGCCGTCACCGCGCTCGGCCACGCCCATCCGAAGCTCATCGCGGCCCTAACGGAGCAGGCGAACAAGGTCTGGCACGTCTCCAATCTCCACCATATCGCTGACCAGGAGCGGCTGGGCGCGAGGCTCTGCGAAGCCACTTTTGCCGACCGGGTGTTCTTTGCGAATTCCGGCGCCGAGGCCGTCGAAGCCTCGATCAAGGCCGCCCGCCGCTATCACTTCGCGGCCGGAGCGCCCGAACGCTACCGCCTCGTCACCTTCGAGGGCGCCTTTCACGGCCGCACGCTGGCCACCATTGCTGCCGGCGGCCAGGCGAAGCATCTGGAAGGCTTCGGCCCCCCGGTGGAGGGCTTCGATCACGTCTCGGGGTTCGACATCGAGGCCGTCGAGGCGGCCATTGGCGATGAGACCGCCGGAATCATGCTGGAGCCCATCATGGGCGAGGGCGGCATGCGCGAGGTGCCCTATCGGTTCCTCCAGGATCTGCGCGCGCTGTGCGACGACAAGGGCATCCTGCTTGTGCTCGACGAGGTTCAGACCGGCGTCGGCCGCACCGGGCGCTTCTACGCTCATGAATGGGCCGGCATCACGCCCGACATCATGGCCACCGCGAAAGGGCTCGGCGGCGGCTTTCCTGTCGGCGCTTGCCTCGCAACGGAGGCCGTGGGCCAAGCCATGACGCCCGGAACCCACGGGTCGACCTTCGGCGGCAACCCGCTGGCCATGGCCGTGGGCAATGCCGTGCTCGACGTCGTTTTGGAGCCTGGCTTTCTCGAACGTGTCGCGCAAATGGGGCTAAGGTTGAAGCAGCGGCTCGCCGGCCTTACCGACGAGCACAGCGAGATCATTGCCGAGGTTAGGGGCCAGGGACTGATGGTCGGCCTGAAATGCAACGTCGAGAATAGAAAGCTCATCGCGTCCCTGCGGGAACGGGGCATGCTGTCCGTCCAAGCGGGCGACAATGTCGTACGCCTCTTGCCGCCGCTGATCGTGGGCGAGGCCGAGATCGACCTGGCTTGCACCACGATCGATGCCGCCTGCGCCGCGCTGAAAGCCAGCGCGCGCCAAGACGCCTAACTGTTCCGTCCGATATTCGCCATGTCCCCACCGAAGCATTTTCTCGATCTCGACGCATTGGACGCAGCCACTTTGCGCGCCATCGTCGACACCGCCGCCGCCATGAAGAAGTCCGGCAAGGTGCCGAAAGCCCTTGGCGTGCCCTCTGGCGCGGTGCTGGCCATGATCTTCGAGAAGCCGTCCACCCGGACGCGCGTCTCCTTCGAAGTGGCCATGCATCAGCTCGGCGGCGCCTCCATCGTGCTCAATCCGCAAGACATGCAGCTCGGCCGCGGCGAAACGGTCGCGGACACCGCGCGCGTTCTGTCTCGCTATGTCGATGCCATCATGTTGCGCACCGGCCCGCACGACACCCTCATCGAGTTCGCCGACAACGCCACGATCCCCGTGATTAACGGGCTCACCGCGCGCTCGCACCCGTGCCAGGTCATGGCCGACGTGCTCACCTTCGAGGAGCGCAAAGGCCCGATCAAAGGCCGCACCATCGCTTGGATCGGCGACGCCAATAACGTGGCCACGTCCTGGGTGCATGCTGCCGCACGCTTCGGCTTCACCTTGCGCATGGCCGCGCCCGCCGATTTCGCGCCGGCGCCCGAACTGCTTGCTTGGGCCTGGACGGAGGGCGCCGACATCGAGGTGGTGGAGAATGCGCGCGAGGCCGCGCGCGGCGCCGATTGCCTGGTGACCGACACCTGGGTGTCCATGGGCGACAGCGACCCGCAGAAGCGAAAGAGCGCTTTGCGCCCCTTTCAGGTGAACGAAGCGCTCATGGCCGCCGCGAAGTCCGGTGCCATCTTCATGCACTGTCTGCCGGCCCATCGCGGCGACGAGGTCACCGATGCGGTGATCGACGGGAAGCAATCGGCCGTGTGGGACGAGGCGGAGAACCGGCTCCACGTGCAGAAGGCCATTTTGGCCTGGTGCCTTGGGACGGGACGTTTGGGCAAAGGACGTTTGGCGGCGAAGCCGAAACGGACCACCGCCAAGCGCAGCCCGGCCAAGCGCACGGTGACGCTTAAGAAGAAGGCGGCGCCCAAGAAAAAAGCGTCGCCTAAGAAGAAGACGCGCGGAGCCAAAAGGTGAGCGAAGAGACTTCGGAAGCCCATTTCGAGCTGGAGATTCCGCAGGACGATCTGGTCCTGCCGTTTCAAGCCGAGCAGGCCGACGTTCTCGGCCGCTTGGTGAAGCTCGGCCCGACCGTCGACACTATCCTGTCGCGCCACGCCTACCCCGATCCCGTGTCCCGGCTCCTCGGCGAGGCGGTGGCGCTCACCGCGCTGCTCGGCGCCTCGCTCAAATCCGAGGGCAAGCTGATCCTGCAGGCCACCACCGACGGTCCTGTCGACCTGTTGGTGGCCGATTATCAGGTGCCTGGCGAGCTGCGCGGCTACGCCCGCTTCGACGCCGAACGCGTGGCGGCGCTCGAGAGCGACGATGACGTGACCTTGCTGGGCGAGGGGCACCTCGCCATGACCATCGACCGGGGCGTCGACACCGAGCGCTATCAGGGCGTGGTGCCGCTTGAAGGCGAGAGCCTCACGGAGGCCGCCGATACCTATTTTCGCCAGTCGGAACAACTCCCCACCTTCATCCGTCTCGCCGTGGCGCGCCATTACCGCGCCGGCAACGGTGGCGAAGGGGCGTGGACGTGGCGGGCCGGCGGGCTGCTGGTGCAGAAGCTCACCCGCGAAGGCGGTGTCGCCAGCGAAAAGGATTTCGAGGAGGACTGGATGCGGGCCAAGTCGCTCGCCGAGACCGTCGAGGATCACGAACTTCTCGATCCCATGTTGCCGCCCGAGCGGCTGCTTTATCGCCTGTTCCATGAGGAGCAGGTGCGCGTCTACCGCGCGGTTCCGCTTCAGACCTATTGCAGCTGCTCGCGCGAGCGCGTCGAGGAGTTGCTGGGGCGCTTTTCGCCTGAGGATCTCGCCGACATGGTGGTGGACGGCGAGGTCTGGGTCACCTGCGAGTTCTGCAACGCCCGCTACAATTTCGACCCGGAGACTTTTGGCGGCGAACAGGACTAGGCGCGCAAGCGCTCCGCGAGGTCTTCGAGAAACCTCAAGCACGCCTCGATCTGGGCGATCGACACGAACTCATCCGCCGCATGCGCCTGGGCAATGTCACCCGGCCCGCAGATCACCGCCGGGTATCCTGCGTCCTCGAACAAGCCTGCTTCCGTCGCATAGGACACCGCGCTGGTCCGGTTGGCGCCGGTGAGGGCCATGGCGAGCGCCACGGCCTCCGACTGCGGCGCCGCGGTAAACGCCGGTACCGATGTCTGGCTCTCTGTTTCGATCGCGGCGCTCGGCGCCACGTTCCGCATCTTCGGCAGAAGCTCGCGCTCGGCGAACGCGCTCAGCCTATCGGACACCGCGCCGACCGGCATGTTCGGTAGGCTTCTGATCTGCCAGCGGAATTCGCAGGTCTTGGGCACGATATTGGGCGCCGTGCCGCCGTCGATCATGCCGACGCTGACCGTAGAGTAGGGCGGCTCGAAGCGGGGATCGTTCTCGGTTGCGGCGAATTCGTCGGCGATGCGGTCGACCTCGTCCACGAGCTTCGCCGCGACCGAGATCGCGTTGACGCCGAGCGACGGCAGGCTCGAATGGGCTTCCTTGCCGGTCACGGTCGTGCGGTAGACATCGATGCGCTTATGCCCGTCGATCACGGCCATGCTGGTCGGCTCGCCGATGATCACGGCGCGGGGCCGCGGCAGATCCGTGCCGATGCGCGCGATCAGCGGCCGCACGCCGGCGCAACCCACCTCCTCGTCATAGGAAACGATGATGTGGATCGGCTCTTTCAGGGGGGCCGCCTTGAACTTCGGCACGGTAGCCAGCACGCAAGCGATGAAGCCTTTCATGTCGCAGGTACCGCGCCCGTAAAGCTTGCCGTCCTGCGTCGTGAGCGTGAACGGATCGCTGGTCCAGGTCTGGCTGGTGACGGGCACGCAGTCGCTATGGCCGGAAAGCCCGATGCCGCCTTCGCCGTCGCCGATCGTCGCGTAAAGGCTCGCCTTCTGCCCGTCGTCGCTCGGCACCAGCGTCGAGGCGATGCCGTGACCCGCAAGATAATCCTGCACGAAGGCGATGAGCGCGAGATTCGACTTCGCGCTCGTGGTGTCGAACCCCACGAGCGTGGCCAGCAGCTCTTTCGCGGCGTCGGTCGTTGCGGCCTTCGGCATGGCTGGTCCTACGCCTTCGCCGCCGAAAGTGCGTGATCGAGATCGGCTTCCAGATCGCCCGCATCTTCAAGCCCGATCGAGAGCCGGATCGTGTTGTCGAAGATGCCGAGCTCCGCCCGCGCCTCAGGAGTCAGTCGCTGATGCGTGGTGGTCGCCGGATGCGTGGCCAGGCTCTTCGCATCGCCGAGATTGTTGCTGATCCTGAAGATCTCGAGCGCATTCAGAAGCGCGAACGCGGCAGCCTTGCCGCCCTTGACCTCGAACGACACCATCGGCCCGCCATTGGCCATCTGCTTCTTGGCGAGGTCATGCTGAGGATGATCGGTGCGGCCGGGATAGAACACGCGTTCGACCTCCGCGCGGCGGGCCAGAAAATCGGCGATCCGCGCCGCCGAAGAGCAATGGCGTTCGACGCGTAACGGCAGCGTCTCCAGGCCCTTGAGTAGCACCCAGGCGTTGAACGGGCTGAGCGAGGGGCCGGTATGCTTGAGATAATTGTGCAGCGTCTCATTGATGAATTCATCAGAGCCGAGCACGACGCCGCCAAGGCAACGTCCCTGGCCGTCGATATGCTTGGTCGCCGAATAGACGACGATGTCAGCCCCGAGCTGAATTGGCCGCTGGCCGAGCGGCGTGGCGAACACGTTGTCGACCACGGTGAGCGCGCCGCACCTTTTGGCGATCTTGGCCACGCCTTCGATATCCACCAGCTCCAGCACGGGATTGGTCGGCGTCTCGAAGAAGAAGGCGCGTGTGTTGGGCTGGACGGCGGCCTCCCAGGCGGCGAGATCGCGCCCGTCGATAAGCGTCGAGGTGATGCCGAAGCGCGGCAGCAGATCCTCCACGATATAGCGGCAGCTTCCGAACAAGGCCCGGCCCGAGACCACATGGTCTCCCGCCTTGAGATGACACAGGAGCGACGCCGCCACGGCCGCCATGCCGCTCGCCGTGCCGCGCGCGGCCTCCGCGCCCTCGAGCGCGCAGATGCGATCCTCGAACATTGAGACGGTGGGATTGGCGTAGCGGCTATAGACGTAGCCGTCCGCCTCGCCCTTGAACCTGGCTTCGGCCTGCTCGGCGCTGTCATAGACATAGCCGGAGTTGAGAAAGATGGCCTCCGAGGTCTCGCCGAACTGGCTGCGGCGCGTCCCCTCATGCACGAGCTGGGTGGCGGGCTGCCAGGCGGCGCGCCGGTCTTTTTGGTCCTTTGCGGCCATGCTCAGAACTCCTGCCTCTGTTGTGGCCGGGCCACAAAAAAACCCGGACCTTGGCTGCCGCCAAATGACCGGGATCGGCTGAAACGCCTCGCACGGCCTTTTAGCGATTTATTTTACGTGGCTGCAAGCCGGCCGGCCAAATCACCACGAGAGGGGGATTAATGTCGCGGGCAGGCGCTCCCGTCAAGTCCGGCGCGGCACTCACTGGCTGAAAGGTAAGGCAATGCCGAGCCGCTTGGCCACGGCCTGCGCCGTCTCTTCCCGCCGCGCCATGATCTCAGCCGCCGAGGCGCGCACCGCGGCGACGATCTCCGGCGGGGCGGTCTCGGGGCTCCCGGCGTTGAAGGGGGGCTCCGGCGCATATTGCATATAGAGTTGGATGGCTTCCGCCACCTCGTCGCCCCGCAGCATGGCGGCCACCCGAAGCGCCCCATCAAGGCCCGATGTGACGCCCGCCGCGCAGACGAGGTTTCCGTCCACCACCACCCGCGCATCGACGGGCAGCGCGCCGAAATAGGGCAGGAGGTGGAGCGCTGACCAATAGGTCGTGGCCCGCCGTCCCTTGAGCAGCCCCGCCGCCCCGCAGATGAGCGCGCCGGTGCAGACGGAGAACACGATCTGCGCACCCGCCGCCTGGCGCCGGATCCAATCGAGGACCGCCTCGTCCTCCATCAAGGCCTCCTGGCCGGGGCCGCCGGGAATGTGCAGCACGTCGAGCTGCGGCGCCGTGCTCAAAGGGGCGTCCGGCGCGAGCCGCAGGCCTTTCACGTCCCGCACCGGGTCGGCGGTGAGCCCATAGATGCGGGTGGTGGAATTGGGGAGGCGCGACAGCACTTCGAACGGCCCGGTGAGGTCGATCTGGTCGAGCCCCTCGAACAGCAGCGAGCCGATTTGCAGGGGCTGGTCTTCTGGGATCATGGGCGGCGTCTTTTCAGGGAGATGGCGGGGTGCGGCGCCCAACCCTTGTGAATCTGGGGGAGAAGGCCAAGCTTAAGGTGACCGAAGCCCCGGCAAATGCCAAGAAGATCGATCATGAACCCATCCGACCAGCTTTTTGAGACGCTGCCCCAAGATCCGCCGGTCTCCGCGGGGGAAGGCCGCAAGGGCGCGCTCGGGCGGACCGGCATCTTGCCCAGCCAAGCCATTCGGCAGCTTATCGCCGCGGGCGAGATCGCCGGCGCCCCTAAGATCGAAGATGCCCAAATCCAGCCGGCCAGCCTCGATCTGAGGCTCGGCAAAGTGGCCTACCGCATCCGTGCGAGCTTCCTGCCGGGCACCAAGGCGACCGTGCGCGACAAGCTCACAGGGCTCACCTTCCATGAGATCGACCTCATCAAGGGTGCGGTGCTCGAGGCGGGCTGTGTCTATCTCGTGCCCCTGGTTGAGCATTTGAAGCTGCGCCCTACCATCGCCGCCTTCGCCAACCCGAAAAGCTCGACCGGCCGCCTCGACGTGTTCACGCGGCTGATTGGCGACTATCAGGGCAGCTTCGATGCCGTGTCGGAAGGCTATGCCGGACCGCTCTTCGCCGAGATTTGCCCGCGCACCTTCTCCATCAAGGTGCGCTACGGCTCGCGCCTGAACCAAATCCGCTTTCGCCGCCGCGTCAGCCAGCAGGTCGATGCAGACGAGAGGCCGGGCCGCGTGGGCGACCGCGCCTTGCGTGCGATCCATTCCGACGTCGGGCTGGTCGAGGGCGACGCTGCCATCCGCGAGGGGCTCAATCTCAGCATTAGCCTCGAACCCGACGAGCCGTCCGGGCTGGTGGGCTATCGCGCGCGCCGCTATGCCGGGGTCATCGACGTGGACACTGTGGGCGGCTACGACGTGGAGCAGTACTGGGAGGCCGTGCGTCTTGGCGGCGACAAGCGCCTCGTGCTCGACCCCAACGAGTTCTACATCCTGGCGTCGAAGGAAAGCGTCTCGGTGCCGCCGGAATACGTGGCCGAGATGGCGCCGTTCGATCCCATGATCGGCGAGTATCGCGTGCACTATGCGGGTTTCTTCGATCCGGGCTTTGGCTACACCGAAGGCAAGGCCCCCGGCGCCAAGGCGGTGCTCGAAGTCCGCAGCCTCGATATTCCCTTCATTGTCGAGGACGGCCAGATCGTTGGGCGGCTAATTTATGACAAGCTCACCGAGGTGCCGGAAACGCTTTACGGCCAGGGCATCGGCTCGCATTATCAGGCACAGGGGCTGAAGCTGTCGAAGCACTTCCGCCAGGGGTAACTCGTCACGAGTGACTCGTCACGAGTGACCCGCTGATGGGCGTGGGGACAGCCAAACAATCAGAATAAAACGGGGGATGTAGCATGGAGTCTGTCACCAAGGCTGTGGAATGGCTGGATGGCCTCGTCTGGGGCGTCCCCATGCTGGTGCTTCTGCTCGGCGTCGGCCTCTACCTGACGTTTGGCTTGCATTTCCGCACTCTGCGCGATCTGCCGTTCGCTCTCTGGATGCTGTGGCGCGGACGCGTCGCCGAGGGCAAGGGCGACATCACCCCGTTCAACGCGCTGATGACGGCGCTTGCCGCCACGATCGGCACCGGCAATATCGCCGGCGTCGCCACCGCCATCTTCATCGGCGGCCCCGGCGCGGTATTCTGGATGTGGATGACGGCTCTCGTCGGCATGGCCACGAAATTCGCCGAGGCCGTGCTGGCCGTCAAATATCGCGAACACGACGCGCGCGGCAATTATGTCGGCGGCCCCATGTACTACATCAAGAACGGACTTGGAGCGCATTGGGCCTGGCTCGGGGTCTGCTTTGCGCTGTTCGCCGGCTTTGCCGGCTTCGGCATCGGCAACATGGTGCAGGCGAACTCCGTGGCCGACGCGTTGGAAGCGTCCTTCGGTGTCCCGTTCTGGGTGACTGGCGTCGCACTCGCCGGTCTCGTCTTCCTGGTGCTCATCGGCGGCATTCAACGCATCGCCGCGGTTGCCGGCTGGCTCGTGCCGTTGATGGCGATCAGCTATGTCGGCGCCGGCATTGTCGTCATCACGCTGAACATCGCTGCGGTGCCGGACGCCCTTCACCTGATCTTCGTCCATGCTTTCTCGCCCACCGCGGCCACGGGGGGCTTCGCCGGCGCGGCCGTCTGGATGGCCATCCGCTTCGGCGTGGCGCGCGGCGTCTTCTCCAATGAAGCCGGGCTCGGCTCGGCGCCGATCGCCCACGCTGCCGCCGAATGCAAGGGGCCGGTCAGCCAGGGCCTAGTCGCCATGCTCGGCACCTTCATCGACACCATCGTCGTTTGCACATTCACGGCGCTGGTGATCTTGACCACGGGCGCCTGGACCAGCGGTCAAACCGGCGCGGAGATGACCTCGCTCGCCTTCGAGACGGCGTTGCCGGGTGTAGGCAGCGAGATCACATCACTGGCGCTTGCGGTCTTCGCCTTCACCTCGCTGCTCGGCTGGAGCTATTACTGCGAGCGCGCCTGGCAATTTCTGCTCGGGGTCAAGTCCATCGTCCCGTTCCGCATCGTGTGGTCGCTGGCGCCCATCGTCGGCGCCACCGTGAAGCTGAGCTTCGTGTGGCTGCTTGCCGACGTGTTGAACGCGCTCATGGCGATCCCCAACCTGATCGCGCTTGCGCTCTTGAGCCCAGTGGTCTTTGCCGCGGCGCGTGAGTTCTTCGCCACGCGCGGCAAGTCCGAGAACAATCCCTTCTGAGGGATTGCCTAGCCGGCGGTGCTATTGACTGTGTTGGCCCACATCAGAAGGCCGAAAGCCGCGGCGTTGGCCGCCATCCACAGCAGGGTGAGCAAGGACACACGCACAAACATGGCCCTGTCCACGGCATTGGCTTTCAACCTCTTGCGGTAGAAGAGCCACAAGCCAACCATGGGGAGCAGGATCAAGGCCAAGCAGAAGCCGAGATACCAGCCCCGTATCGTCGGGTCCGCCAAGGCTTGAGCAATCGCATTCATCGACACCATCCTCGATCATCGTAGGGAACCACTGGACCAGTAGCGCGTATCCAACCTGTGTGCCATGTTTCCGGCATTCGATTATCGGGCGGTTTCGGGGAGGCCATCATGAAACATGCCGCGTCTGTCTTGGCGCTCGGTCTGTGCGCCGGCATAGGCTTTGGGCAAATTGCCTATGCGGAGGATTTGACCGATCTGGCCAAGAAGGCGGCGAGCGAGGCCAAGGACGGCAAGAACCTCGAAGCCTACGACACAATACGCAAGGCCACCCTGAAGGTGTGGCAGGACGGCCCCCTTCTCTTCCGCAAAGCCATCTTCGTCACCAAGGCGCCTGCGGGGTACGGCATCTACGACCCGCGGCCCGGCGGCGTCTTCAAGTCCGGCGAGAAGCTCGTGATCTATGTCGAGCCTGTGGGCTTCACCTGGAAAGAGAAGGACGGCCTGAACCATGCGCAGCTCGTCGCCGATCTCGTCTTGAAAGACGGCGAAGGCACGATCGTCGGCCAGCAGGAAGGCTTCGGGACCTTCACCTTCGACAGTCGCGAGGAGAACACGGAGGTCATGACGGCGCTCACCATCGATTTCACCGAGGCGCCGGCGGGAAAATATGCGGCTGAGCTGAAATTCACCGACAAGCTCGGCGACAAATCCGCGAGCTTCGAGCTGCCCTTCGAGGTCGAGGGACCGAAAGAGGAATCAAACGCGCAGCCGTAGATAAGCCACGAGATCATCCAGGTTGCGGCCCATGCCGTCGGCCTTCACGCCGAGCGCCTCGGGCGGTGTGCCCAGCCGGTTCACCCAAAACGTCTCATAGCCGAACCATTTAGCGCCCGCCGCGTCCCAGCCTGCGAAGGGCACGAACAAGATGCGGTCGCGCGGGACGTGCAGCACCTCGACGGCCATGCGGTAGGCGCGCGGGTCGGGCTTGTAGGTCTGCAGAGCGTCCGTGCTCAGGGCCTGCTCGAATGTGCCCTCAAGGCCCGCGCTCGCGATCGCGGCCTGCAACATGCGCGGCGTGAAGTTCGACAGAAACGCCAGCCGGTATCCTTCCGCCTTCAGCGCCTCCAGCGCCGCGGGCGCCTCCGGCCAGGCCTCGAGAGTGAGATAACTGTCCATGATCGTGTTGGTCTGGCGCGGCGTGATGTCGATATCGAGCGCTTCGGCCGCGTAGAGCAGGGCGTCCCGCGTGACCTTCCAAAAATCTTCGTATTCGCCGCCAACGGTGCGGAGCCAGGTGTACTCGAACTGCCGCGCCCGCCACAGATCGCCAAACGCCTTGCCGCGGCCCGGCGCGATCGTGTCCAGGCTTTCGAAGATCGGCCGGGGGTCGAACACGGGAAACGCGTCGAACACGATCACTTCGATCTTCTCGGCCGCGGTCGCAAAGCGGGAGGGAACCAGGCTGGCGGCCAGCGTGCCCGCGGCCAGGCCAAGTGCGTCGCGTCGGGTAAGTGTATCGC
>Ga0075527_10000170_pt1 | contig 14591 bp, 12 predicted proteins | sample NGEPer11B_FD_74784 | JGI IMG/M metagenome (GOLD analysis project Ga0075527, IMG submission 74784) | Arctic peat soil microbial communities from the Barrow Environmental Observatory site, Barrow, Alaska, USA - NGEE Permafrost305-11B | ecosystem: Environmental > Terrestrial > Soil > Wetlands >...
GGCCCGCAGCATGTCGCCGATCCTGGCCGTCGATGCCGATCCCAACGCCAACCTCGGCGAGATCCTCGGCACGAATGCGGCCGTGACGGTGGGCGGCCTCAGGGAGCAGGCTTTCGTGGGCGCTCGTGAGATCCCAACGGGGTGGTCCAAGCAGAGCTGGATCGAGTACAAGATGCACGAGGCGATCGAAGAGGCCCACGGCTACGACCTCCTGGTGATGGGTCGCCCGGAAGGCCCCGGCTGTTACTGCTATGCCAACAACCTTCTGCGCGAGTACATCAAGACGCTCGCGAACGAGTACGCGTGGGTGATCATGGACAACGAGGGCGGCCTGGAGCACCTCAGTAGGCATACCACCAGGGATGTCGACGTTATGTTCATAGCCACCGACGCCTCCGTGCGCGGCGCCCGCACGGTCGAGAGGATCTCGGAGTTGGCGGACGAGATGGGCTTGGTCATTGCGCAACGTTACGTGGTGATCAGCCGAGCTCCCGAGGGGCTGCCGGTAGAACGGCTCATGGAGCACACTTCGGTGCCGCTCGGCGGCGTCATACCCGACGACCCGGCTCTGTTCGAGAACGATCTGGCCGGCGGTAGCGTGTTCGACTTGCCCGATGATGCAGTCAGCCTGGGTGCGGTGCGCGGGTTGATGGATCGGTATCTCGACATCTGACGGGCCGCTGGAGAGCGGCCCTTGTTGTGCGTGGGGCTGAGAGGATCGTTCAGACGAAGGAGTGAAGGGAGGCGGGCTGGTGGCAAAGGGCTACATCGATGGTAGCATCCGCGAGTTCCTCGACAAGCTGGGGACATCGAGCCCGGAGCCGGGCGGCGGTAGCGTGGCGGCCCTCGCGGCGGCTCTAGGCGCGGGTCTGGTGAGCATGGTCGCGAGTCTGACGCTTGGCAAAGAGAAGTACTCCGGCGTGCAGGACGACATCAAGGTATTGTTGGGGCGGTCGGAGGCCGTGAGGGAAGCCCTGCAGGACTTGGTGCAGCAGGACACGGTGGTATATGGGGCGGTCTCGACGGCCATGAAGCTCCCGCGGGATACGGAGGAGCAGAGGGCCGCTCGTGACCGACTGATGCAGGCTGCGCTGGTCGAGGCCGCCAAGGTGCCCCTGGCGATAGCCGAGCAGGCGCTGGCCGTGGCCCAGTTGAGCCTGACGGCGGGCGAGATCGGCAACGTGAACGCGGTGAGCGACGCGGGTGTGGCGGTGCTTCTGGCCGACGCGGCCGCGCAGAGCGCGGCGCTGAACGTGAAGATCAACATCGGATGGATCCAGGACCGGGCGTTCAACGAGGGCAGCTGGTCACGGGTGCAGGAGATCCTGAGCGAGACGGCCGTGCTGCGCGCGTCCGTCATGGGGTTGACCTACGAGAAGCTGGGTTGAATCCTGCCGGGCGCTGACGCGGCCCGTGGCTCGACAACTACGAACTGGAGGATAGCGGATGGGAGCGAAGGTAATAGACGGAAAGGCTATCGCGGCTGAGATCCGTGAAGAGTTGGTGCGCGAGCTCGAGGAGCTCAAGTCGCAGGGCATCGAGCCCGGCATCGCCACTCTTCTCGTGGGCGACAACTTCGGGGCGAAGATGTATCGCGGAGCCGTCGAGAAGTTCTGCGCCGAGATGGGCTTCGCCTATCGCGAGGAGACCCACTCCGCCGACATCAGCGAGGAAGAAGTCATCCGAATCGTGGAGTCCTTGAACGCCGACCCCTCGGTGTCTGGGATACTCCCGCTGCGGCCCTTCCCGGAGCACATCTCCGATTCCGCGGTGATCAACTCGATCAGCGTGAACAAGGACATCGACTGCTTTCATCCCTTCAACATGGGCAAGCTGGCCGTGGGTGAGCCGACCTTCCCGCCGGCCACTCCCTCAGCGTGCATCGAGCTGTTGGAGCGGTATATGAAGAGCGAAGGCATCGACCCCAAGGACGGTTTCGAAGGGGCCGAGATCTGCGTGGTCGGACACTCCAACATCGTGGGCAAGCCGGTTGGCTTCCTGGCCCTCAACCGGAACGCCTCCACCAGCGTCGTGCACGTGTTCACCTCCATGAAGGGCAACTTGGAGAAGCACACCACCGCGGCCGACTACCTCATCGTGGCTGCCGGATTCCCCAACCTTATCAATGCCGCGCAGGTCAAAGAGGGCGCGGTTGTCATAGATGTGGGCATCAACCGGGTCATCGTCTGCCCGGTCTGCGGCGCCTACAACCGGTCCAAGAAAGACGCGTGCAAGAAGTGCGCGGCCGACTTGGCCGAAGCAGAGACGAGGACCGTCGGTGACGTCAACTTCGATGAGGTCGTCGAGAAGGCGAAGGCCATCACCCCCGTCCCGGGCGGCGTGGGGTCGGTCACCAACATGATGCTGGCGAAAAACACACTGCGCGCCGCGCGGCTCACCGCCGGCGCCTGAGGTTCCGCGGAATGGGCTGCGGGACCGATCGAAGAAAGGAGTGATGGACTTGGCTTTTCAAGCTCCTAACGAGTCGTACAAGGGAGCCATCCGCGAGGCTGACATCGCGGGAGTGACCGTCGGCGGAGAGACGGCCTTCCCGTTCCACGCGTTCGAGGGGGAGATGCCCAACACGCCGAAGCTGGCCTTCGAGGTGTGGGACATCGCCCCCGACGATTGGTCGTCTACGCTTAACGACGTGTACGGTGACGTGTTCACCGACCCCGTCGCGTGGGCGAAGAAGGCGGTCGACGAATTCGGCGCCGACATGATTTACCTGCGTCTTCGCAGCACCGACCCCAACGGCGCCGCGCGCGACGCGGCCGAGGCCGCCGCAGCAGCGAAGGCCGTCGTCGAAGGCGTCAGCGTACCCGTGATCGTCGTTGGTTCCGGCGATGCCGAGCGGGATCCCGAGGTATTGAAGACCGTGGCGGCGGCGCTCGCTGATCACAAGGTGGTCATCGGGAACGCGGAGGAAGACAACTACCGTTCTGTCGGGGCCGCCGCCATGGGCTATCAGCACGCGGTAGTGGCGTTCAGCCCGATGGACGTGAACCTGGCGAAGCAGTTGAACGTGCTGCTGGCTCAGCTGGGTGTCGATGACGGGGCGATCCTTATGGATCCCACCACGGGCGCTCTTGGCTATGGTCTCGAGTATGCCTACACGGTCTTCGAGCGCGACCGCCTGGCGGCGTTGGCGCAGAACGACCCGAAGATGCAGATGCCCATTATTGCCACAGTCGGTCAGGAGGCCTGGAAGGCCAAAGAGACCAAAGTGGGCGAGAACGAACTGCCCGGTACGGGCGACATGGTCACCCGTGGGCTGATGTGGGAGTCGCTCACCAGCGTCGCACTCTTGCTGGCTGGGGCGAACATCGTCGTCCTACGCCATCCCGAGTCTGCCGCTCTTATCCGCAAGGCTGTCGCCAGCCTCAAGGGCGAGTAGTAGAAAGGAGCCATCGACGATCATGACTGACGAGAAGAAGAAGAGGGGCGGGGACTACGCGAAGTCCATCGACCCCGCGGCTCTGGAGATGCTCCAGATTGCCGATGAGAAGGGCATCTCCACGATGTTCTCTCGGGTCGACGAAGTGTCGGCCTGTCCTATCGGAGCTGAAGGCGCCTGCTGCAAGATCTGCTTCATGGGTCCCTGCCGCTTCGTCGGCAAGGACAAAGAAGAGAAGCACGGGGTGTGTGGAGCCAGCCTTGCCACAGTCGCCGCGCGGAACTACATCCGCTCGTGTGCCGGCGGGGCGTCTGCTCACGCCGACCACGGCCGTACCATCGCCGAGACCCTCCTCGCGGTGGGCAAGGGCGAAGCCGCCGACTATCGGGTGAAAGACCCGATTAAGCTGCGCACGGTTGCCGGCTACTTCGACATCGATGTCGAGGGTAAGGACGACAACCAGTTGGCCGTGGAGGTCGCAACGGCGGCCCTCAACGACTGGAGCAAGCACAACGAGTACCAGACTTACGTCAAGCGCGCTCCCAAGAAGCGCCAGGAACTGTGGGCGAAGCTGGGAGTGACGCCACGCGGGTTCGATCGCGAGGTGGTCGATTCCATGCACCGCACCCACGCGGGCGGCGATCAGGACGCGCCGCACATCATGGATCAAGCTATTCGCATGTGTCTCGCCAGCGGTTGGGGCGGCTCCATGCTTGCCACCGACCTCTCGGATATCCTGTGGGGTACTCCGAAACCCGTGACGAGCGAAGCCAACCTCGGCGTGCTCAATATCGAGGACGTCAACATCATCATCCACGGTCACGAGCCTGTGCTTTCGGAGATGATCGTGGACGCTTCGCAAGACCCGGAGATGATCGAGTACGCCAAGAGCAAAGGCGCGGCGGGCATCACCCTGGCCGGCATCTGCTGCACGGCGAACGAGATCTGGATGCGCCGCGGCGTCCCGCCGGCGGGCAACTCCCTCCACCAAGAACTGGCACTCCTCACGGGCGCCGTGGAGCTCATGGTCACCGACATCCAGTGTGTGTTCCAGGGCATAGTGGGCGTGGCGAAGAACTTCCACACGCACGTGGTGACCACCTCGCAGAAGGCTCACATCGAGGGCGCCATGCGCGTCGAGTTCCACGAGGATCGCGCGCTCGAGATCGCCAAGGACATCGTGCGCATGGCGATCGACAACTTCCAGAACCGCGACGCGGCCAAGGTGCACATCCCGAACATCAAGAGCCCCGTCGTGGCCGGATTCTCCCACGAGTACATCCGGTACATGCTGGGCGGCAAGTTCCGCGGGAGCTTCCAGCCACTCAACGACAACATCATCAACGGCAAGATCCAAGGCGCCGTGGCGATCGTGGGCTGTAACAACCCGCGCTCCACCCAAGACGCCGGCATCATCAACCTGGTCAAGAACTTCATCGAGAACGACGTTCTCGTGCTCGTGACCGGTTGCGCGGCGCACGCGGCCGGCAAGCACGGCTACCTGACGCCTGAGATGTTCGCCAACGCCGGCCCCGGACTCTCCGAAGTGTGCGAGACCACCGGGATGCCGCCTGTCCTCCACGTGGGCAGTTGCGTCGACAACAGCCGCATCCTCACGATCTTGGCGGATATCGTCGAGACGGGTGGGTTGGGCGACGACATCGACCAGATCCCAGCCGTGGGCATCTCGCCTGAGTACTACTGCGAGAAGGCTTTGGAGATCGCCACCTACTGTGTGGGCAGCGGAGCGTACGTCATCTTCGGCGGCGTAGAGTCTCCGGTGCGTGCCTCCGGGGTGGTCACCGACATCCACACCTCCGGGTGGGAGAAGCAGTTCGGTGGCAAGCTGGAGTTCATCTCCGACTGGGAGGGGATCTTCGAGGCCGCTATGGACCACATCCGCAAGAAGCGCGAAGCCCTCGGCATCCACGAGGAGCATGAACGCGTGCTGTTCGACATGGCCGATCGGCGGGGGTAGCGTAGATGACCACTATGATTCAGAAAAGAAAACCTGAAGGCATCCGCGAGATCGTCGCGGGTGGAGTGGCCCGCGGGTCGCGCGCCTACTTCGATCTGGCGAAGAGCCGCTTCGAAGAGGCGGCGGCGGGCATGGACACCGGGCAGAAGCGGGAGTTCTTCCCGAATACCGGCTACTTCCTGCCTGTGATCTACGCGATCACCGGCCACAAGGTTGAGTGCCTCGACGACATGCGTTGGGTGCTCGACGAGGCCGAACGTCTCTTGCCGCCGGTGCCCTCGAACAACCTGTGGCTGCCGTATCTCGGTGAGACCCTCGACGGTGGCATGGCCTCGCTGTGGTTGGCCGAGATCATCGAGGCACTGAAGTACGTCGGCGCCGGCCCGGCCCCGGTCGACGGCATCTGGCTGGGGGCTGCGGACGACGTCATCATGCGCGCTCGCGGTGTGGAGTTCGTAGACGGTTCCGCGCCGGGTTTTGCGGCGGTGACGGGAGCAGCCGTCGATGTCGAGACGGCCGTGGCACTGGCCCGTGAGATGCAGCAGAAGTCGCTGTACGTCTTCATGGCCGGTGAGTCCCGCGGCACCACCTTCGCCGAGCAGTTGGCGGAGGGCGGATTGGATATGGCTTGGGAGACGCGCCTGGTGCCGTTCGGACCCGAGATCTACAGCCACATCTACTCGGTCGGTTTCGCCACTCGGGCTGCTATGGCCTTCGGCGGCGTCAAGCCGGGCGACTTCAAGAACATCCTCAAGTACAACAAGGATCGCGTCTTCGCCTTCGTAATGGCGCTCGGCGAGGTCGACGATCTGAAGTACGCTGCGGCAGCGGGTGCCATCAACTACGGGTTCCCGACGATCGCCGAGACCGATATCCCGGAGATCCTGCCGACGGGTGTGACCACCTATGAGCACGTGGTCTCCAACATTCCCACCAGCGAGATCGTCGCCAAGTCGATCGAGGTGCGCGGGCTGAAGATCGTGATCACCGAAGTGCCGGTGCCCGTGGCTTACGGCCCCGCCTTCGAGGGAGAGCGCATCCGCAAGGAGGATCTCTACGTGGAGCTCGCCGGGCCGAAGGCTCCGGGCGCCGAGTTCACCGTGATCGCCGACAACGTGGAAGACGGCAAGGTGACCCTGGTCGGTCCCGATGTGGACCAGATCGAAGTGGGCACCACCATCCCCTACGCGGTGCTCATCGAAGTCTCTGGACGCAAGATGCAGAAGGACTTCGAGCCGATCCTGGAACGTCAGCTTCACCACTTCCTGAACGAAGCCGAAGGCTTCCTGCATGTGGGCCAGAGGGACATCATCTGGGAGCGCATCAGCAAGAAGGCTGTCGCTGCCGGCTTCAAGTTCGAGCACGTGGGCAAGATCATCCACGCCCGCTATCACGCGGACTTCGGCGGCATCATGGACAAGGTGCAGATCACCATCTACACGCAGGAACCAGAGGTGTCGGAGCTGGTGGCCCGTGCTCAGAGCGCATACCACGAGCGCGACGAACGCATCGGCGCACTCGTGGATGAGTCGGTGGAGACGTTCTACAGCTGTTCTCTCTGCCAGAGCTTCGCTCCCGACCACATCTGCGTGATCACCCCGGAGCGCCCGGGCCTCTGCGGCGCTTACAACTGGCTCGACGGCAAGGCCGCCTTCGAGATCAGCCCCACCGGGCCGAACCAGCCTATCGCCAAGGGCGTGGCTGTGGATGAGGTCAAGGGTCAGTGGGTCGGGGTCAACGAGTTCGTGTACCAAGCCTCGCACAACGCCGTGGAGCGCTTCAACGCGTACTCCATGATGGAAGACCCGATGACTTCGTGCGGCTGCTTCGAAGCCATCAGCGTGCTTCTGCCGATGTGCAACGGCGTCATGGCGGTCGACCGTGACCACACGGGTATGACTCCCTGCGGGATGAAGTTCTCAACCCTCGCCGGTTCGGTGGGCGGCGGTGCGCAGACCCCCGGGTTCGTGGGCCACTCCAAGTTCTACATGGGCTCCTCGAAGTACATCAGCGGCGACGGTGGTGTGGCTCGGGTGGTCTGGATGCCCAAGAAGCTGAAAGAGGAACTCAAGGACGCCATTACGGCCAGTGCCGACAAGGCGGGCTATCCCGGCCTCTACGAGAAGATCGCGACCGAGGAGAACGGCACCGAGGAGGAGGAGGTCATGACCTACCTCGCCGAGGTCGGACACCCGGCGCTGGAAATGGACCCGATGTTCTAGGAGAGGGATGACGACCGGGCGCACTATGGCGCCCGGTCCACCCCCCCTGAACGTTGGGGGGAGCGTCCATGACTAGAGGAGTGAAAGGAGTGACACGTTGGCTCTGAGCGGGCTTCAGATATTCAAACTGCTCCCGAAGACCAACTGCAAGGACTGTGGTTTCCCCACCTGTATGGCGTTCGCCATGCAGCTGGCATCGGGGAAAGCCGAGCTCTCGCAGTGCCCCCACGTCTCCGCGGAAGCGGCGGCCGAGTTGGGCGAGGCCGCCGCGCCTCCGGTGCGCAAGGTGACGATCGGCACCGGGGACTTCGCGGTCGTTGTGGGCGAAGAGACGGTCCTGTACCGTCATGAGAAGCGTTTCGAGCATCCGCCTGGAATCGCCATACTGGTGGACGACTCGGTCGATGACGCTGAGTTCCAGGTTCGTCTGGACACCTTCAAAGGGCAGGTCTTCGAGCGCGTCGGCCAACTGCTCCGCGCGAAGTTGTTCGCCATCGAGTCGGCTGACGCCGGCAGGTTGGCGGCGCGGGTGAAGAAGGCGTCGGACGAGACCGGTGCCGGCATCGTCGTCATGAGTGACGACCCGGCGGCCCTCAAGGCTGCCGCCGAACCCATCAAAGACCGGAAGCCGCTCCTGTATGCGGCCACGACCGCCACTTTCGACGCGGTCTCGGCTGCTGCGAAGGAGTTGGGCGTGCCCTTCGCCATCAAGGCGGCGACGTTGGACGAGTTGGCCGAGATGGGCGAGAAGTGTGTCGCGGCGGACCTCAAAGAGGTCGTTCTCGATCCGATGTCGGCCAATCTGCAGGACGCCCTGCGCGATCAGACCTACATCAGGCGGGCGGCGATCAAGAAGAAGTTCCGTGCTCTGGGCTTCCCCACGATCGCCTTCCCGTGCAGGATGACCGACGAACCGCTGTTGAAGACCGTGTACGCAGGGGTCTTCGTAGCCAAGTATGCCGGGATCATTGTTATCGATACGGTCGACCCGGCCCAGATCATGCCGCTGCTGATCTTGGCCCAGAACATCTACACCGACCCGCAACGGCCGATGCAGATGGACCAAGGGATCTACCCGATCAACGATCCGTCACCCGACAGCCCGTTGCTGATTACCACTAACTTCTCGCTCACCTACTTCACCCTCGCAGGCGAGGTGGAGGCGAGCAAGGTGCCCACGTGGCTCTTGGTGATGGACACGGAAGGTCAGTCGGTGCTCACGTCGTGGGCCGCCGGCAAGTTCGTGGCCGACGCCATCGCCGTGTTCGTGAAGAAGAGCGGCATCGCTGAGAAGGTCAACCATCGCAAGATCGTCATCCCGGGATACGTCGCGCAGATCAGCGGCGAACTGGAAGAGGAACTGGGCGACTGGGAAGTCGTCGTGGGCGTGCGCGAAGCCGCCGACGTTCCGCGCTATCTGCGCGGGCTGTAGTCCGACATCGAAAGGTGCTCGGCCGGTCCGCGTGGACCGGCCGGGACGTAGTGGGAGGCGGGCGGCCGTCGGGGCCGCCCGCCCGGGAACGGAGGTCGAGCAGTTGATCATCAGCACGCAGAAGCCCTTCGAGGAGATCCTCGAGAGTCTCAAGGGCGAGAACTCGGTCTACATCGTTGGTTGCGGAGAATGCGCCACGATGACGCAGAGCGGCGGCGAGCCTGAAGTCGCCGACATGAAGGCCCGGCTGGAGGAAGCGGGCAAGAAGGTCGTAGCCACCGATGTGGCTCACGCCGCCTGTCACGAACTTGATATGAAGCGCATTTTCCGTCAGAACAAGGAAGCTGCCACGGCTGCGGATGCCTTCCTGGTCCTCGCCTGCGGCGCGGGCGTCCAGTCCGTGCGCGAAGGCACGACGAAGCACGTGACCCCCGGGGCTAACTCACTCTTCGTGGGCAACGTGAAGCGCCAGATGGCCTTCGAGGAGAAGTGCTCGTTGTGCGGGGAGTGCGTCCTCGACGAGTACGGCGCCATCTGCCCCGTCACCCGCTGTGCCAAGGGCATCCTGAACGGCCCCTGCGGCGGCACCAACAACGGCAAGTGCGAAGTCGACTCCAACAAGGACTGTGCCTGGGTCCTCATCTACAACCAGATGAAGAGCGAGGACAAACTCGCATCGTTCATGACCATCCACGGTCCCAAGCGCTGGAACGCCATCGAGCGTCCGGGTCGGCTCGATGCCAGGGCCGCTGGCGAAGAGAAAGGGGCTGCGTGATCATGAGCAAGTATCGCGAAGCTTGTGAGAGCGGCAGGTTCGTGGTCTCCGGAGAGATCGGCCCGCCGAAGGGCACGTCCGTCGACACCATGCTGCACCACATCGAGTTGTTGAAGGACCTCGTCGACGGTCTGAATGTCACCGACAACCAGAGCGCTGTCATGCGCCTGGGCTCCATGGCGGTGTCGCACGAGATCGTCAGTCGCGGCGGCGACGCCATCTACCAGATGACCTGTCGCGATCGCAACCGCCTGGCTCTGCAGAACGACCTTCTCTCCGCGCACTTCCTCGGTCTGCGCAACGTGCTGGCTCTCACCGGCGACCACGTCAGCGTCGGGGATCACAAGGACGCCAAGGAAGTCTACGACTTCGAGTCGGTGCAGCTGATCCAGTGCATCAAGCGCATGAACGAGGGCTTCGACTGGGCAGGCAACGAGTTGGAAGGCGGCACTGACTTCTACATCGGCGCTGTGGTCACCCCCGAGTCCGATCCCATCGAGCCTCAGAAGCTCAAGTTCGAGAAGAAGATCGAGGCGGGGGCCCAGTTCTTCCAGACCCAGGCCGTCTACGACATGGACAACTTCCGGCGCTTCATGGAGTACGCGCGGGGAGTCACCGAGGGCAAGGACGTCAAGATGATGGCCGGGCTGGTAGTGCTCACCAGCGTGGGCATGGCCAAGTACATGAACAAGTTCGTCCCCGGCGTGTTCGTGCCCGACGATCTCCTGGAGGAGATGGCTTCGGTGCCCAAAGAAGAAGCCGTGAAGAAGGGTATGGAGATCTGCGCGCGGCATATCCGGTTCTGCATCGACAACGATGTCTGCGATGGCGTGCACGTCATGGCCATCGGCAAAGAGGAGATCGTTCCCGAGATCCTCCAGATGGCGGGTCTGCTGAAGTAGTCAAGGGTGACGCACGGGGACGCGGCAGACGCCGCGCCCCCGACCGATCGAGGTGGAGGGAGACCGACAGTGGCGGAAGCGACAAGGATCGTGATCATCGGCGGCGGGCCTGGAGGGTATGTGGCCGCCATCCGCGCTGCCCAGCGCGGCGCCGACGTGACCGTGGTCGAGAAGGATCTGCTCGGTGGCACGTGTCTGAACCGGGGATGCATCCCGACGAAGGCCCTGCTCGGGAGCATCGAGGCCCTGCACAAGGCACGCTCCGGCGGGGAGTTCGGGTTCGGTGTCACGGGCGAGATAGTGCCAGATTTCACGCGCATGATGGAACGCAAGAGCGAGATCTCGAAGACCCTGCGCGACGGGATCCACGGCCTCTTCAAGAAGAACAAGGTCAAGCTGGTGCAGGGCGAAGGCCGCATCGTCGGCCCCGGCAAGGTGGAAGCCGCGACGGCTGAGGGCCTCGTGACCCTCGAGGCCGACAAGATCATCATCGCCACCGGCTCCGAGCCTGCTCGACTGCCGTTCTTCGATTTCGACCAGCCCACCGTGCTTACGTCTACGGGAGCCCTCGAACTGACGAAGATACCCAAGACCCTGCTCATCATCGGGGCCGGTGTCATCGGGTGCGAGTTCGCGACCGTGTTCTCGGAATTGGGCACGAAGATCACCATCGTCGAGATGATGCCGCAGATGCTGCCGCTCGAAGACAAGCGCCTGGCGAAGCAGTTCCAGGGCATCTTCAAGAAGAGGGGCATAGAGGTCCTGCTCAAGACGAAGGTGGATGGCATCGCGGAGTACGCGGACGATCACATCACCGCCAACATCGAGGGCGGCGAGCAGATCACGGCCGAGAAGATGCTGGTCTCGATCGGCCGCCAGCCGAACAGCGCCGGCCTCGGTCTGGAGACCGTCGGCGTCGAGACCGACGCGCGCGGCTACATCGTGGTGAACGACAAGCTGGAGACGACCGCACCTGACGTGTACGCCATCGGCGACGTCAATGGCGGCATCCTCCTGGCGCACGTCGCCTCCTACGAGGGCCTCGTGGCGGTGGAGAACTGCCTTGGCGGCAACCAGGAGCGAGACCTGAAGGTCGTTCCGTCGTGCATCTACACGATCCCTGAGATCGCCAGCGTCGGCCTCACCGAAGACCAAGCGCGCGACGCCGGCTTCGAGCCGATCACCGGCACCTTCCGGCTTGGCGCCGCGGGCAAGGCGCTGGCCATCGGAGAAGCTCAAGGCTACATCCAGATCATCGCCGACCAAGCGACCGACAAGGTGCTCGGCGCCAACATGATGGGTCCGCACGTGACCGACCTGATCCACGAGATCGCGGTCGCTGTCAGGAACGGTCTCACAGTGAGGGACATCGGCGACACCATCCATGCTCACCCTACGATCGGGGAGGCGTTGATGGAAGCCGCGCACGACGTGCACGGAGAATCGGTTCACGTAGCGAGTTGAAGCGCCTGTCGAGGACGGAGGCGCCGGCCGAGGCGACAACGGTATGGAGAACGACCGACAAGTGACGACGGGCGTAGCTGAGCATCTTGGGCGGAAGCCGGAGTGGCTGAAGAAGCCGCTCCCGAAGGCTGCCGCCGTGCATGGGGTAGAAGGGCTGCTCCGTCGATCGAGTCTTCACACGGTGTGTGAGAGCGCGAAGTGCCCGAACAAGGGTGAGTGTTTCGAGCGAGGCACGGCTACCTTCCTCATCATGGGCAACGCGTGCACCAGGGACTGCCGCTTCTGCAGTGTCCCAAGCGGGCGTCCGGAGCTTCTCGACGCGAGCGAACCGCAACACGTGGCCGATGCGGCCGAGACGATGGGGTTGAGTCACGTGGTGATCACCTCGGTGACCCGCGATGACCTCGCCGATGGCGGGGCCGCACATTTCGCCGCGACTATCGAGGCGGTGCGTGGGCGTCTGCCGGGCGCGACGATCGAGGTGCTCGTGCCCGATTTCCAGGAGGACGCCGCATCGCTTGACGTCGTCCTTGGTGCTCGTCCCGACGTGTTCAACCACAACGTCGAGACGGTCCCTCGGCTGTACGCCCGAGTGCGTCCGCAGGCCGACTACCGGCGCTCGTTGCGAGTCCTGGCCTACGCGGCCGCCAAGGGGACCGGAGTGGTGAAGACCGGGATCATGGTGGGACTTGGGGAGAGCGTCGAAGAGGTCGGGACTTTTCTGCAAGATGCGGTGGCCGCCGGTGTCTCGGTGGTCACCATCGGCCAGTACCTGCGCCCGAGCCGAGATCACCTGCCGGTGACCGAGTACGTGGCGCCCGCAGTGTTCGACGGGTATCGCCTTGCCGGGGAGGCGCTGGGGCTGGTTGTCGAGGCGGCGCCGTTCGTCCGCAGTTCGTACAAGGCTGAAGAAGGTTTGCGCCGCGTGAGTGGCGAGAGAGTCAGAGAATCAAGGGAGGATACGTGCTAGTAATCGCTGAGAACATCAACGTCATGGTCACGCGCATCGGCAACGCCATGAAGGAGGGGGACAAGGCTCCCATCCAGGATCTGGCGCGCAGGGTGGTGGAAGCCGGTGCGGACGTCATCGACATCAACCTCGGCCCCGCCCGCAAAGACGGCGACAAGATGATGGAGTTCGTGGTCGAAACTGTGGCGGAGGTCACGAGACTGCCCTTCTGTCTCGACACCACCAACCACGTTGCGATGGAAGCCGGCATCGTGAAGTGTCTGGAGCTCGGCCTGCCGCATCCCATCGTGAACTCCTTCTCGGCCCAGCCCGACAAGATGGAGAACATCCTGCCGCTCGCCGCCAAGTATGACTGCGAGATCATCGGCCTTACCATGGGCGCGGCCATCCCGATCGATGCCAACGAGCGCATCGCGCTGGCTTATGAGCTCGTATGTGCCGCCAACGAGCTCGGCATACCCAACGAGAAGATCTTCATCGATCCCATCATCCTCCCGGTGGGCGTGGACGTGGGTCAGCAGCACGCGGTGGCCGTACAAGAGGTGTTGAAGATGCTGTCCGAGATGTTCGATCCGATGGTGAAGACCACGTGCGGGCTCTCCAACATCTCGAACGGAGCGCCCGATGCCCTTCGTCCGCCCATCAACAACGTCTTCGTGGCGATGTTGGCGGCGGTCGGCATGACGTCGGCCATCGTGGACGTGCTCGACAAGGATATGATGCGCACCGTCCGCCTCATCAAGGCACTCTCCAACCAGTCCCTGTATTCCATCTCCGACGCCGAACTGAAGTAGGCTCCGGAGATCCATCGTTGTATGCGGCGGAACCACACAAGCGAGAGCGATCGGGAGGTCAGCCCATGAGCATCGGCCAGAGTGCGGTCGGCACCGTCGAGGCCGAGTCGTTCGACCCGACTTCGTTGGAGGAGTTGCTCGACAAGTATCGAGGCCAGAAGGGAGCCCTGATCCCGTTACTCCAGGGGACCCAAGTGGCCTACGGCTTCGTGCCCCGGGAAGCGATGGTGAACATAGCGCTGGACTTGGGCGAGCCGCTGAGTCAGGTCTATGGAGTGGCGACCTTCTACGCGCAGTTCCGGCTTGTGCCCCGGGCCCGCAACGTCGTCCGCGTGTGTCACGGGACCGCGTGCCACGTCTCCGGCGCGTCGTTGGTGTCGCAGGAGATCGAGCGCAAGCTCGGCATCGTCGATGGGGAGAACACCGAGGATATGATGTTCACCATCGAGAACGTTGCCTGCCTGGGCGCATGCGGCATGGCCCCGGTCATGATGATCAACGACCGCACCTACGGAAAGCTCACGGCCGACAAGGCCGTCAATGCACTCTCAGACTTCATCGCCACGCAGGAAGGCGGCGATGGGGGAGACCCGGTCACATCAGGCGGTTCTAACGCGTCCGGCGAGGAGGAGGAGGGCTAGATGTCAGTCGTAGCTT
>Ga0075527_10000172_pt1 | contig 14529 bp, 11 predicted proteins | sample NGEPer11B_FD_74784 | JGI IMG/M metagenome (GOLD analysis project Ga0075527, IMG submission 74784) | Arctic peat soil microbial communities from the Barrow Environmental Observatory site, Barrow, Alaska, USA - NGEE Permafrost305-11B | ecosystem: Environmental > Terrestrial > Soil > Wetlands >...
AGAGCGACCGGCAATAGGTGACAGGCAGGCACGGTTCCAACGATCAAGGCAGTGGTTAACGTCGCGGTGATCCTTGGAGGCCCCCGTGCCTGTCATGCCAGTATCGTTGATGGAGCCTGTGTGGGAACAGTTTTGTGCGCTGTTGCCCGCTCATCCGGATGTCGCCCCGACCCACCCGCTCGGCTGTCACCGGCGGCGGGTGCCGGATCGCGTCGTCTTCACCCACGTGGTGCACGCCCTGGTGCATGGCTCCGGCTACGAACGCATCGCCACGCCCGGCTGCTCGGACCGCACCATTCGCCGCCGCGTGCACGCCTGGGCGGAGGCCGGGTTGCCGCAGCAGCTGCATGCGCTGGTGCTCCAGCAATACGACCGGATGATTGGGTTGGGGCGGGATGACGTGGCGGTCGATGGCTGCATCACCAAGGCGAGGTGGCGGGGCGCAGTCCCGTGGATCGGGACAAACAGGGCCTGAAACGCTCCACGCTGACGGATGCCACCGGGGTGCCACTGCACGTGGTGGCGACCGGGGCCAATGCCCACGACAGCCCGCTGCTGGGGCCGACGCTGGCGGGGTTGGAGGCGTGGGGACCGCACCCGGATGGCACCACCGTGCATCTGGATCGCGGCTATGACAGCAGGGTGACCCGGACCTTGCTGGCGAACCTGGCGTTCACCGGTGCGATTGCCCGCAAGGGGGAACCCGCCCCACTCCAGGCAGGATACCGCTGGCCGGTGGAGCGGACCCATGCCTGGATGAACGGGTACGGCAAGCTGCGGCGCTGCACCGAACGGTGCGCACGCGTGGTCGATGCGTACCTGTTTCTGGCGGCGACCTTCGTGGTGGTGCGCTGCCTGATTCGGCAGGCACGGACCCGCTTTCGGTGGGACGGTCAGCCCACCACACGGCGGCTCACATGATGCCTATTGCCGGTCTCTCTAAGTCAACTCCTGAGCACTGCAGATTCGACTCTTCAATCTCAACTTGGTCGTTCCTTCTGGGCTGTAGTTGGGTAGTATGGAGCCGGTGAGCAGAGTAGTGCCGTTGATTGCGAATTCTCCAGGCTGTTGCGGCACTACCGTATAATCAGTGCATAACTGGAACGCATGTTCTCAATTCGGGGAGTAACGGCGACGTTCGTTTAATGAAGTCACGATGTCTTCGGAGGCGGAATGACCATGAGATTTCGCTATGAATTACCTTGATCTGCTCGCAGCGGATATCCAACGTGAAGCCGATCCAGCATCCAGGCCACCGGATGAGGATCTAGCCCTCTATCGCCTTTATGCCGTACTGCTGCTGGCTAAGGGCGTCGAGGTGACAGATGAGGACGTTCACAATGCCTGGTCGGCCTGGGCCTCTGAGCATGATCCGGAATCACCCAAGATCGCGCCGTTCAAAGAACTGTCTCTCGGCACGCAGCGGAAGGATGGCCCATATACCAAAGCTATTCGGAACGTAGCGGCGCGTCTCAATATGAAGGCCTGATTCACATTACGCAGACCCGAAAAGGATCTCAAATTTATGTCTTACCTCTATCGTTCAAGCAGCAAGAAGATCGTCATCAGTTTTGATTGGCACAATGACCGCACCTACCGCAACCTATTAGCGGCGTGGCTCGCTAACCCAAAGTTTCCAGTCGATTTCGAGGATCTTACTCCTGGTGCGATTGATACCGACGATGTCGGCCGAGTCAAGGCAGTGCTGACCTCGAAGATTCGCACCGCCACGCACACCTTGGTCTTGGTTGGGGCTCATGCCAACACTACCCATAAAGATTCCGCCAGAATTGGCACGCGCAATTGGGTCTGGTGGGAGATCGAGCAAAGCAAGGCGGAAGGCAGGAAACTGATCGCTGTCAAAATCGATTCCGGCAACCCCACACCTGACCCACTGCTGAACGCCAGTGCCTCATGGGCGATGTCATTCACTCAGGATGCAGTCGTTGCGGCCATTGACCGAGCATAATTATGGACTCCGATCAACGTCTCACGATCCTACATGACCATTACAAAGAGACGTTTGCGCGCATCCGGGAACTTGAGCGCTCGCGTGATCGGCACTTTCTGATCGTCATTGCGTTATATGGGTTCCTGGCTGTCCAGATCGCGTATCCGGCGCAATTATCTGGATCCATAGAATCGATCACGGTGTTAGGCACCCAGCTTGAGATGGGCCGGCTGCCACTCGCGACTCTCCTGAGTGCTACATGGGTGTTTACCTTGGCCATAGGCTTGCGATACTGTCAGGGCTCGCTTGCGATCGACCGGCAATATCCCTACCTGCATGAACTCGAGCGAACTATCTCTCCCTTGGTAGGCGGTGGACAGCTGTACCAACGAGAAGGGGACGTCTACCTGCGCAAATATCCCGTCCTGCTGAACGGTGCCTGGCTGGCGTATGTCGTGCTTTTTCCCCTCATTCTGCTGGGCGCGACGATCGCCTTGCTCCTCGCTGAATGGTTCAGACTTGATTACCCAATGCTTCACTCGGCATTTGACACGGGGATCGGCCTGGCTCTCATCTGCTTCTTCTTCCTCTACCGCTTCGAGCCCTACGTCAGGGAGCGCATCCGGCGGCACGCACGGAATGGGTGCCTCGACTGACGCAAGCGTTCGTATCAGTCATCACACAACGAAAATCTCTAGATACTGAGTGCTGCCCTCATCCTGACCTTCGAGATTTGGCCTCTAGGATGGATTGCGCGGCTTGGGTATAATTCGGATAGCATGAACGTACAGAATACGCGTTCCAATTATTTACCCCTGCCCCGAGGAGCACTAATGCCATCTTCTACAAGCACATCCTATGACCGCCTGCGAATGCTGCTGCGGGAGCTATTCCAGTTCGATCGGGCAGATCTGGATTTTGGTATCTATCGGGTGATGAACCAACGCCGTGAGCAGATCAGTCAGTTTCTGGATCAAGACTTGTTACCTCAGGTGCGCGACATCCTCGCCACCCTGAACGATGACGAATCACAACGACTGCAGCGGGAACTCGAACAAGTCCATGCTGGGGAATCCGCCATTGGCGTGCCGCGTGGTTCCTCCCAAAGAGCTAAGGAGTTGGAAGCGCAGCTGGCTGCAGGTAAGACTGCGGTTGATCGAGAAGCGGATGTCTACTCCGACCTCTACACCTTCTTTAGCCGCTATTACGATGAAGGCGATTTCATCAGTCAGCGCCGGTATAAGGATGGCGTCTACGCCATCCCCTATGAGGGTGAAGAGGTCAAGCTGCACTGGGCGAACGCTGATCAGTATTACGTGAAGACCACTGAGGATTTTCAAGACTACCGATTCAAACTGAGTGACGGCCGCCACGCTCACTTCCGGCTGGTCGCTGCAGACATCGAACGGGATAACAATAAGGCTGAGAACGGCAAGGAGCGGCGATTTGTCCTGCGTCAAAACAATCCCGTCAGGGAAGTAGACGGAGAGCTAGAACTCTATTTCGAATACCGTCCGAGCGCTGATAAGCAGGCTGAGATTAATGCTCAATCAACTGAAACAATCCTGAAGGATCCGAATACCAACGCATGGCGCGATGCGTTGTGCCAACCGAGCGGCAAAGACAAGACGTTGCTGGAAAAGCATCTCCATACCTACACAAGCAAGAACACTTTCGACTATTTCATCCATAAAGATCTTGGTAGCTTTCTGCGCCGAGAACTCGACTTCTTCCTCAAGAACGAGGTCGCCCATCTGGATGATTTGGATGGAGCCGATGCTCCGCAGGCCGAGCAATATCTCGCCCGTCTTCGTGCGATTCGTCGGATCGGAAGCAAGATTATCGATTTCCTCGCCCAACTTGAGGACTTCCAGAAGCAGCTCTATCTTAAGAAGAAGTTCGTTCTGGAGACCAACTATCTGATCACTCTCGATCGTATTCCTGAATCGCTATATGGAGGGATCATCGCTAATGATGCTCAATGGGATGAGTGGAGCCAGCTCTATGGGATTGATTCTATTCAGACAAGTCGTGATCGCGAATCTCTGCTAGCGTCCCATCCGCACCTGGTGCTGGACACCAAATGGTTCAACCACGAGTTTACACAGCCGCTAGTTTCGACCTTAGAAGATCTAGAACGTAGTACAGATGGGATTCTTATAAAGGGAGACAACCGCCATGCGCTCACACTGTTAGAAAACGCCTATAGAGAACGCGTTCAATTTACCTATATTGATCCCCCATACAAAGCCGACCCCGCTGACCTTCCGTATAAGGATGACTATCCTAGATCCACCTGGATAACCCTGATTTCGGATCGATTGTCGCTCGCAAGGACCTTGATGCCAGAGACTGGGCTGCTAGCTATCAGTATCGACGAGACCGAGCTCGCACCTCTCACTTTACTTGCTGAAGACTTGTTTCAGAAGGACAACACTGTTTCAACAATGATTTGGAACACTGAAGGACACAGCGATAATCAGTTCGATGTAAAGATCAACCATGAGTATGTCCATATTATCGCCAAAAACCGAAAGTCGGCATCAATTGGATTTGTAATAGACCCTAACACTAGAGAGGAAAGTAATCTGTGGAAGGGCTATGCAGAAAATTCAATCACTAAGAATGGCAGAGCCAACCCCCCAAGTGAAGTAACGCTCCCTCCAGGGTTCCCATTAACCACTGACGCTATCAATTTATCTAGCAACAAGCTTAATGACGATTTCTTCGAGCAGGTCAAATCGCGAGGATTCATTTCCAGAGACACGACGAGGCGTTTCAATGTCGAATATCCGATTCGTCTCGATGCAATGATCGGGGACAATGGACAATTATCTGCACAATGCCGCGTTTACAGTGGCTGGGCAAATGTCCGTAAACTCCGAACCTTCATTGACGGTGGTTTCAAGCCAATGAAGGAGCCTGACGGAGAGGTAAGTTTCTTCCTTTCCGAGCGCGGGGTTATCTACTACCGGAAGACTCGCGAACGCGCACGTAACATTTACTCCGTGTTGCGGAATATGGGAACAACAGAGCAAATGAGCTCTGAGCTAGAGCACATGGGGCTAGATTTTCCGTATCCTAAACCGAAGCAGCTTATGAAGTATTTGGTCGACATTGGCAGTGGAGACAGCCATGTGCTGGGCTCCGAGGGCGTAGTTTTGGATTTCTTCGCTGGTTCAGGGACGACTGGCCAAGCGGTGATTGAACTTAACCGGCGAGATAAATCAGTAAGAAGGCTCAAGTATATATTGATAGAAATGGGTGACTATTTCACGGGCACCCTCAAGCCTCGCATTGCGAAAGCAATTTATTCATGGGATTGGCTTAACGAGAAGCCTACTTCGCCGTCAGGCACCTCTCAAATCGTGAAATATCTTGCCCTTGAATCGTACGAAGATAGTCTTTCTAATATCGACTTGCACGAACCCACCGCTCCCCAGCAAGCGATGCTGGAAACAACGGAATCTCTACGTGAGGATTACATCCTTCGATATATCCTGGATGCTGAGTCCGCAGATAGCCCAACCAAGCTCAACATCGAACAGTTTGCTGACCCCTTCAATTATCAGATACAGACGGTTCAGGGAGGAGAAACGACGCTCACCAAAGTGGACTTGCCTGAGACCTTCAACTGGCTCCTCGGCCTGACAGTTGAGAAGATTCGCTTCATCGATGGCTATCAGACTGTCGAAGGCACCGATCCGTTGGGCAAGCGCGTACTCGTGATCTGGCGCACGCTCACCGATAAGCACCACAGCAATGACCAGGTGGAGAAGTTCTTCAAGGATCAAGGCTATCTTGATCGACCAGTTGAATCTGCCCTTAACCACGTCTACGTCAATGGCGATTGCACGCTCTCAAGTCTCAAAACTGCCGCGCAATCCTGGCACGTCCATCTGACCGAGGAAGCCTTCAAACGGTTGATGTTTGATACCGCTGAAGGGAGTCGGTAGTGGCGACTCGAACCAAAACGCGAAAACGCCGCTTAGTCGCCCCACTCCACCAGCGACTGGTGCTAAACCGTTACCTGTTGAGTCTGTTTGGGGTGACGTCACTTGAGGAACTCGGTGCTGATCTCAAGGATCCCATCTACGAGCTGCGCGATGAAGACAACGTCTCTCGGTTGTTCTATGAGCTGTGTATGCGCTTCCCCAACCTGGAGCGACTCTCGCCAGCCGGTCCAACTCGCGACGATCTTCGGCGCTATGACGACAATATCGTTCGTCACACCCTCTACCTGAGTCATCACCGGGGAGAATCAATCCGCTGGAAGTACTTCCAGTATCTGGGGTTGCTCTTTACTGAATTGTTTCTGGATCGCTTCTTCACCGACGCTGAAGGTTTTCGTGATCAGCTCAATGCATTCGTAGACAAGCAGAACGCAATGGACCTGACCGCGTCTCCGATTGATCCCTATGCCATGTCAGACCTGCGCAAGCTGGCGTTCTGGATGGCGACGGGTTCCGGCAAGACGCTCTTGATGCATATCAATATTCTGCAATTTCGACATTACCTGGCCCTCTCAGGCCGAACAACAGATATCAACCGGACGATTCTGATCACCCCCAATGAAGGTCTCTCTCAGCAACATCTGGAGGAGTTTACACTCTCCGGTCTGGAGGTTGAACTCTTCTCCAAAAGCGGCCAAAGTATTTTCTCTGGACGGTCGATCGAGATCCTGGATATTCACAAGCTGGCGGAATCCAGCGGTGACAAGACGGTGGCCGTCGATGCGTTCGAACAGAACAATCTGGTGCTCGTCGATGAGGGACACCGTGGCGCCGGCGGCGTGGAATGGAAGGACAAACGCGACCGTTTGGCTGAGCGCGGGTTCTCGTTTGAATACTCGGCGACCTTCGGCCAAGCCATCAAGGCTGCCGGAGATGAGGACCTAGCCCAAGAGTATGCCCGGGCAGTTTTGTTTGATTACTCCTATCGCTACTTTTACGCTGATGGGTACGGCAAGGATTACCAGATTCTCAACCTGGCCGAGAGTGAAGGAGACACCGAGCATCTCTATCTCACCGCTGCCCTGCTCTCCTTTTACCAACAACTTCGCATCTTTGAAGAACACCAGGAGCAATTTGCTCCCTATGGGGTGGAGCGACCGCTGTGGGTGTTTGTCGGGAGTAGTGTCACCCAATCGGTGAGCAAGGCTGAAGGCACCGATATTCACCGGATCGTACGCTTCTTCTCGCGATTTGTGGCCAACCGAGACGAATCGCTCCATTTACTATCCCAACTTCTTTCTGGTAGTACCGGTCTGGTGTCGGACGGCCGAGATATTTTCGCCGGCAAGTTCGGCTATCTCTATCGCTTGCATGAGTCTGAAGCGACGATTTTGGCTGATCTTTTGGAGCGTGTCTTCAACTCGGCAGTAGCTGGCCATCTGCGGGTCGAAGCTCTCAAAGGCGCGGACGGCGAGCTCTCTCTTCGTCTTGGAGAGGCAGAGCCCTTTGGGGTAATTAACGTCGGCGATGCGGCCAAGTTAGCCAAGCAACTGGGCGAGGACGAGGGCCTGGATGTGGTGCAGCGAGAAGTCTCTGCTTCGATCTTTGGTCTACTCTCTGAGGCAACTTCCCGCGTGGATGTCTTGATCGGTTCCAAAAAGTTCACTGAGGGCTGGAATAGCTATCGCGTATCTAGTTTGGGACTGATGAATGTGGGACGCAACGAGGGCTCCCAGATTATCCAGTTATTCGGGCGAGGGGTGCGATTGCGTGGTTATGGCGGCGGTCTCCAGCGAAGCAGTGCAGTTCCGGGGATGCAGCATCCAGAACTCTTGGCTTATTTAGAGACGCTCTCAATTTACGGTCTCCGCGCGAACTACATGCAGCAGTTCAAGCAATTCTTGGAAGAAGAATGCCTACCGACCAATGATGCGCGGGAAGAGTTTATCCTGCCAGTCGTTCGGTTTCTGCCCGAGCGCCCACTCAAGACGATTCGCATTCGACCTGGTCACGACTTTACGACTGATGGACCCCGTCTGACGCTGGATAAGCCAGATCACAGTCTTGTACGACGATCTATTAACCTAGATTGCACACCGAAGTTGCAAGTCATGGTCTCGAATGGGATGGTTTCGGCTGATCCTTCGGCAGTGGCGGAAACCACAACCTTCTCTGAGGCCCATCTGGCATTTCTAGATTGGAACCAGCTTTATCACGAACTGGTGCAGTTCAAGGAGGAACGCGGCTGGACTAACCTGGCGATCAGCCCGGATATGATACGCGCGATTCTGGCCGATGCCCGATGGTATTCGCTCAAGATTCCTCAGTCTGCCCTGGCGTTTGATGGACCGCGACCATTGCGCAGGACACTTTTATGGCAGGACATTGCCCTCAATCTGCTCAAGAAGTACGTGGAGCGTTTCTATAAGGCTCGACGCGAGGAATATGAGAAGTCCTTCCGCGAATACGTGACATTAACCGAGCAGGATGAGAACTTCTTCGATCAGTATCAGATTTTAGTCCAGAATGCTCACCAAACGTTCTTACTTACGCTGGAGCGGGTTAAGGCAGAAATCGCCAAAGGCACTTTCGCCGGCACGGAGTTTGGCACCCTGCAGGCAATCAACTTCACGCAGCATCTCTACACGCCACTCCTGTATCTCGGCAGCAAAGACCTGACGATCAAGCCGGTTGCGCTCAACGAAGGCGAACGGGATTTTCTGCTAGCCTACACCAATCAACCTGAGTTATTCACTCACACTGAGATGTATGTTCTGCGCAACATGACTCGGGGCAAGGGTGTGGGATTCTTTGAAGCCGGCAACTTCTACCCCGACTTCATTTTGTGGATGCTCACCGGCGACCGTCAACTTGTGACGTTCATTGATCCAAAAGGTATCTCCCGGCTCGAAGGCTCTACTGATCCCAAGATCAGCTTCTTTGAAACGATCAAGGATATTGAGCGAGAGCTGGCTGATGAGTCAGTGATACTCAACTCATTCATTGTCTCTAACACGCCTTATGACTCGATTGCCCACTGGGGGCTAAGCAAGGAAGAGCTCCAAAAGCGCCACGTGTTGTTTCAGAGGGATGATAGGCATCGCTATATTCATGACCTGATCACCAGGGTTCGACAAGAAGTCGTTTCTGAATGACGCGATCTTTAGACGCAGATCCACCAGATCGGCTCTTTGACCGGCTTGATCGATCTAACGGTTCTCCTGCCGAAGCTGGAGAGGCCCAGTTTGAGTTTTTGAACCGTGTAGCCGGGGACTACTGGGATCAAATTCGGGGCTTACTTGAAATGTGGTACTGCCGCTATCCAGTCAAAGAACGATCCGACCTTCGAGGCCGACTCCGTAGCGATGATAACAGCCAACACAATGCTGCGGCGTGGGAACTTTACCTTCACGAGATCTTTACCCAACTTGGTTTCATGGTCGAGATTCATCCATCTCTACAAGCTAAAGACACCCATCCCGATTTCCTCATCTCGAAAGGAACGGAATCCCTCTATGTGGAGGTACTGACGCTGCTCGAACCAGAAGCTAATCGACAGGAAGAGCGGAATGTTGGTCTCGTTTATGATGCAATCAACCGCTATGTTCATCATGATCGATTCTATCTAGTCGTAGAACAGGCTCAGATCGGAACGACCCTGCCCCGCCTCAAGCCGCTGTTCGCCCAACTCAATAACTGGCTCCACTCTTTGGACTATGCCGATTTACTGTCCCTCTCGTCGCAGCCGAATCGCATGCCAACTACCTCGTGGAGCGCTGCCGACTGGTTTTTTGCCTTCCGTGTGATTCTCGTTCGACAAAATCGGACTAAGAGTAGAGACAATCGAATCATTGACATCGAACACGCCCGGGGCCGAATGGTCAACGATCACGAAGCGATTAGGGAGAGACTGAGGCGCAAGGTACAGAAATACGGTCCATTGGTCCATCCGCTCATCATCGCTCTTAACTACAGTCGATGGACGTCGGGCGAAGATCAATTGCAGAAGGCTTTGTTTGGCTACCTTGATGAAGGATGTGAGGGTATGCGAACTGGAATTATTCCGGACACCTGGCCGAAAAGTTTGCGCGGATTGTGGACATCCAAGCGTGGCCCAAGCACAACCAGCCTAAGTGCTGTTTTCTGCGCTGAAAACCATTCGTTGGCACGCCCAACTGAAGTTCAGCTCACTATGTGGGTGAACCCTTGGTCTGAACACCCTCTCCCCATAACTCCACCATTCCGGACTGTAAACATCAACCGTCTCACCGGAATGACAGACATCCGGCAGCCCACCATCACCGCCAGAACGCTCATCGGAGTGGATCCAACGTGGCCGCTCGGTGATCCGTTCCCGGAGTAGCATGACCCAGCGGCCCGAGAGGAGAGCTTTGCATGTCAAGCGCAAATTCCAATCTGACCATGGAGTTCATCCAATCCTTCGAATGGGAGTCTACAACCATAGAGTCCGGCGGAGAGAGGTGTCACCAATACACAAAGGGACTGTTTCGTCGGGCGCAAACGTATGACGAGCGCCACGATTTCGCCTCTCGTGACGCCTATCTGCTCCTCGGCCACTGCGCTGGGCTCGAGCTCGATCCGAGGAATACTCAACACCCATTCAAGCCCCTAATCGTCTCAGGCGCGCACAGGGGATGGAACCTCGACGCCATCGATGCGACCGCAACCAAGCTGTTGATTCAGCTGGCGTCGACAACCAACGACCCTGAAATGCGCGCACGACTAGCCGATGTGGCCTGGGTGAGAGCTCGCGACTTTCGGTCTGCGCGACGAGCTATTGAAGCCTATATTGAGTCAAGCCAACGATTGAATAATGACGGCCAATGGATCCACGCGCGCGACCGACTGGAGCGAGCACTCCGACTATCTGCGTCATTGGGTGGCGGCGGTTCAAACCTCCGTCAACAAGTACTTGACTACATAGAAGCAACCCTCTGGTCAATTGATTTTGACGATCGACAACGAGAACTTCAACCGGCTCGACTCATGGATCTGCTCCTTGAGTTTCGAGCTGGAGATACTTCTCGCCTGTTTGCACTATCGAAAAAATATGCGAAGCGTGGAGAGGCACAACAAGGACTCGGTTGGGATATAGCTCAGGATTATTGGCGTCTCTCTGCCAGGTGGGCGGATCTGAGTGGAGATCATAATGCGGCACATGCTGCAAGATTTCATTTAGCCGAGTGTTTTGTGTCTATCGCTCAGGATTTTCTGAGCGCCAAATGTCCTGATCATCTCAGTGCTTCAATCCAACTTCAGAAGGCTGTTGAGGCATTCCGGCAAATCGGTGAAACAAAGAAAGCCGAGACAGTTCATCGTCAGCTCTTGGAGGAGCAGAAGCTCTCCATGGATCAAATGGAGCAAAATCAACAGACGCTCGATATTGCGGACATCGTCAATAATTCTATCGATGCCGTGAAGAACAAAGAGTTCACCCAGGCGCTCATCTCGCTCGCCCTAATGGTACCAACGCTGACCATAGACCAACTTCGAAAATCGGTCGAACAATCAGGTGACGATCAGCTCTTCCAGGACTTGGTCGTCAGCCAAGAAAGAGTGAACGCTCGTGGTCGAGTTGTTGGAAAACACCCGTCAGACGAAGCTGGTGATGCCAAAACCATGCTGGAAGCATCGATGTTCGATAGGGCACTGCTCTTTCGCCACCTGATTGTGACTGCATATATTGAGCCCGCTCGCCATCAAATCACCTTGGAGCATCACGGGAGCAGAGCCGGCCTTTTGCCACTACTGCAGTACAACTCATTTGTGCCTCCCGGGCGAGAGGAGATTTTTTCAAGGGGGCTTTTGGCCGGACTCGAAGGAGATTTTCTTGTAGCCAACCACCTTCTGGGGCCGCAAATTGAGAACTCTCTCCGCGAGCTCCTAGGGCGCCAAGGTGTGATCACTAGCAACTTGACTTCACAGGGGATACAAGAGGACTTTAATCTGACCAAGGTGCTGGCGCAACCCGAGATGCGTGCAATTCTCGGCGAGGATTTGTGGTTTGATCTTCGTGGACTGCTCACCGAACCACTAGGATCGAATTGGAGGAACGTCCTTGCTCATGGATTGGTGGATCAGCATGAGTTCTATGACTCCCCTTCCATATACACCTGGTGGATCGGCTTGCGTATGTGCGTGCTCTCGCTTTTGCGCCCAGAGCAACCAGTTTAGTCACCGCGTGTAGGTATGTCCCCAGATAACAGCCATTCCCATGGCCAACATTTCCGAATTGGTGCTTGACACGCCTAGGGGTATGTCCAAGATAATGGAGATGTTCCCACGTTATCATGCCCTCTTTTTGCCGGACCCCAGTTTGAGCTGGATTCGCGGTCTTGATATTGTGAATTCACCAAGGAGGTCCAACTATGGCCACACCCAATTCATTACCGGTTCCCGAACAATTTGAGCAAGCGATCGAGCGATTCATTCGCGTCCAGGACGGACGCAATCGCAGCCCCCAAACCTTGCGGGCATATCGCTCCGACCTCAACCAATTGGCCGGCTGGCTCCATGCTGAAAACAAATTCCTGATTGATCCGGTCGATGTGACCACCGATGACCTGAACGACTTCCTGGCCTCCCTCGCCCACCGCGGCGTGTCCGGGGTGTCGCGGGCTCGCAAACTCGCAGCCATCCGCGAGTTCTATCGTTCGCTCTATAACTCCGGAGTCCTCGAGCACTCACCTGTTGACGGCGTCGATACGCCCAAACGCGAACGCAAATCCCGCACCTATCTCACGCCCGAGGAATACAACCGGCTGCTGGCCGCCGCTGGCGCCCATCCGCGTGACTTCTGCATTTTGACCCTGTTCATCCAGACTGGGATCCGAATCAGCGAACTGTGCGACTTGCGGATTGATGACCTGGACCTGAACGTTGGTCTCTTGACCGTTCGCGTCGGCAAAGGCATGGCTGCACGCACCATCGAGCTGGAGAAGAAGGGCATTCGCGCTACCAAGACTTGGTTGAGCCTACGACCCTCGACTCACTACGATCATCTATTTTTGAATCGAGATGACGAACCACTTAAGGAATGGGGTGTGCGAGACTTGTTGAACAAATATTGTGAACAGGCCGGGATCACCAAACGAATAACACCTCACTCACTGCGACACACCTTTGCCTCATCCAAAGCACAGGCCGGAGTCAGTCCCTTTCAACTCAAGGAGTGGTTGGGTCATGCCCGGCTGGATACGACTTCGATCTATGTTCACATGGCCAAGCAGAATGCCCGAAAGATGATGGAGGCAACCAGTTTATGAGGCCTGTTCGCTCTAATAAGCGAAGAGTGCCACAGGTGCTTCGTCGGACGGGAACCCAGCTGGATAATCTCGCGTTGGTTCCTGCCAGCCAACTCGCCTCATTGGATGAATGGCAACGTCGAGCTCGCTCTCTTCCATCCGGCACGACTTTGCTGGCTTTGCCCAAAAACCATCCCCAGCTGCAAGCGATCGGCCAATGCATAGCTCGAACGCAGCAGCAACTCGGGAAACGCTCCCTGATCGCAACACTTCACCCATCATCCTAGGACATATGCCTCGATATATAATGGAGGCATGACCAACTTCACATTTCACTTATGGATCACGTAGGACACCCACTCGATTGGTGGGCAGTTGGCGGTTATGACGAGGTCGTCCAGCAAACTGGATGGAATCGAGCCAAGGCTCGACGGGAAGTGCGGAAAGCCATTCGCTCCCACGGCTGGAATCCCATCGGTCACGCCGGATATAGACGACTTCGCCATCAGATCCTGACCGATCAGCTGACCGATCACACTTTGACCTAGGGCAGCTCATCGAACAGAGAAGGAGCCAGGACGAATGCCCGGCTCCTTCTTGGTGGTGACCGCCGCTCGGTGTTCTACGGTTCGTTCTGGGCTAAGACGTCCAGCGGCTCCGAACCCGAGACTCGGGTAACTCGGCAATCGCGTCACTCAACTGAGCATCCTTCAGGGCGTTCAAAACGAACGGCACCTGGGCAGGATACTTGCGGGCCAACTCCGGATCCATAACCAAGGCAATCGTCAACCGGATGATCGTCTGGTTCGAAGCACGCTTCTCCCCATCAAACAGGCGACGTACAAAGGTTGGATCGAGTCCGGAGAGTTTGGCGAGTTGGTACTCGCTTTTCCCACACAGTTTGGCAAGATCGATCAGGGTTTGTGCAAATTCGCTCATGTGTCCTCCAGCCACCCCACATAGTTTGTGGCGTACCAGATTCTTCATGTCACCCTTCTGATCACGCGGCAATTGCAGCGGCCACCTATTCCTTATTTTGAGGGCCAAACCCCGAAAGTCAACTGTGGCCGGCCTCATGCACGGGCGAAGACATCTCGACGACTGCCAACCAGCCAGACATTGCCCTATACTTACTGCCATAGACAGTTGCTCACTGGCAAAACATGGCTGTTGTTCACGGTTTCTGGCGGGCGTGAAAACCCCGATGCTTACAGGCGTTTTGGCACGATGCCCTCTGCAATCGCCTTCTAAGCGAAAGGTCGCAGGTTCGATTCCTGCCTGGGGTACCGCGTCATCCAGCGCATTCGCTCCGCCGCAACGACACAGCTTCAACGGTAGAAGTCGATCATTCCGGGATAGA
>Ga0075527_10000174_pt1 | contig 14461 bp, 13 predicted proteins | sample NGEPer11B_FD_74784 | JGI IMG/M metagenome (GOLD analysis project Ga0075527, IMG submission 74784) | Arctic peat soil microbial communities from the Barrow Environmental Observatory site, Barrow, Alaska, USA - NGEE Permafrost305-11B | ecosystem: Environmental > Terrestrial > Soil > Wetlands >...
GTTCGAATGCGCGGCCGAAATCGCGATGGCTGGTGAACCGCAACCGTCCTCGTTTCGTATACCGGATACGAAGCCGCTGCACGATCGGCAATTGCGGATTGGGGGCTTCCGGGTTGGGCGTTCCCGGCAATGTTGTCACGATGTGAGGTTACCGGTTGCGCCCCGGTCCCGGCACTGAAGGAAGATGACGTGGTGACCATTCTCAACTCCCGCCGCGGCTCGCGGGTGTTCGTTCTGATCGCCATCTTGATCCTTGCGCTGAACCTGCGCACCGCGCCGGCCAGCCTCGGCGTGCTGTTGTCGGCGCTACGCGATGATTTTGCGTTCTCCACCACCGTCGGCGGCGTGCTCGCGACCCTCCCGCTGTTGTGCTTCGCAGTTTTCGGCAGCAGCGCGATTCGAATCGTTTCAGGACTCGGACTGCACCGTACGACTCTCGTCTCGCTCATCGTGATGATTGTCGGGCTCGTCTTGCGTGCGTTTGCGCAGGACACGACGACGCTCATCGTGGCCTCGGTCATCGCCCTCGGTGGCGCCGCGATCGGAAACGTCCTCCTGCCGCCGCTCGTCAAATTCCACTTCCCGCGACACGTCACCATGATCAGTTCGCTATACACAAGCGGCATTCTCATCGGAGCGACGCTCGGATCGGTGGCAACCGTCCCTGTCGCCGACACCTACGGGTCCTGGCACGCCGGCTTCCTCCTCTGGGCCGCGACGGCGGTTTTCGCGATCATCCCCTGGCTCTTCTTGCTGGGTCACGATTCGAAAGCCGAACTCGAGGCCGGGACCCATTCGACCCACAACCTCGTCGAATCGGCGCACAGTCCACTCGCCTGGGCGATGGCGCTCTTCTTTTCACTGCAGTCGGCCCAGGCGTATGTGGCATTCGGCTGGATGCCCGAGATCTATACCGATGCCGGATTGTCGGAGACCTCGGCCGCGAACATGCTCGGGATCATGGCGGCCATGGGCATTCCCGTCAGCCTTGCATTGTCATTCCTGCTGCGTACGGTCGGCAGCACCGCACTTGTGTGGGCTTTCGGCGTCCTGCAGATGACCGGCTGGATCGGCTTGCTCTACAGAGCTGAGTCCGTACCCTGGTTGTGGGCGATCATCCTCGGATTGGGTGGCGGCGCGTTCCCGTGGGTTCTGACGATGATCGGGCTAAAATCGCGGACCGTTGACGGTGCCGGCGCGCTCTCCGGCTTCGTGCAGGGCACCGGCTACATGCTCGCCGCGGCCGGACCGCTAGGCGTTGGCATCCTGCACGAACTTAGCGGCGGCTGGGAGGTGCCGCTGCTGGTGACGGCAAGCCTGAGCATCCCCTTGGTCGCCACAGGCCTGTTCGCCATCCGTTCGGTCTCGTTCGAGGACCAGTTACGCCATTAGGTGTGCTCGATTAAGAAACGCCGGCAATCGGCAGCAGTGTCTGGCCCGTGGGCCCGATCTGAATCTCGGTGTCCATCTGCGGGCACACGCCGCAATCGAAGCACGGCGTCCAACGGCAGTCCTCCACCTCGAGGGCGCCGTCGGGATTCAGCGAGTCCTGCCAGTCTTCCCACAGCCAGTCGCGGTCCAGCCCCGAATCGAGATGATCCCAGGGAAGTACCTCGGCGTAGTCGCGTTCGCGCACCGTGTACCAGTCCAGATCGACGGGTTCATTGGCCAGCGCCTTCTGCGTGCATTCGGCCCAGCGATCGTATGAGAAGTGTTCGCTCCAGCCGTCGAATCGGCCGCCGTCGCGCCATACGGCCTCGATGATGCTGCCGACCCGGCGATCGCCGCGCGACAGGAGTCCTTCGATGATGCCCGGCTTGCCGTCGTGGTAGCGAAAACCGATCGAGCGGCCGAATTTCTTATCGGACTGCACCGAGGCGCGGAGTTTTCGTAGCCGCGCGTCGGTGGTCTCGTGGTCGAGCTGACTCGCCCACTGGAATGGGGTATGAGGTTTGGGTATGAAGCCGCCGATCGAGACGGTGCAACGGATGTCCTTGCGGCCGGACACCTCGCGACCGACCTCGATCACCTTGCGGGCGAGTTCACCGATCTGGAGGACGTCCTCATCGGTTTCGGTGGGCAGACCGCACATGAAGTACAGCTTCACCTGCCTCCAACCGTGCGAATAGGCCACACTCACGGTGCGGATCAGGTCCTCTTCGCTGACCATCTTGTTGATGACCTTGCGGAGGCGTTCGCTGCCACCTTCGGGCGCGAACGTAAGGCCCGAACGGCGGCCGTTGCGGCTGAACTCGTTGGCCAGCGTGACGTTGAATGCGTCCACGCGGGTCGACGGGAGCGACAGTGACGTGTTCGTGCCCTCATAGCGGTCGCCGAGGCCCTTGGCGATTTCGGCAATCTCCGAATGGTCGGCGCTCGACAGGCTCAGCAGTCCCACCTCGTCGAAACCGGAGTTCCTGAGCCCGTTCTCGACCATGTCACCGATCGTGGTGATGGACCGTTCGCGCACCGGCCGGGTGACCATGCCGGCCTGGCAGAAGCGGCAGCCGCGCGTGCAGCCGCGGAAGATCTCCACCGAAAAGCGTTCGTGAACCGTTTCGGCAAGCGGGACGAGTGGGGCCTTCGGGTACGGCCACGCGTCGAGGTCCATCAGCGTGTGCTTCGCGATTCGCCACGGGACGCCGTGCCTGTTGGGTACGATCCGCTGGATGCGACCGTCGGGCACGTAGGTGACGTCGTAGAACTTCGGGACGTAGACGCCGCCGGACATCGCGAGGCGCATGAGCACCTCGTCGCGGCCGCCAGGACGACCTTCGTCCTTCCATTCGCGGATCACGTCGCTGATGGCGAGCACGATCTCTTCGCCGTCGCCGAGGACGGCAGCATCGACGAAATCGGCAATCGGCTCGGGGTTGAAGGCCGAGTGTCCGCCCGCGAGAACGATCGGATCGTCGTCGGTGCGGTCGCGCGTCTGCAACGGGATGCCGGCCAGGTCGAGCGCTGTCAGCAGGTTGGTATAGCCGAGTTCGGTCGCGAACGAGACGCCGAGCACGTCAAACGCCTTCACCGGCCGGTGCGAATCGACGGTGAACTGGCCGATGTCGTTGTCGCGCATGACCTGCTCCATGTCGGCGAAAACCGCATACGTGCGTTCGGCGAGGATCCAGTCGCGTTCGTTGAGGATCTCGTACAGGATCTGGATGCCTTGGTTGGGCAGGCCCACCTCATACGCATCGGGGTACATGAGTGCCCAGCGCACCGCGACAGAGTCCCACTCTTTGATAATCGAGTTGAGTTCGCCGCCGACGTACTGGATCGGTTTGCTGACCGAGAGCAGCAGCGGTTCCAGGCGCGGGAACAGGGACTCGACTGTCATCCAATCAGCGTAACCGCCCGCCGATCTCTATGCGTTTGCGTTGCTATAGCGACTCAAACGCATAGAGATCGGGACTGAGGTCAGCCGAGTTCGGGGAACCAGAGCCCGATCTCCCGCGTTGCCGACTCTTCTGAGTCGGATCCGTGTACGAGGTTTTCGCGGTTCGACAGCGACAGGTCGCCGCGAATCGAACCGGGTGCCGCTTTGCGGCCGTCGGTCGCACCGTTGAGTTGGCGCACAACCTCAATCGCCTCGTCGCCCTCGAATACGGCAGCGATCAGTGGTCCGGACGTCACGAAGTCCCGCAGCAGCGGATAGAAGTCCTTATCGACATGGTCGGCGTAATGCGCATCCGCCTGCGCGGCGTCGATCGTACGGAGTTCGAGCGCCACAATCGCAAGGCCTTTTGCCTCGTAGCGGCTAAGGACATTGCCCACGAGTCCACGACGGACGGCGTCAGGCTTGAACAGGACGAGGGTGCGTTGTGGCATGCGCGTGACTTTATCGGAGCCGCACCGACCACGACTCACAAGGATCGGTTCGCCACGTTTGTCCGGATCGAACTTGTCGGGGCCACGTTAACCGTGCGTGACATGATCTGGGCATGTCAGCCACACCCGTCGACCCGCGCCTCGTACGCGACCGCAAGAACCTGTCACACAAGCGTGGGGCGAGCCCACGGGTCGAGCCGCCCGTGTGGTTCATGGCGCGGACAACCATGGCGGCATCGACCGAGGTCGGGGCATTCAGTTACTTCGTCGGGGGCAACATCGACTCGTGCAGTCGCATAGGGCGTTACTGCTCCATCGCTCAGGGCGTCCGCATCGGCGAACCTGGACATCCCGTCGATTGGCTCAGCACATCGCCGTTCCAATACACTCCGGCGCGGTTCGGCTGGAGTCCGGCCGCCGACGCCGATCAGTTCATCGGAGTGCGGCCGGGCAACGATGGCGTGCCGCAGGTGTACGAACGCGCCGTAGAGATCGGCAATGACGTATGGATTGGTGCCAACGCCATTGTCCTTCGCGGTATCACAATCGGCGATGGCGCGATCATCGCCGCCGGTGCAGTTGTGGTGCGGGACGTCGAGCCGTATTCGATCGTCGGCGGAGTACCCGCCCGCACCATCCGGCGGCGTTTCGACGACGACCTGATCGCCAGACTCCTGGCGTCGCAGTGGTGGCGTTTTTCGCCGCTTCAGTTGAGTGGACTGCCGTTCCACGACGTCGCCGGGGCGCTGACCGAACTCGAACTCCGCATTGAGGCGGGCATGCAGCCGTATGAGGCCGAGCCCGTGGTGCTTGAGCCGCCCGCTCGCACAAGTCACAGCCCCACACCGCAAAAAACGACGCCGAGTGTTCGGGCGCGACGATGGCGATTGCTCGCGAAGCGCGCGCGGACCCGCATGCGCTAGCTCTTCATCCGCACCCGCTGGCAGGCAGTTCGGCCAGTCGACTGATTCGGCGGCCCATGCGGCCCTGTCGGCCTCGACCATTCGCCCGAGGAAAAGGCATCGAGCCCGCGCTTGACCTCGTCGGGCTTGAAACAGGAGAGTGTGCCTTGCGACATGGTGGTGACCCCATCGGAGCGGCGAGAACGCAGGAGGTAGACGGCTACGCTTTCGGCATGCTCCGCATCTTGCTCGTCGAAGACGATGACGACATCCGCATGAGTCTGCGCCGCGCGCTGACAAACCTGGGCGATCAGGTTGTGGCCGCGGCCAGCGGCGCCGACGCCATTGGGCGCCTCGTCGAATTCTCCCCCGATGCCGTCATCCTCGACCTGGGGCTACCGGATCTCGATGGCACCGACGTTCTCGCCATGATGCGGTCGGTGAGCTCGGTTCCGGTGCTCGTCGCCACGGCACGTGATGATGAGCGGGAAATCATCAGACTCCTCAATGCCGGTGCCGACGACTACATCATCAAGCCTTATTCGGCGGCCCAAGTGCAAGCCCGCATCCGTGCCGTGCTGCGCCGAGGAGGCGTCACGGAGGAGACCAATTCGCCGACAATCCGGATCGGGTCACTCGCGATCGATCCCCGCGGTCGCGAAGTGTCTCTTGGCGATGAGGTCCTCACGTTGACACGCAAGGAGTTCGATCTGCTCTATTACCTTGCCAGCCGTCCGGGCGAAGTCGTGTCGAAGCGCAAACTTCTGGCCGATGTCTGGCATCTGCCGTGGGGCGGCGGCGACAGAACCGTCGACGTCCACGTGTCCTGGCTGCGCCGCAAACTTGGCGAGACAGCGGCGAAACCGCGATTCCTGCACAGCGTTCGGGGCGTCGGGGTCAAAATCGTGGTGCCGCCCTCGTGACGCTGCGAATGCGGATCCTCGCACTCTCGACGGGGCTGACCGCGGTCGTCCTCATCCTGTTTGCTGTCCCTCTCGCAATCGCTCTCAAGCAGTCGGCAACCGATCGGGCCATCCGGGAAAGCGAATATGTCGCTCAAGGCGTCGCGGACTACCTGAGCACGGGCAGCTACACCCAGGTGCAGGCCGAGGGGTTCGTAGCGCGCGTCAACAAACGCAGCAGCACGAAGGTCGCCGTCCTGCTGCCCGGTGGCATCACCCTCGGTGCGTCTTTGCCCAAAGACGCACCGACAGTGCCCGCCGGTGAGCGCCAGGAGCCCGATGGCGACGGGGACGGGGGCGGAGATCATGACGATCTCGGCGTCGTGACGCCACCCAAGACCTCGAGACTAGGCGACGGATGGCTGATCGATGTGCAGGCGACGAGCCGCACCGGGCGCGCTGTGGTGCGTGCCTTTGTCGGCGAAAACCTCATCCACCACGAAGTCACCGAGCGCTTGACATGGGTTGGCGGAGGGGCAATGGCACTCCTCGCCCTGTCTGCCGCAGGCGCCGAGCTGGTGTCCAGGCGACTGACACGTCCCCTTGTCGCGACGGCCGCGACGGCCAGCGCCCTCAGCGCGGGAGACCTCGATGCCCGCGCCCCCATGGGCGGGGCCAGAGAGATCTCCCAGGTGTCGTCGTCGCTCAACCAATTGGCCGACCGCATCGAAGACCTCCTGGCGTCGGAGCGGGAAACGATCGCCGACCTCTCGCACCGGCTTCGCACGCCCATGACGGCCATCCGTCTCGATGTAGAAGCATTGCCCGATTCGGACAAGAGCCGCGAACTCGCCCGGCACGTCGCGCAACTCGAACGCACGCTGACGACGGTGATCAGCAACGCACGGCTGCCCCAGCAGGGACCGGGACAACGCCGGTGCGATGCCACACTCGTCGTACGCGATCGCGTCGGGTTCTGGACGCCGCTCGCGGAAGACCAAGGACGCGTCGTGTCGGTCGGGCTACCCGATCACGGGGTCGATGTCGGCTGCACAGCAGACGATCTCGGTGCCGCGCTCGACGCCTTGCTGGAAAACGTCATCGCGCATACGCCTGAAGGCACCGCAATGCGCGTCGACCTGACCGACGGGTCAGACCAGGCGCTCCTCGATGTCATCGACCACGGCGCTGGAATTCCACTCGGAGCAAGCCACCGGGGTCGCAGCGATCGGGGCTCGACGGGTCTGGGTCTGGACATCGCGCGCAGTTGCGCCGAATCGACCGGCGGATCACTCGAAATCCTGCGCCACGCTGACGGAAGCAATGTCGCCAGGATGAATCTTCAGCATCCTCACAGGGGGATTTAACCGCGATTTGACCTCTTACTGACGTCCCGCTGACGGACACCCCGACAGGCTAAGGTCATGAAGAATTCAGCATCGACCTCCCGAACCTCGCTGCTTGCGAAATCTCGTCAGCACTTTGCCGTTGTGGCCGCCTCCAGCATCCTGCTAACCGGTGCCCTCACCGCCTACGTGGCCCAAGACGACTCCTCAAAACTGGCCGGGGCCGGGACCGGCAGTGATGCCATGACAGCCGGCTGCACGGACCCATCGGCAACGGGCTGGAACGACGACGAGTCCAACGACGACGAGTCCAACGACGACGAGTCGAACGGCATCGTCGAATCGCCGGACTGTTCGAATCCCAACTCATCGAACTCGTCATCCGACGGCGGGAGCAACGCGTCATGACCGACACTGCGATCTGGACCGATTGGTCATGCCGTGTCCGTGTGACGGTCACTCAGAAGCACGTCCTACACGAGGCCCGACTGCGTCTCATGGAACTGATGGCCGACGTCGCGCGGGCCGCGAACAGGTTCGAAACTGATTCGGACATTTCCCGCATCAACGCGGCGGGCGGCCATATGGTCCCGGTCACCGGCCGAACAATCGCGTTGATCGACGCGGCTCTCGATGCGGCTGCCGAGACGGGTGGTGTTGTCGACCCCACAATCGGAGCCCACCTGCTGAACGCGGGCTACCACGTAGACATCGAAGACATCCGGAACCGTCTGATCCCGGCCAGGCGCACAGACAACGACCTCGCCCAGGCGGACTGGACCCGGGTCCGCGTCCATCACGAACTCGGACTCGTGGGAGTGCCAGCGACGATGCGTCTCGACCTCGGGGCCACGGCCAAGGCGTGGACAGCCGACACGGCAGCACACGACATTGCGGACAACGTGGGCACCGGCGTCCTCGTGGAAATCGGCGGAGACGTCGCCGTCGCCGGACCCAAGGCGACGCCGTGGAAGATTCTCGTGAGCGAACGGCATGATAAACCCGGTCAGGACATCGGCATGACGCACGGCGGGCTAGCGACGTCGTCGACGACCGAGCGGCATTGGCACACGGCCAATGGCGATCAACACCACATCATCGATCCCCGCACCGGTGCACCCGCGCAGGGACCGTGGCGCACGGCAACCGTGTGGGCGCCAAGCGCGCTCGAGGCCAACACCGCCAGCACGGCGGCGATCGTACTCGGCGACGAGGCGGTCGACTACCTCGATGAAACCGGACGCACCGCCCGCCTGGTCGACCATGACGGGCAACTGACCATCGTCGGTGACTGGCCGTCCATGCGTGAGGCCGCCTGATGACCGTTTGGTACCTCGCCCGCGTAACGGGAATGGTCGCCCTCATCGCATTCACCCTGTCGACCGCGCTGGGAGCGTTCTCGTCGGCGGTTCTGGGCGGCGGCTCGCCGCCGCAACTCGACCGGCGATTCCTGTTGCAAATGGCCCACCGCTCGGCGGCCGTCACCGGCCTCGTCATGCTGCTGGCCCATACGGCGTTGATTGTCGTGGACTCGTTTGTCGACGTGTCGGTGTCGGACGCCCTTGTCCCCTTCACCGCCGGTTACCGTCCTGTGGCGGTCGGCCTGGGATCCCTGGCCGTCTATGCGACCATCAGCGTGGCGGTGTCGGGCGCTCTGCGCGGCCGACTGGCCTCCTCCGAACGGGCGGTGCATCGCTGGCGTGCCGTCCATCTCCTTGCCTATGCCGGCTGGGGCATGTCCATGGCCCACGGCGTCCTGGCCGGCACCGACACCGGGCAGCCGTGGTCTACCGCCATCTATGTCGTGTGCGGCATCGCCGTCGCTATCGCCGTGTCGATCCGAATCCGATCCCAACTCCTCCATGCGTCCCGCGGCCTGGGCACGGCTCGTGCACGAATCCCCGCACCGGAGGCCCTGTCATGACGATCCTGAGCGAGCCTCCCCTGGCCGCTGTTCACATATATGGGGAGCCACGGCTTCTCGCCGGTGTCACTGAGGCGGGGCCTGTCGACTTGAGGCGTCACCGTGAGCTGCACGGCGAACTGCCGCTGCGACGACGCAGTTGGTTGTCGGCTGCCCTCACAGACGTGAATCTGCGTGGCCGCGGCGGTGCCGACTTCCCGGTCGCCGTCAAGTTTGACGCGATGCCTTCGGGCTCCCGCGTGTCCATCCTGGTCAATGGCAGCGAGGGTGAACCCGCGAGCCGCAAGGATCGGGTGCTCATGAGCCGCGCCCCACACCTGGTGCTCGATGGCGCTGTGGTCGTCGCCCACAGTCTCGGCACTAGACGGATCACGATCGTCGTCCATGATTCCGCCGCGCACGACACCTTGGTCCATGCGCTGCGCGAACGCCGAGACCCGTGCAAGATCACCATCACCCACGCGCAGCATGGTTTCGTCGGAGGCGAAATCCGGGCCGTCATCAACGGCGTGAATGGCGCATCGCCTGTTCCCGGTGGCCGGCGGGTCCTACCGGTATCGCGCGGCGTCGCGGGTCAACCAACTTTCGCTTCGAATGTGGAGACGTTCGCCCACATCGCGCTCCTCGCGGCGCGCGGCACGGCCGGATTCGCGCGGGTCGGTTCGACGGAGGAGCCCGGTACGACCCTTGTCACACTGATCGGCGACGTACGGCATCCCGGCGTCGCCGAGGTGCCGACGGGCGTTCCCCTGTCGGCGTTCTTCGACGCCAGCGGTGACGGCACCGTTCTCATCGGCGGCTATCACGGCACATGGGTCGACTCGACGGATGGCCTTGTCCTCACCCGAGCTCGGCTCAAGAGCAGCGGTGCCCCGTTCAATGCCGGCGTCATCGCCCGCCCGTTCGGCGGGACATGCGTGGTCGACGAGATCGTCGAAGTGAGTCGGTGGTTGGCCGGCGAATCCATCGGCCAATGCGGGCCATGCCTCTTCGGGCTGCCCGCGATCGCAGACGATCTCGCCCACGTCGCGGCCCGTGGAGGTGCAGAGGCACTGCAAACCCTCAGTCGTCACCTCGACGTCGTCAGTGGACGCGGGGCATGCGCGCATCCCGACGGGTCCGTCCAGTTCGTGCGATCTGCACTCAATGCGTATGACCACCACATAAGGGAACACGCACTCAGCGGTGCGTGCGGGCGTACCCCTTCGACCGTACTGCCGCTGCCGAGGAGGATTCGGTGAGCAAACTCGAGATCGACTGGACGCGCTGCGACGCGCATGGACTCTGCGCGCGCCTGCTGCCCGAGAAGATCACGCTCGATGAATGGGGTTTCCCGCTCATCGAAGGCCGCGGGCTCGACGAGTCGATAATTCGCGACGCACGCCGAGCCGCCTTGGCCTGCCCGGCTCTGGCGCTACGCGTTGCCCGGTGACCCAGGTTCTGAGTCGGCTTGAGCAGCCCATACCGCCTTGTCGGCTTCAATCTTGCGCCCGAGGAAAAAGGCACCGAGCCAGAGCGCGGCAAACATGGCGCCGACGAAGAACATGATGGGGACGAGAAAGCCGAGCGCGATGGCGGCGACCTGCAAGGCGTGGCCGACGTAGTAGGCCTCCGGCTTTCGCAGCATGCCCGCAGTGAGCACGCACAGGATCGCCAAGCCAAGACCGAGGCCGATCGCGAGCGACCTGTCGACGCCCTCGACCGAAATCATCACCGGCGTCGCGAGCGCCAGAATGATCGACTCCAGCGTGAGCATCGCGGCACACATGCCACGCATCAACTGCCGCCTCCCAGCAGGACGCGTGCTTCACCGACGGTCACGACCGATCCGGTGACGAGCACTCCCCCGCCGCCGATTGCTTCCTCGTGGCCTTCGGTGACTTCGGCCAGAGCCATCGCCTTTTCCAGCGCGTTGTCGAGGCGAGATTCGGTTTGGACGCGGTCAGCGCCGAAAATATCCTCGGCCATCTCGGCGAGTTCACGGGCCTGCATTGAGCGATCCGAGCTGTTTTGCGTACAGACGATTTGTGCCATCACCGGTTCGAAGATGCGAAGCATCTGCTCCATGTCCTTGTCGGCCATGATGCCGACGACACCAATCAACGGGCTGAAGCTGAATGCCTCCTGCATCGCTGCCACCGCCGCGGCGGCTCCGTGCGGGTTGTGGGCCGCGTCGAGAACCACCGACGGGCTGTGGCGGACGAGCTCGAGCCGACCCGGCGCGGTGACGTTGGAGAAGGCCTCGCGGACGAGATCACCGTCGATCTCGGTTTGGCCGATGAATGCCTCCACAGCAGCGAGGGCATAGGCGGCGTTGTGCGCCTGATGGGCTCCGTGGAGCGGAAGGAAGATTTCGTCATAGCGCGCCGACAGTCCCTGCAGCGCGATCATCTGGCCGCCGACGGCGGTCACCTGCGACAGCAGTTGAAAGTCGACGCCTTCGCGGGAAACGGACGCTCCGACTTCGCTGGCGCGATGCATGAGCACGTCCATCACCGCGTCGGACTGCTGCGCGACCACCGCATGGGACCCGGGCTTGATGATGCCCGCCTTCTCGACGGCGATGTCCTCGGGACGGTCTCCCAGATAGCGGGCGTGGTCCACGGCGATCGGCGTGACGACAGCCACCTGGGAGTCGGCCACATTGGTCGCGTCCCACGCCCCGCCCATACCGACTTCGACGACAGCCACATCGACGGGCGAATCGGCAAACGCCGCATAGGCCATCGCGACGAGGGTCTCGAAGAAGGACAGCGGATGCGTTGCCGTGTCGTCGACGACCTGCGCATAGGCGGCGACGTCTGCAAACGCATCGACGAAAAGCTCGTGCGACAGCGGTTCACCGTCGAGACAGATCCGTTCCGTCATCGATTCGAGATGGGGGCTCGTGAATCTGCCGGTACGTAGCCCGAGCGCCCGTATGAGTTCGTCGATCATCCTGCTCGTCGACGTCTTGCCGTTCGTGCCGGTGAGCTGGATGACCGGGTATGCGGTCTGCGGATCGCCAAGAAGGCGACAGAGCGCGCTGATGCGGTCGAGGGACGGTTCGAGTTTGGTTTCGGGCCAGCGGCTCAGGAGCGCGCGCTCGACGTCGGCATAGGTGGGTTTCATTGACTCGAGTATCGCAGGGGAGGGTAAATGTCCTCGCCCGCTGCCCCTAGGATTGCCCATTATGAGCAACGTCCCCGAAAAGCCCGTCCTCGAAGGTCTTGAAGCCAAGTGGTCGAAGGCCTGGGAGGAGCAAGGCACCTACCGTTTTGACCGCAGCAAGACGCGCGAGGAGATCTTCTCGATCGACACGCCGCCGCCGACTGTTTCGGGTTCGCTGCACGTGGGCCACGTGTTCTCCTATACGCACACTGATCTGGTGGCGCGCTATCAGCGGATGCGCGGCAAGGAAATCTTCTACCCGATGGGTTGGGACGACAACGGCCTGCCGACCGAGCGCCGCGTCCAGAACTACTTCGGTGTGCGTTGCGAACCGTCATTGCCCTATGATTCGGCCTTCACCCCGCCAGAGAAGCCCGACGCCAAACGCCAGATCCCGATCAGCCGCCGCAACTTCATCGACCTGTGCGAGCAACTGGTTGCCGAAGACGAAAAGGTCTTCGAGGCGCTGTGGCGCACCCTTGGCCTGTCGGTCGACTGGCAGCAGACCTATACGACGATCGGCGACGTGGCCCGCACAGCGTCGCAGCGCGCCTTCCTGCGCAACCTCGCCCGCGGCGAGGCATACCAGCAGGACGCCCCGACATTGTGGGACGTGACGTTCCAGACGGCCGTCGCCCAGGCCGAACTCGAGGCCCGCGACTATCCCGGTCACTATCACCGGGTGGCCTACCACGGCGCCGACGGACCGATCTACGTCGAGACGACGCGGCCTGAACTCATCGCCGCCTGCGTCGCGTTGATCGCACACCCCGATGACGAGCGCTACCAGTCGCTGTTCGGCACGACGGTCCGCTCGCCGCTGTTCGACGTCGAGGTTCCGGTCGTCGCGCACCGCGCCGCGGAAATGGACAAGGGCGCCGGCATCGCCATGTGCTGTACGTTCGGCGACCTCACCGATGTCCAATGGTGGCGCGAGCTCCAACTCCCCAACCGCACGATCATCGGGCGCGACGGCCGCATACTGACGGATGTGCCCGAGTGGGTCACGTCGGACTCCGGCACAAACCTGTATCGCGAACTCGCCGGAAAAACGACGTTCTCGGCGCGCGCACTCGTCGTTGATGCCCTGCGCGAATCGGGAGACCTCGACGGCGAACCCAAGGCGACGCAGCGCATGGCGAACTTCTACGAGCGTGGAGACAAGCCCCTCGAAATCGTGTCGACCCGCCAGTGGTTCCTCACGAACGGCGGCCGCGACGCCGAGCTAGGCAAGAAACTCATCGCCCGCGGCGACGAAATCAACTGGGTCCCCGATTACATGCGTCACCGCCTCACCAACTGGATCGAGGGACTCAACGGCGACTGGCTCGTCTCGCGTCAGCGATTCTTCGGCGTCGCGTTCCCCGTGTGGTACCGCCTCGACGATCAGGCCGAACCCGACTACGACCACCCGCTCGTCCCCGACGAAGCCGACCTTCCGGTTGACCCCGCGTCACAGGCGCCGCCCGGGTATGACGAAACGCAGCGCGGCAAACCAGGCGGATTCGTCGCCGACCCCGACGTACTCGACACCTGGGCGACGTCATCGCTGTCGCCGCAGATCGCGACGGGATGGGAACGCGACAACGACCTGTTCGAGCGCACCTTCCCGATGGATCTGCGCCCCCAGGCGCACGACATCATCCGCACCTGGCTGTTCTCCACGGTCGTCCGCGCGCACCTCGAGCACGGCATCGCACCGTGGAAGAATGCCTCGATCTCCGGCTTCGTCGTCGATCCCGACCGCAAGAAGATGAGCAAGTCCAAGGGCAACGTCGTCGTTCCGGACGAGATCATCGTCAAGTACGGCGCCGACGCGGTGCGCTGGCGTGCTGCCGGTGCCCGGCCGGGCGCGGACTCTCCCTTCGACGAGCAGGAAATGAAGGTCGGCCGCCGTCTTGCGATGAAGGTCCTCAACGCCAGCAAATTTGTGCTCGCCGCCCCGGAGGCATACGGCATCGGTGCCGATGCCTCGTACGTCGACGCCAGCCGCGTGACCGAACCAATCGATCTCGCGATGCTGCGCAGGCTCCGTCAGGTGGTGGAAGCAGCCACGGCCGCGTTCGAAGAGTTCGATTACACGACGGCGCTTGAACACACCGAGAAGTTCTTCTGGGGCTTCTGCGACGACTATCTGGAACTCGTCAAGGAACGCGTTCACCGCAGCGACTCAGCAGGCGATTCGGCCAAGTGTGCGTTTGCGTTGGCGCTGTCGGTTCAGTTGCGGCTGCTTGCACCATTCCTGCCCTACGTCACCGAAGAGGTCTGGTCCTGGTGGCAAGAGGGTTCGGTACACCGGGCCGAGTGGCCCGAAGTCGAGACCGATTTACCGACCCTGCCGCACAATCCGGCGGTGCTCACCACTGCGGCCGCCGCTTTGGCGGGCATTCGCGGCGCAAAGTCGGTGGC
>Ga0075527_10000175_pt1 | contig 14459 bp, 15 predicted proteins | sample NGEPer11B_FD_74784 | JGI IMG/M metagenome (GOLD analysis project Ga0075527, IMG submission 74784) | Arctic peat soil microbial communities from the Barrow Environmental Observatory site, Barrow, Alaska, USA - NGEE Permafrost305-11B | ecosystem: Environmental > Terrestrial > Soil > Wetlands >...
TTGGTAGCGGAGGAGGGACTCGAACCCCCGACACGCGGATTATGATTCCGCTGCTCTAACCGGCTGAGCTACTCCGCCCCAAACCTATCGCCCAAAAGCCTGAAGGCCTGCCCCCAATATAAGGTGCGGGGGCAAGCCGTGGCGCTATTCGGCCAATTGGCTTTGAAGTCGGCGATATAGAGACCGCCAGTAATTACTGTCAAGCAAACGCCGCGCATGGACGAGCCCGCGGCCGACCGACCACTTGATGCGCACCCGCACGGGCTCGACCCGCCGCGCGCCAACGCTCGTCCGGTCCTTGGCCTTTGAGAGCATCTCGCGGGCGGCTTGCGGCGCCATGCCGAAGCCCGGCTCCTTGATGAAGCGCAGCATGGTGAACAGACCGAATGGCCGCAGCGACCGGCGCTCGGCGAGACGAAGATCGTCACAGATCAGGACCCGGTCGATCTCGAACACCGCATGCCAGCCGAGAAGGTCGGCGAAAGGCGCCATCTTCTGCTCGACAAAACCGCGCACGCCCTCTTCCTGGCTGAAGTGATTGACCAAAATCACCTCGCCGCCCGGCGCGCAGACGCGCTCCAGCTCGCGCATCACCTTGTCCGGATCCGGCACCACGGTCATCACATACATGGCGACGACCGTGTCGAAGCTCTCATCGGCGAAGGCGAGCGCGCCCGCATCCATCTCGTGCAGGCCGTCCACATTGTCGAGCCTCTTGCGGTCGACCTTGTCGCGCGCCTTTTCCAGCATCTCCGGCGACAGATCGATGCCGGTGACGGTCAGATGCGCGCCATAGCAAGGCAGCGACAGGCCGGTGCCAACACCCACCTCGAGGACGCGACCTTTGCGCTTATTGATGATCGCTACGGCGTGCTTGCGCCCCGCCTCGGCCACCTGGCCGAAGGTGTAGTCGTAGACCGGTGCCCAGCGGCGATACGCATGGCGCACGCTGTCCGAATCCATCACATGAACTTTCGAAGGCAACGCTGTACCCTCCCCGAGGCTGAAGACCGCTTGTTCGCTTCGCGGCCTTTAACGCGACCCAGCCAAAAACGTCTCGGCGGGCCGCTGCTCTAAAGGCGCCGCAAAATCGTCTCTGGCCATCCAGGCTCCTCTTTCGGCGGACTTGATCCATCCGCCACCGAGAAGCCGCTCCCCGCCGCCTGTCGCGGCATAAAATACGCAAGCCTGCCCTGGGGACACGCCCTCCTCGCCCTCGGCGAGATCGACACTCACTGTACCATCAACCAGGCTGACCGTCGCCGGCTGCAAGGGACCCGTCGAACGGATCCGCGCCAGCACCTCGACACCATGGCCCGCCGCAGCGTCTTGGCCGGCCGCGGCCTCGAAGGCCTCATCGCCGAGCCAGTTCACGTCGCGCAAAGTAAGCGTGCGGGCGCGCAAGGCCTCCCGCGGACCGACCACCACCTCGCGGCGCGCCGCATCGAGCGCGATCACGTAAAGCGGCTCCGGCGCGGCCACGCCAATGCCCCGCCGTTGACCGATCGTGTAATTGATGATGCCGCTATGGCGGCCGAGCACGCGACCGTCCACGTGGACGATGGTGCCGGGCTCCGCAGCCCCTGGCCGCAGACGCTCGATCACTTGCGTGTAGCGTCCCGTCGGCACGAAGCAGATATCTTGACTGTCCGACTTCTCGGCGACAGTGAGCCCGAACGCGCGCGCAAGCTTGCGGGTCTCTTCCTTCGGGCGGTCGCCCAAGGGAAAGCGCAAGAACGAAAGCTGCTTCGGCGTCGTGGCGAACAGGAAGTAGCTCTGGTCGCGCTCCTTGTCTCGCGCCCGATGAAGCTCCCAACCCGACTCGCCGGGCAAGCTCTTCACATAATGTCCGGTGGCGAGCGCCGCGGCGCCGAGGCCTTCGGCCGTCTCCAACAGATCGTGGAACTTGATCTTCTGATTGCAGGCGACACACGGCACCGGCGTCTCGCCGTTGAGATAGCTATCGGCGAATTCGCCCATCACCGCCTGCTTGAAGCGGGCCTCGTAGTCGAGGACGTAATGGGGAATGCCAAGCCTCTCCGCCACCCGGCGCGCATCCTGGATGTCCTGGCCCGCGCAGCACGTGCCCTTCCGCCCCACGGCCTGGCCGTGGTCGTAGAGCTGCAGCGTGATGCCCACCACGTCATAGCCTTGCGCCGTCAGGAGGGCCGCGACCACGGAGGAATCGACGCCGCCAGACATGGCGACGACCACACGTGTATCGGCCGGGCGGCCCGGGAGGTGCAGACTGTTAAGCATTCTCGGCTTCAATGATGTGACGAAAGTCAAAAAGCAGTGGCTCGAATGTCTTGAAAGGACAGGCCGGCGATGGCCTTGCGCGCGGCGCAGTATAAACGGTCCAAGACCGCCTCGCGCCAATTTCTTGGGCATCCTCAGTTCGGGCTGAACATAGGCATGAGGCCCATAGGACGCAAGCGGCAGTGGCCCCATCAAAAGCCAGAAAACCGAGTGTCTCCACCGGGAAGTCTCAGTGAATTCAGCAAGTTTGGGCTATTTCCTTGCCTCTTCTTTTACCTGACAGCTTAGGCAATTCTTAAATGGGCCTCTGCTAGCTTCCCCCTAGAAAGAATTGAAACTCGTAGAGTTTGTGAGTGTTGCGTACGATGACTGAGCATTACAGGCCGCGTGTCAGATATGTGATTGGACCGGACGGCAGCCCGCTGACCGTCGCCGATCTGCCGCCCAAGGATACCAAGCGGTGGGTCATCCGTCGCAAGGCCGAGGTTGTGGCCGCCGTCCGCGGTGGCCTCATCAGCCTCGAAGAGGCCTGCGAGCGCTATACGCTCACGGTGGATGAGTTCCTGAGCTGGCAACGCTCGATCGACAAGCATGGCCTGCCGGGCCTGCGCGCGACCCGCATCCAGGACTATCGCAGCGGCTAACCGCGCTCATTTAAGTCCAAGACTTTCTAAGTCCAAGATCTTCCGCCATGGCCGGGCTCGTCCCGGCCATTGGCATGTCTGGGATGGCATGTCTGGGATCGCCTATTGCGCGGCGGGCTGCGCGACCACTTTCGGCATTTCGTTGCTGCAATTCGTCTGACCGCTCTTCCAGCGATTGATATCGAACTGCATCTTGGCCGCCTGCTGCGGCGTCATGGTCAGGTTCTTGGTGGTGACGATCGTGCTCGCGCCTTGCTGGTGGAAATCGATCGTGTAGGCGAGCTTGCCGGCGCGGCCGAGATTCCGCTTGTCGTGGATCGTGATCTTCACCTTCTGCCCGTCAGGGGCGACATCGGCCCGGTAGACATGGTCGGGAAACAGCGGCGCGCTCGGGTTGAACCAGCATGTCTTGGCGCGGCCGCCGAGCATCACATAGGCATCGACCGGCTTGGCTGTCGCCACCGACATGCGGCTCGTATTGTAAGCCGGCACCGCGCCGACGCTCTCGGTCGCGGCCACGCTTGCGGTCCCCGTGGAGCCGCCACCGCCGCCGCAGGCCGTGAGCCAAAGCCCTGTGCCCGCGAGCGCCATCGTGATGGCTGCCAGCCTCCGCACCCAATGTCCCCTTAGAAGCATCCGTGCCTCAATCGCGAAAGTTCACGTATTGCAGCGGCTGCTCGATTGAAAGCCCCTTCATGTGCGAGATCACCGCCTGCAAGTCATCGCGCTTCTTGCCGGTGACCCTGAGCTCGTCGCCCTGGATGGCGACCTGCACCTTGAACTTCCCGTCCTTGATCTCTTTGACGAGGCGCTTGGCCAGCTCCTTCTCGATGCCCTGGCGGACCACCGCCTTCTGCCGCACGGACTGGCCGGCAGCCTTCTCCACGGTCTTATAGTCGATGGCGCCTGCGTCGATTTTGCGGCGCGCCAGATGGCCCTGGAACAGCTCGTGCATCTGCTTGAGCTTCAGGTCGTCATCGGCATGGATGGTGATCTCCGCCTCTTTCCGCTCGATCTTGGCCTGCGACCCCTTGAAGTCGTATCGCTGGCTCATCTCGCGCGTCATGTTGGCGAGTGCGTTGTCGACCTCTTCCAGGTCGGTCTTGGAGACGATATCGAAAGACGGCATGGCCCTTTTCCGCAGCTACTCAAGATTTTCCCGACAATAGCATCTAAGACGCCGGCCGCGAGCAGCTCACACAGAAGCTGCTAGCAGCACCCTCGGATGTCTATCGGTTCGGCTAGCTGGCTGCGCGGTGGGCGCCGATGGCGATCAGCTCCGCAGGCGACGGATTCTCGACCCGTAGCCGCTCGGCGTCCCGCTCCTGGAGGAGCTCGATCTTCTTAAGATCCTCGCACGCCTCGTCCAACTCCTCCCGCGCCGAGGCCAGCTTGGCCTCGAGGCCCGCGACGGACTCCCCCAGATTGTCCCGTCTTTGGATGGCCGCCTTGGCGAAGGTCGGGTAGGCGTAGTGATTGACGTCCGAAACGCCGGCGCGTTCCTGCTCGATGGCGATCTGCCGATCGAGATCCGTGGCCATGGTGTTGAACTCACCAATCATGGCCTCAATCTCTTCAACCTTGCGGCGCTTCTCGTCGACTTCGAAGCGCTTCAAGCGGATGACTGCGTCGCGTGACTTCATGACTCAATACCCTCAGCCTGCTCGGTCCCCGTTCAAGGGATACAATTACCATGCCAGTGGCACGCTCTTACCGGGTCGATTGCCCTCAAAAAGCAATCCCAACCCGAAAACGAACCAAGGCCTTTTTTCGAGGACCGGTCCCCCTGCCCCTCAAGCCCGATCATGGCTGACAAGCCCTTAAGGCCCAGTAAACCATATGGCTTGCATTTAAAGGATACGAGGACCCCATTGGTGTAGGGATGGTTAGCGGACGTGGTTAGCGCTCGCCTTGAGCTTAGCTTTTGTTAACTATTGAGCTTAGCTTTTGTTAACTATTGGCCACTAATTTGTTGATTCGAGTTAACCAATCTGCGTCCGACGTATTGGGTCAGGGGATAACCAGGGATTCTGAGAAGACGGGGGATTTAAAATGCGGGTTCTTCTGATCGAGGACGACAGCGCCACTGCTCAGAGCATTGAGCTGATGCTGCAGTCGGAAGGCTTTAACGTCTACAAAACCGATCTGGGCGAAGAGGGTGTCGATCTCGGCAAGATCTACGACTACGACATTATTCTTCTCGACCTAAACCTTCCAGATATGAGCGGTTACGAGGTCTTGAAAACCTTGCGCGTCAGCAAGGTGCAGACCCCGATCCTGATCCTCTCCGGATTGGCCGGGATTGAGGATAAGGTCCGGGGCCTCGGCTTCGGCGCCGACGACTACATGACCAAGCCCTTCCATAAGGATGAGCTCGTCGCCCGCATCCACGCGATCGTGCGGCGCTCCAAGGGCCATGCCCAGTCCGTCATCCAGACCGGCGGCCTGAAGGTTAATCTGGACACCAAGACCGTCGACGTGAATGGCCAGCGCGTCCACTTGACCGGCAAGGAATACCAGATGCTCGAGCTGCTCTCCCTGCGGAAGGGCACGACCCTCACCAAGGAGATGTTCCTGAACCATCTCTATGGGGGCATGGACGAGCCGGAGCTCAAGATCATCGACGTCTTCATCTGCAAGCTGCGCAAGAAGCTCGCCGCGGCGACCGGCGGCCAGCACTATATCGAGACGGTCTGGGGCCGCGGCTACGTGCTGCGCAACCCCGACGACGAGGCGGACACCGGCGAAGCCGCCGCTTAAAGTCCCTCAGCAGATCTCAGAGAGTTTTGATGGCCGGGCTTTGTCCCGGCCATTTCTCGTTTGGGAGAGCCTGATCTCGTAGAGCCTAGTCCCGGCCCGCCTTGAGGTTCGGCCAATCCTTACCGGCTTGGGCCTCCGAGACCGCGTACTCCGTCAGAAGCTCCGCGAGCGTCATGCCCCGCGCCCGGGCCCGCGCCTCGAGCATCTCTGCCGTAGCCTGATGGAGCTTCACCTCGCGCACACTTGGATCGCTCACGGCGACCGCCTCCGCGCTTCGCGTCACCGCGGCGGCAGGCGGCGCGGCGTGCAGTTGTTTGGCCTGACGCCGCATCGCAGCGGTATCGGGCGTCAAACAAAAGATCCCATGATGGTTTTCCGGCACGGGCATGAAGTCGCCCGACATCCCCGAAGTGGTCTCCGCGGCGCCGAGCACCAGATAACCGTCCATCGCCAGCTGTTGCGCAAGACGCGACAGCACGGCGCTTTTCAACCGCTCATCGAAATAGATCAGCACATTCCGGCAGAAGATAATGTCGAAACGCCCGAGCCTCTGGCAATCGTTGAGGAGATTGTGCTCCTGGAAGGCAATTTTATCTCTCAGCGCCGGCTTGACCTGCCAGCCGTTGCCCACCTTGTCGAAATATTTGACGAGATTCGATACGGGTAACCCGCGCTGGACCTCGAACTGGCTATACAATCCACTCCTCGCCTTGCGCAGCGCATCCTCGGAGAAGTCCGTCGCCACGACCTCGATGTTCCAACCGTCGAGCCGGTGTCCAGCGTCAGACAAAAGCATGGCCAGCGAATAGGGCTCTTGGCCAGTCGACGACGCCGCACACCAGATCCTGATCCGGCGCAACGCCGCCCGCCGCTCCATAAGGCGGGGCAGCATGACGTCGGCGAAGTACTGAAACGGCGTCTTGTCGCGGAAGAAATACGACTCAAGCACTGCGATGGTCTGCGCCACGCGCGACCGCAGGCCGTCGTTCTCCCGTTTCATCAAGGCGAGAGTCAGATGGGCCTGCGACGGAAATCCGAGCTCTTTTAGCAACGGCCGCAGTTTCGCCTCGACGAGATCCATTTTTTCTTCGCCGATTTCGATGCCCGAACGCTCCTTCAGGATGCGCTGCATGAGCTTGAACTCATGCGCCATCATGGGCGCTCTCCACGGATAAGTTTGGCCACAACCTCTGCGATCCCAAGCAGGGGCAGAAGGGCGGCACAGGCGCCCGTCGCCGCCGTAGCACCGGGCATGCCCCACACCACGCTGGTGGCCTCATCCTGAGCGATGACGTTACCGCCGGCATCGGCCACCGTGCGCGCGCCTGCCGCCCCATCCCGCCCCATGCCCGTCAGCACGATGGCAAGCGCGGCCGGACCAAAGGCATCCGCGGCACTCATAAACATGGGATCGGCCGCAGGCCGGCAAAAATTCACAGGCGGCCCGTCCGCGACGGCAAGCTGCGGCGGCGCCGTTCCGCGGACGGTCATATGGTAGTTCCCCGGCGCCACATAGATCGTTCCTGGCTCAAGACGCTCGCCGTCCACCCCTTCCTTGGCTTCGCGTCCCGAAGCCCGCGCCAAGCGCTCGGCAAGAACCGTGGTGAACATCGGCGGCATATGCTGGGCAATTAGGACGGGAATACGGTCAATCGAAGCGGAAAGCGTTTCGAACAGGCTTGTCAGCGCTTGGGGACCGCCCGTGGAGCTGCCGATCACAATCACGCGCGGCGGCACCAGCGAGAAGGCGCGCGTCTTGAAGGGAAAGACGGCTCTGGCGGTCTCGGTGTGCGCCGCGCCGCGCCGGTGCACGGCGGCGAGCGCCTTGACCTTGCGGATGACCTCGTCGCGGAAATTAGGGAGCGTCGTGATCTCGCGATTGGTCTCGGGCTTCGGCACATAGTCCAACGCCCCGAGCGACATGGCCTTGAAGCTGATCTCCGCGTTGCGCTTGGTCAGCGTGGAGACCATGACCACCTTGACCTGGGGCCGTGCGCGCAAGAGCAGCGGCAACGCCGCAAGCCCGTCCATGACCGGCATGTCGATGTCGAGGAGAATGACGTCGGGCGCACTGCGGGCCACGTCGTCGACGGCGAGCTTGCCGTTGGCGTGACGCGCAACGACGTCCAGTCCCGGCTCTTCGTCGATCCAGCGGGTCACGAGACCCCGCACGACGGCGGAGTCGTCGACGACCATCACCCGAACCGCTGTGTCCGAGAGGGGTTTCTCAGCCGGACCGGCTGCCGCTATCTGCATGGTGGCGCCCTGGCCGCAACTCTCCATGGAGCTGGGCCTAGATCAGCCCAACCTCATGAAACTTGGCTTCGATGATGTCACGATCGAATGGCTTCATGATGTACTCGTTGGCGCCGGCCGTGATGGCCCGCGTGATATGCTCGACGTCGTTCTCGGTCGTGCAAAAAATGACTTTGGGCTCATCGCCGCCGCTCTCCCTGCGAAGGGCGACCAGGAAGGCGATGCCGTCCATCACCGGCATGTTCCAGTCGAGCAGCACCGCATCAGGCATGGACTCACGGCATTGATCGAGGGCATCGCGACCATTCTCCGCTTCCGACGATGAGAAGCTCAGCTCATCGAGAATACGTCTCGCCACCTTGCGAATGACAGCGCTGTCATCCACGACCAAACAATGTTTCATGCGTTCTCCTCTCAGGCACGCCGCCTCAAGCCGCACCTACGCGGCCGCACCGAACTGACTAAAATCGAGCACCTTCTCGACATCGAGCACCACCAAGATCTTGCCGTCGAGCCGGTAGACACCGGAACAGACTTGCGCCCAGCGCGGGGCGAGATTGGTGGGATTGGCCTCATAGCGCGAAGGCTCGAGCCACAAGACATCGCCGACTTTGTCGGCAATCAATCCATAAAGCTCGCCGCGTTGCTCGATGCCGACCGCCACCGTGGGGCCGCTCTCCTCTCGCGGGGGCAAGCCAAGCCGGCGGCGAAGATCGATCGCCGTCACGATCCGGCCGCGCAGATTCAACAGGCCCGCCACCTCCGGCGGCGCGAGCGGCACGGAAGACAGCCCTTGCGGTACGAATACGTCTCGAACGTCCTCGAGTCGCAGCCCAAAAAGCTGACCCGCCGTCACCACCGTGACGAAGCCCTCGGTCGCCTTGTCGTAACCCTTCTCACTGTTCATGCCGCAGCACCCCAGCCTTTGAAACATTCTTGAAGCGTATGCATCAGCGTCTGCCGGTCGAACTTGCCCACATAGCTTTCGAAACCGGCCGCCTGACTCCGCTCGACCAGCTGCGCGCTCGGATAGGAGGAAAGCGCAATCAGCGGAATCTGAGCCCAATTCGGATCGGCCTTGATGTGCTTGGCCAGATCGAGCCCATCCATGCCCGGCATGTCGATATCGCTGATGACCATATCGAAGCGCTCGCCCTTGTCCTTGAGCGCGAGAGCCTCCTCGCCTGACGCCGCGAGCGTGACGTGATAGCCGCTCGCGCTCAGAAGCGGCGCCAGCATGTTGCGGAAGAATTGACTGTCGTCGACAAGCAGCAGCCGCAATGCCCGCTCGGCTTTCGCCGGCGCCCGCGCGCGATGCCGGTCGAACAGCGCTCCCAAGTAATGAGACACATCCACGATCTCGACCGTCTGATCGCGGATGATCGCCGCACCAATCACCCCTGGCGTCTCCGCCTGAAGGTCGATGACCAAAGGCTCCTCGATGACATCGACGATCTCATCGATAATGAGGCCCGCGGGATGGTCCTCCTCGGTAAACACCAGCACCGGCTGCAAGCCATCGTCTCGCGGAGCCCGATCGCTCTGCATGGAGACAAGCGGCATCAACGCGCCGCGATACTGCACGACGCTCTGCCCGTTGCATTCCTCGACGGTGTCGATTGGGATCTCCTCGAGCCGCGTGATCAAGGAGAGCGGCACGGCTTTCAAGGTCTTGGAGCCCGAGCGGAACAGCAGCAGCGACGTCCTGTTCTCATCCGCTTCCGCCGGCGCCGAAGAGGCCGCGTTGGCGAACTGCGTATGACTGTCGATCGAGCCCGCGGCGGCAGCGAGCGCATTGGGATCGATGATCATGATGACGCTGCCATCACCGAGAATCGTGTTGCCGGAAAACATGCTGACATGCCGCAGCGCGCTGGACATGGGCTTGACCACGATCTCCTCGGTGCGGAACAGCTTGTCGACAAGCACGCCGAAAAGATTCGCGCCGACCTGGACAACGACAGCGGTAAGGCCCGAATTCCTCACCCGCTCAAGGCTCTGGTCCCGATCTCCCAAGCCCAGCAAGGGGGGCAGATCGAGAAGCGGCAGAAGCTTATCGCGCAATCGCAACACGGCTGTGTCGTTGATCAGCTCGACCGGGTGCCCCGCATCTTCGCCGGTGCGGACCAATTCCACCGCACTCAGTTGCGGAATGGCGAAGCGCATGCCGGCCACTTCGACAATGAGCGCCGCCATGATCGCCAAAGTCAGAGGAATCTTGATGACGAAGGTCGCGCCCTTCGGGCCTGTCGATTCCAGATCGACCGTTCCGTTGATCAGCTCGATATTGCTGCGCACCACATCCATGCCGACACCGCGCCCCGAAACCTCGGTCACGATGCTCGCGGTGGAGAAGCCTGGTTTGAAGATGAACTGCAGAATTTCGGCATCGCTCATGCGGTCGAGCTCGGCCAGGGTTGTAAGTCCGTTCTCTAGCGCCTTAGCACGGACCTTCTCCACGTCGAGGCCGCGGCCGTCGTCGGCAATTTCAATGACGATATAGCCGCCCTGTTGCGAAGCGCTCAGCTTGATCCGCCCGGTCGCGGCCTTGCCCGCACTCGCTCGCTGATCCGGGGTCTCAAGTCCATGATCCGCCGAATTGCGGACCATATGAGTCAGCGGATCCTTGATCAGCTCGAGCACCTGGCGGTCGAGCTCAGTCTCACCGCCGCGCATGTCGATCTCGATCTTCTTCCCAAGCTCGAGCGACAACTCCCGGACCACCCGCGGCAGTTTCTGCCATGCGTTGGCGATGGGCTGCATGCGGGCCTTCATGATCCCTTCCTGCAACTCCATGGTGACGTTCGAGAGCCGCTGCAAGGGTGTCTTGAACTCGCTTTCCTCCGTACGGCGCACGAGGTCGAGCAGCTGATTGCGGGTGAGCACGAGCTCACTCACGGTCGTCATCAAATGTTCGAGCGTGTCGACGGAGACGCGCACGGTTTGCGACCGCGCGACCCAGTCCCCTCCACCGGCCTCAAGAGGACCGGCCTCAAGAGGACCGGCCTCGAGAGGATCGGACTTAACAGGATCGGCCTTGCGAGCAGGCTGATCGTCATCCGCCGCGGCAGCTGGAATCTCAGGCTCGGGCGCGGACAACGGGGCGGGCTCGGTGTCCGGGCCCGATGCTTCCCGCCAAGCGCGCTCCAGCTCTTCCAGGGTCGCTTCGGCGGGGGCGCCCGACATGATGCCGGAAGCCGTATCTGCCCTTGGCGCCTCGCTACCTCGCCAAGCGCCCTCGGACTGCACCAGCGCGCTGGCTTCTGCGAGTTGCTGAAGCGAGACGACGAGATCGTCGTCGGAGCCCGGGGGCTCTTGGCCGTCGCGTTCGAGCCCCGCGAGAATGCCCTTGATGCGGTCTATGCTGGCCAGGATGGCGCTAACGCCCTCGACGGTGACCGTGGTCCCGTCCCGATACTGACCCATGAGCGTCTCGGCCGCGTGGGCCAATTTGGCCAGCCGTTCCAGGCCGAGAAATCCGCACGTACCCTTGACCGTATGGACCAGCCGGAAAATGGCATTGAGCATCTCGGCGTCGTTGGGCTCCTGCTCAAAGCGCACGAGATTGACGTCGAGCTCATCGAGTCGCTCGACCGTCTCGGTCAGAAATTCTTCCAGTAATTCGTCCATGACCCACCTTTGACGCGAATCAGGCCGATTCGCGCCTCAGCACCCCGCAGGCTTTGCCGAGCGATTGTGGGTGAGTTCTGGTTTACGCTTCGTTGACCACCCGGAAGATTACGCCTTGAAGCGGCGGATTTCTGGGGCTGAGGCGGCCTTGAAGGTGACCTCGTCGCCTTCCACCGCCGTGGTCACGGTCAGGCCGGCCGCCGTGGCCACCCGCCTGGCGTAGTAGGGCTGGATCGAGTGGGCATCGACTTCACCCCCGTTCCCGCCGGACAGCAGCGCCGCTACCTGGTCGTTAAGGCGTGCCGCGGTGCCCTTGGCGCGAACCGTCAATCCGACATCGGGCGGCGTGCCGGTGATTTCGACACTCACGGTCCCTCCGCGCGGCAGCGCCACGACGCCGAGTGCCACAAGATTGAGCAGGAGCTTGACCTTGTTCTTCGGCAGCGTGACCGGAGGGCCTTCCCACAAGACCTCGTGCTTGCCGGTCCCTTGCACGAATTCGCGCGCCACCTTCTCGGCGTCGCGCAGATCGATCTCCGCGCCGGCGGACCCGGCCGCGCCAAAGGCGAGGCGGGCGAACTGAAGCTTGGCGGAGGCCTGGAACGCGCTCTTGCGGATGAGGTCCATGGCCGCCTCGCGCATGTCGGCGTCCTGCTCCTCTCCGATCATCTCCAAGCCATTCGAGATGGCCGAGACCGGATTGATGACATCATGACAAATACGGCTCGAAACCAGCGCCGCAAGGTCAAGATCGCCGAGTGCCGTCGGCTCTGTCATGGCTACTCCCTTCGCTTCCGCAAGACTGCCGCGGAGATGACGTGGCCCTCACACAAATTTCTGGTACAGGAGGGGCGCAACCCTCGCCATCGCGCACGCGGCCGAAAGCGCGAATCACTATCTGTTTGGAGCATCTTGCCTTGTCAGCACCAAGACACACAACAGCGCTCGTTTCCGACAAGACCGCCGATTTCGACCTGGGCCATGCCGCTTCGGTTCTCACAGACGCTGCCGCCAAGGCCGGCGCCGCCATCATGGCGCATTACGCCGGCCCCACGGAGGTCGAGATCAAGGAGGACGATTCTCCCGTCACCAAAGCCGACCGCGATGCCGAAATCGTTCTTCTCGCGGCGCTGAAAGAGTTTGCTCCGAATATTCCCATCGTGTCCGAGGAAACCGCAGCCGATCGGACCGCACCGCTCGGCCCGCGCTTCTTCTTGGTCGATCCGCTGGACGGCACGAAGGAATTCATCAAGAAGCGCTCGGATTTCACCGTGAATGTCGCGCTGATCGAGGAAGGGTACCCGTGCTTCGGCCTCGTTTTTGCGCCGGCACGGTCGCTTCTCGCCGTAACGACGGCCGACGGGGTGGCCATTGAGGCGACGATGGCGCCGAATGCAAAAGGCGCCGATCTTGGCGCGCTCGAGCAAAAGCGGCTCCATGCGCGGCGGGCCAATCCCGATGCCCTGACAGCGCTCGTGAGCCTGTCCCATCTCGATCCCGAGACCGAGAAATTCCTCGAAGGCTTCAGCATTGCCGAGCGGTCGAGCGCGGGCTCCTCGGTCAAATTCCTCGAGATCGCGCGCGGCAATGCGGACGTCTATCCGCGCTTCGGCCCGACCATGGAATGGGACACCGCGGCCGGCCAGGCCGTGCTCGAGGCCGCGGGCGGCCATGTGGTGGACGCGCAAGGCGCGCGCTTCCGCTACGGCAAGACCCAGGACGGCTTGCGCAACCCGAGCTTCGTTGCCTGGGGGCGCTCCGTCTTAACGCCCCCGTAACCCTTCCACCGTTTGGTAACTGTTTCGGTAAACCATAGCGGGCGGGGCTCTTGGCCCCGCAAGGCGGATCGTGCACGCCACCATTAGCCCCGAGGGCATAGTCATGCGTTCTACGAGCACCACGATTGCCGTGTCTGCGGCGGTCCTCTTCTTTTCCTTCCAGCCACAGGCGGCGTGGGCCCAGGACGACACGATGGTCATCACCCCCGAGTCGTACGCCGATATGGTCAACGGGGCCGAGCCGAAGACGCTGCCCCCGCCGCGGTCGAGCGGCGCCGCGACCCCCTATACGCCAGGCGCTTATCCCCAAGGCGGCCCGACCGCCGAGCCCGCCCAGCCGGCTCGAGGCTACGCCTCCGAGAAGCTGCCCGGAGCCGACGACGAGGGCACCTTCTCCATGGACGAGATCCAGGGCGCCGGGCACCGGTTCTTCGGCAAAGTCTCAGTCGGCTTCGCCAAAGTGGTGGAATACGCGTTCCAGAGGTCCGGCCGGCCGAATGGCTATATCCTGGGCGAAGAGGCGGGCGGCGCCTTCGTCGCCGGCCTCCGCTACGGTGAGGGCGTGCTCCATACCAAGGATGCCGGCGAGCACCGCATCTTTTGGCAGGGGCCGTCCATCGGCTACGATTTCGGCGCCGAGGGCTCCAAGACAGTGGTTCTGGTCTATAATCTCCACAACCCCGGCGAGATCTACAACACCTTTGCTGGGGTCGATGGCTCTGCCTATTTGATTGGCGGCGTCGGGATCACCTATCTTGCCCGGAACGACCTGGTCCTGGCTCCGATCCGTTCGGGCATCGGCCTTAGGTTGGGCGCAAATATCGGCTACCTGAAATATACGCGCCAGCCCACCTGGAATCCGTTCTAGATTGGCGCTAAGGAAGCGAGAGTGAAGGGCCTTTGCTCAAGGGTCTTCGCCGTTGCCCTTTGGACGGCGGCCGAATGCGCTTGAGCTTGCTCGATGCGCGTCGGGGACGACGATGCGCCAGCACTAATTTCGGGGATCGCAGGCCTTGATGATCGAATGGTTCATGTTCGGGGCGTTGGGCTTCTTCCTGGGATGCCTGCTCGGCCTCATGCTCGCTCCGCCGCTGTGGAACCGCGCCGTCAAGCTCACCACGCGCAAGCTCGA
>Ga0075527_10000177_pt1 | contig 14361 bp, 15 predicted proteins | sample NGEPer11B_FD_74784 | JGI IMG/M metagenome (GOLD analysis project Ga0075527, IMG submission 74784) | Arctic peat soil microbial communities from the Barrow Environmental Observatory site, Barrow, Alaska, USA - NGEE Permafrost305-11B | ecosystem: Environmental > Terrestrial > Soil > Wetlands >...
TTTACATTTTTCCAAAGACGATCAAGATTATTGATAAAGTCTTTGCCTGGTTCGAAAACAAATCCTTTGACATGCTGTAAGTATCTTATAGAGATTTCAATTGATGAATTGTTTGTTTGGGATCGGCGGATTTGAAGACTGCATTTCCTGCTACCAAAACATCTGCACCGGCATCAACGATTTGTTTTGCATTGTCGAGAGTAACTCCGCCATCAACTTCAATTTTCACTTTTAATCCTGCATCGTCAATCATCTTTCTCAGTTGTTTTATTTTTTTAATTGAATGCGGAATAAAACTTTGTCCGCCAAAACCGGGGTTAACACTCATCAAACAAACAACATCTATATCGGCTAAAACATCTTTTAAAAGCTTCACCGGTGAATGCGGATTAATGGCAACACCAGCCTGCATTCCCAATGATTTTATCTGCCGGATATTCCTATGCAAATGTTTACATGCTTCCAGGTGAACCGTGAGAATATCAGCGCCTGCTTTTTTAAATGCTTCTGTAAGATTTTCAGGCTTAACGATCATTAAATGAACATCACAAATTTTGGAAGTGGTTTTTCTTATCTGTTCAATTATGGGTATTCCAAAACTTATATTGGGAACAAAACGTCCATCCATCACATCCAGATGAAACCAATCGGCTTCGCTCTCATTCAGCATTTGGCATTCGTCTGAAAGCTTTAAAAAATTTGCTGCTAATAATGATGTAGCGATGATCATATATCTATTTTTTTGTTTATTTTGATTTTGAGTCATTTGGTCATTGGTCATTGGTCATATAATATTTTACATAATGACTATTGACATAATGACTATTGACCATATCACTTTCCTTCAAGTATTTTTAGCGAATCCCTCGCCTCGATAAAATCTTTATCATACATCAATGCTATGTGATAGCTCTGTATCGCCTCTTCTTTCTTATTTAATTTTTTGTAGCAGTTACCCAACCAGTAATATCCTTCATCAAAATTATTTTGAATAGTAACCGCTCTTGTTAAAACCTTTAAAGCTTCTTCATACTTCCCCTGGTCGTACAGTGCAATTGCTTTTTCCCTGTAAGCAAACATGTATGTATAATCCAACCGAATGCAACTATCGAATAAAGCTATTGCCTTTTTTTTATCGTTGATGTAATTGTAATACAATCCTTTTATAAAGATAGCTTCCTTTGCCGCTTTTGCTTTATCTGCTCCTATCAAAGCATCTGCAAGGATTAAAGCTTTTGGATTTTTTGTTTGCGCATACAGCGTTCCTAAAGATATTATGTACTTCGGTAAAGGAAATATATCGATGGCTTTTTCAAAAGATTTGATAGCTGCAATTGTATCACCGTTTTGAAAATGTAAGGTGGCTTTTATGTCCCAAAGCTCAACCACATCAGGATTTTTAGAGATAGCTTTATCTGTAATTGCAAGAGCTGTATCATAATTTCCATTGTCACTATAATACTCAATTAATTTTTGAGTGAGAAGCAATGAGTCGGGATATATAGCAATATCTTCTTTAAGTTTTTTTTCAGGTGAAACTGCTTCAGTCTTTGTTTCTGTATCGTCTTCTTTATTATTGCAGGCAATAATACTAACAGCGGATAAAATAAGAAGTACGGTATTTTTTTTCAGGAACATAACGCAAATTTAAGCGCCTTCATTCATAATTCTTATTACAAATTTCTGACATTCAAATTTTAAAACAACCTTAGTTTTGACACCCGCTAAACAAAACTGTATGTATAAATTAATTGCTCTTTTTGTGTTTTTTGGTTCTTTTGTTTTTTCAAACCAGGCAACACATAACATTAATAAATCTGTAACCAATGTTGATACACTTCAGTATCCTGAAGAAAAACATTTTAAAAATTTAAGGCAGTTAACTTTTGGCGGAGACAATGCAGAAGCCTATCTAAGCTTTGATGGAAAGTATCTCATCTTTCAAAAAACAAATCCTAAAGAAGGAATAATGTGCGACCAGATATGGATGGGAAAACTTCCTGAAACTCCTGACGAACCTTTCAATCCAAAATTAGTAAGCACAGGCACAGGACGAACTACATGCTCTTATTTTTATCCTGATGGCAAACATATTTTGTATGCCTCTACACATTTATCATCTAAAGAATGTCCGCCTGTTCCTGATAAAGCAAAGCGCTATATCTGGCCGGTGTATGAAAGCTTCGACATTTTTAAAGCGGATACAAATGGACACATCATCAAGCAACTTACCAAAACAAAAGGGTACGATGCAGAAGCAACAATTTCTCCAAAAGGAGATAAGATATTATTTACATCGGTAAGAAATGGAGATCTTGATCTTTACACAATGGATCTTGATGGTAAGCATGTAAAACAAATTACTAATACATTAGGTTATGATGGCGGTGGCTGGTTCAGCCCAGATGGAAAAAAAATTGTTTGGCGTGCAAGTCGTCCAAAAACCAAAGAAGAAATCGCAGACTATAAGGATCTGTTATCGCAGGGTTTGATAGCACCCACATCAATGGAAGTTTGGGTTGCCAATTCAGATGGAACTGATGCACATCAAATAACTTCTTTAGGAAAAGCAAACTGGGCTCCGAATTTTTTGCCGGATGGTCAGCATATAATTTTTTGCAGCGATCATGAATATCCAAAAGGCTTTCCTTTCAACATGTACATCACTGATATCAATGGCAAAGGCTTAGAGAAGATTAGCCGTGATAAGGGTTTCGATGCTTTTCCAATGTTCAGCAGAGATGGAAAAAAGTTTGTATTCAGCAGCAATCGCAACAATGGGGGAGGACATGATACAAATGTTTTTATTGCTGATTGGGTTGAGTAGTTTGCTATTTGTCGTTAGTGCAGACAAATCATAGTATAGAAATTTTTGGAACAAACTTCAGTTCTCTTCTCATCATCGGTGTCACTCACTGCAACAGCATAACAATAATCATCTTTCTTTTAGAGTTCAATCACTTCACAATCTTTAATTTCCTTTCCGTCGATTGCAAAGCGGATAATTGTTCTTACTTTTTGCCATCCCTGTTTACCGGCAGCGCCTGGATTCATGTGCAGGCATTGAAGATTTGAATCATACATCACTTTTAAAATATGTGAATGCCCGCTGATAAAAAGCTGTGCCGGATTTGTAATCAATTCTTTTTTTACTGCCGGGTTATATTTTGGCGGATAACCGCCGATATGTGTCATCATCACTTCCACCTCTTCACATTTCCATCTTAATTTTTCAGGATAAACACTTCTTATATCATAGCCATCTATATTTCCATACACACCTTTTAAAGGTTTGAAGCTTTTTAATTTTTCAGCGACTTCACCTGTTCCAAAATCACCTGCATGCCATATCTCATCACAGTTTTTAAAATGCTCAAAAATTTGTTCGTCCAGGTAATGATGCGTATCAGATATGAGTCCTATTTTAGTCATGCTATGTACGATGTTGGATGTACGACGTTAAACCAATGCAACATAATATTTTAAAGTGTAAAGAACTTGCGGTTATGGATGATACTTTTCATCCTTTACAACTTACCAAAGAAGCATTGGAGATTGAAGATGAAAACTATGTGATGAGCTGGGCTGAATAATTGCAAATGTACAAATTTGCAAACCTGTCTGCCGATAGCAGGTGTGCAAATTGTAAACGCATTTGAATTTTTGATTTTAATTTTTTTATCTTGAGCAATAAAATAATTTTTCTATGATAAAGTTTCAAGACTTAAAAGTTGGAGATTATGTTTTAGCAGAACAGGATGGTACAACCTGGGCAGGCGAAGTAACCAATTTAAATGGTGATGAAAAAGAAATTTGTGTTGATAATGGTGTGCAGGAATTTTGGTTTAAGCCCGAAGAATTAAAGCCTTTACCCCTCGATGAAGAGCAATTACTGAAATTAAACTTCAAAAAACAGGAGAACGAAGATGGCACAGTTAAATATATGAAGGGTGCATTTCGTATTCTCATTCCCCACAAAGATGATTTTTCAAAATTTGAGGTCTGGTACAGGGAAGAAAAAAGACAGATCATGCAACCGATCCCGGTTCATCAGTTGCAAAACCACTATTTGGAAATGACCAAAGTTCATCTAACCGATGAAGTATTCTGAGCATTTGCCAAACCTCCAGATAAATGCACTTAAAAACAACCTATTTACAGCCATTTTGCATTAGATTTTGCTAAAAGATAAGAAAGCTGCCCTTTTTTATAAAAATTAAATAATTTACTCTTATCTTTGCGCTCCCAAAAACTATATGGCCAAACAAGCATTGATTAAACAAGATGGAACTATCCTGGAAGCCTTATCCAATGCAATGTTCAGGGTTAAGCTTGAAAACGGTCATGAGATTTTGGCAACAATTTCCGGCAAAATGCGGATGCATTACATCAGGATTTTGCCCGGCGATAAGGTAGGCGTGGAAATGAGTCCATACGATTTATCAAGAGGAAGAATAATTTTCAGATATAAATAAAAAATCTGGCAAATAAAAAACAATGAAGGTTAGAGCGTCCATAAAAAAAAGAAGCGTTGATTGTAAAATAGTGAGGAGAAAAGGGAAATTGTATGTTATCAACAAAAAAAATCCCCGTTTTAAACAAAGACAGGGATGATTGTCAATAGTCAATAAGTCAATGGGCAATAAAAATTAATGACCAATGACTAAATGACTAAGAATAAATTTTAAATAATAAAATCTTCAAAAATATATGGCGCGTATTGCCGGTATTGATATACCAAAAAATAAAAGAGGTGAAGTTGGATTAACTTATATATATGGTATAGGCCGCTCAACTGCCCGCTACATTTTAGATAAAGCAGGTGTTGGCTACGATAAAAAAGTGAACGAATGGAACGATGAGGAACAAACTGCTATCAGGAATGCGATCAGTAATGAATTTAAAACGGAAGGCGCTTTACGCAGTGAGGTTCAGCTAAACATTAAGCGTTTGCTGGATATTGCATGTTACCGTGGTTTAAGACATCGTAAAGGATTGCCTGTTCGTGGTCAGCGTACCCGTACAAACAGCCGTACACGTAAAGGAAAACGTAAAACAGTTGCCGGTAAAAAGAAGGCAGCTAAAAAATAGTTTAGCTATGAGCTGCCAGTTTTGAGCCTTGAGTTTTTGCTCGCAGCTCACTGCTAATGGCTCACAGCTTTTAATAAGGCTTATTATTTTGAATCAATACCAGATCTCTTAAGCCGGAAGAAGGATTGATTCAGTTCCGAAGTTTCGGAATAAAATTTTAAAAGACTACCTATCTTAATTAATTTATGGCAAAAGCTACAAGTGCAAAAACAACAAGTGCTAAAGCAGCATCTAAAAAAAGAGTAGTAAGAGTAGATACCTATGGTGATGCTCACGTTACTGCAAGTTTCAACAACATTATTATTAGTTTAACCAATAAGCAGGGACAGGTTATTGCATGGTCATCTGCGGGTAAAATGGGTTTTAAAGGTTCAAAAAAGAACACACCTTATGCAGCACAAATGGCTGCGTCAGATGCGGCAAAAGTTGCATTGGATGCAGGCATGAAGCGTTGCGATGTATATGTGAAAGGTCCGGGTTCAGGGCGTGAAGGCGCTATCAGGGCTTTATCACAATCAGGTCTGGAGATCTCCATGATAAAGGATATAACTCCTTTACCGCATAATGGATGCCGTCCGCCTAAGAAAAGAAGAGTATAATCAATTTCTAATTTGAGATTTTAAATTTGATATTATTCAAATCAGAAATTTCAAATTTCAAATATTTAATAACCGGGTGCATCATTAATTTTTGATTTTTAATGATGATGTACCGACACTAAAAAATCAATATAAAACATGGCTCGTTACACAGGACCAAAAACCAAGATCTCCAGGATATTTGGAGAGCCTATTACAGGTAATGGTAAATGGTTAACAAAGAACAGTAATCCCCCCGGCATGCATGGCGCTGCCCGCAAACGTAAAACGCTTGGAGAATATGCCTTGCAGTTACGTGAAAAACAAAAAGCTAAATACACTTATGGACTTTTAGAGAAGCAGTTCCGTAATACTTTTACTGAAGCTGCCCGCCGTGGAGGTGTAACAGGTGAAAACCTGATTAAATTATTGGAAGCCCGTTTGGATAACACCGTTTATCGTATGGGTATTGCTCTAAGCCGCCAGGCTGCACGGCAGTTGGTATCTCACAAGCATATAACTGTTAATGGAGATGTGGTAAATATCCCTTCTTATTCTTTAAAGCCGGGTGATACTATCGGGTTAAAAGAAAAGACGACAGGTAATGCATCTATTACCGGTAATCTTCGCCCTAAAAATCCAAAATTTAACTGGATAGATTGGAGTGAAGGAGAAATGAAAGGAACTTTTATAGCTTATCCTGAAAGAGAAAGCGTTCCTGAAAATATTAAGGAGCAGTTAATCGTGGAATTGTATAGTAAGTAAAACCCCTCCGCCCCTAAAGGGGAACTTTGGAGGTTGATTTTAAATTTAATTTATAAACATGCTTTAAGCCCCTTTAGGGGTTTGGGGTTTAAAAAACAAAATAAAAAATGGCCATTTTAAATTTTGTAAAGCCTGACAAAATCGTTCTGCAAAAAAGCACAGATTTTGAAGCACAATTCGAATTTCGCCCCTTAGAACCGGGATATGGTGTAACTATTGGCAATGCCTTGCGCAGGGTGTTGCTTAATTCTTTGGAAGGTTATGCTATTATCGGTATCAACATTGCGGGTGCAGATCACGAATTTGCCACACTTAAAGGCATTACTGAAGATGTTACAGAAATAATTTTAAACCTGAAACAGGTTCGCTTTAAAAAGAAAGTTGAACATGAACCGGGAACCGAAAAGATCACTCTTTCTTTAAAGAACAAACAGGAGTTTACAGCCGGTATGATAGGTGATGCATCTCCTTCTTTTGAAGTGATGAATCCGGAATTACTTATCTGTACAATGGATAGTTCAGCTAAACTGGATATTGAAATAACCATTGGAAAAGGACGTGGTTATGTACCGGCTGAAGAAAATAAAGAGAAGAGCTCTCATTTTGGATACATTCCGGTTGATGCAATTTATACGCCGATCAAAAATGTAAAATACACTATTGAAAATACCAGAGTTGAGCAAAGAACTGACTTTGAAAAACTGGTGATGGAAGTAATTACAGATGGTACTATCAATCCTGAGGAAGCTGTAAAGCAGGCATCAAGAATTTTGATACAGCACCTTATGATCATCACTGATGAGAACATAACTTTTGATACAAGAGAAGATAAAAAAGAAGACCTGGTTGATGAACAAACACTTCAATTAAGAAAAACTTTAAAAACTCCTTTGGAAGATCTTGATCTTTCAGTAAGAGCTTTCAATTGTTTAAAAGCAGCAAAGATCAATTCATTAAGTGAGCTTGTTCAATATGAGCAGGAAGACCTTATGAAGTTCAGAAATTTCGGACAAAAATCTTTAAGTGAGATAGAGCAGGTGTTGAATGAAAGAGGTTTAGGTTTTGGAATGGATCTGAGCAAGATAAAAATTGATGATGAGTAATTGATGTGCAGATGAGAAGATTTGCTAATGTGCAAATTCGAATCTGTAAATTAATTTGAAATATTTTCTTTCATCTGCATATCTGCACATTTGCAAATCTGCACATTTAAATAAATCAACTCTGTAATTCCTGACACGGTACAGAGTTTTAAAAACAAACAGTCATGCGTCACGGAGATAAAAATAATAATCTTAGCAGAACAGCAAGCCACAGGAAAGCATTATTAAGTAACCTTGCCTGCCAATTGTTTCAACACAAAAAAATTGTTACCACATTAGCAAAGGCAAAAGCATTACGCCCTTATGTGGAACCACTGATAACAAAAGCAAAAGAAAACACTACACATCAGCGTAGAATTGTTTTTAGTTATTTGCAGGATAAAGAAGCCATTAAAGAATTATTTGATGTGATTAGTCCGAAAATTGCCAGCCGTCCCGGTGGTTACACAAGAGTTATTAAACTTGGTAAAAGAGCGGGTGATAATGCTGAATTAGGTATGATAGAATTAGTGGACTACAATGAAGTATATGGTAAAGGTGCGGAAGGAAAAGAAGAGGCAACAGCTAAGAGAACACGCCGTGCAGGAAGCCGTAAAAAAGCAACTGCAGTTAAAGAACCTGCACCTGTAGAAGAGGCTGCGACTACCGAAACTGCTCCTGTAACAACACCGGAAACTCCTGAGGCACAGGAAGAACCTTTGAAATAATTTTGATAAATTATACTTAGGCCTTGAAGGTTTTTAAAAACCTTCAAGGCCTTTTTTAAATTTTTTGATAAATACACTGGAGTATATGGTCCCGCAGTAAAGCGGGACTTTTTTATGACTCCATGTTGATTGAAATTCCGTTTCTTTGCAAAACTTTTTACAAATATGTCTGCACCCAATCTAAATAAACCTGCTATTTTAATTTTAGAAGATGGAAATATTTTTAAAGGAAAAGCCTTTGGAAAAATTGGTACTGCAACCGGTGAATTATGTTTCAACACAGGAATGACGGGCTACCAGGAAGTTTTTACCGATCCAAGTTATTATGGGCAGATAGTAATTATGAACAATGTGCATATAGGAAATTATGGTGTAAAAAATGAAGATGTTGAGAGCAGCGGTGTAAAAGTAAAAGGTATTATCGGCAAAAACCTTGAAGAACAATATTCAAGATTCCAGGCAAATGATTCTTTACAAAAGTATTTTGAAGACCAAAACATTGTGGCTATTGATGGCATTGATACCCGTTCACTGGTAGCACATGTTCGTACCAAAGGAGCTATGAACTGTATTATTTCTTCTGAGAATTTTAATGAAGATGAATTGAAGAAAATACTGTCAGAAGTGCCTTCCATGGCAGGGCTCGAATTAGCCTCAGTTGTTTCTACAAAAAATAATTACGAGTTAGGAAATCCTGAAAGTGACATAAGAGTAGCGGTTCTTGATTATGGCATAAAACAAAATATTCTTAATTGTCTTTTGGAAAGAGGCGCTTATTTAAAAGTATTTAATGCCAAAACAACCTTTGAAGAGTTAGAAGAATTTAAACCAAATGGATATTTTATCAGCAATGGTCCTGGTGATCCTGAACCAATGGATTATGCTGTTAAAACAATAAAACAAATTCTTAAAGCCAATAAACCATTCTTTGGTATTTGCCTCGGGCAACAATTGCTGGCGCTTGCCAATGATATACCTACTTTTAAAATGCATCATGGGCATCGGGGATTAAATCATCCTGTAAAAAACGTTATTACCGGTAAATGTGAGATCACTACACAAAATCATGGGTTTGGTGTAAACCCTGATGCAGTAAGAGCTGCAGATAATATTGAGATAACGCATGTAAATCTGAATGATGATTCAATTGAAGGTATTCGTTTAAAAGATAAGCCTGCCTTTTCAGTTCAATATCATCCTGAAGCAACTCCCGGTCCGCATGACAGCCGCTATTTGTTTGATGACTTTATTGCTCTAATTACTAAGCACACGAATTAAATCGAATTACACTAATTCTTAAATTTGGTGTTAATTCGTGTTATGAAATTGGTGCTAATTCGTGTAATTCGTGTTATGTAATTAAATTCGTGTTATGAAAATTTCTATCATCAACGGACCAAATCTTAATCTTATCGGAACAAGAGAAACTGATATTTATGGCAGCGAAAGCTTTGAGCATTATTTTCAAAAACTGCGCAGGAAATATGAGAATGTTGACTTCGATTATTTTCAAAGCAATATAGAAGGCGAACTGATAAATGAGATACAGCGTGCAGGAATGAAAATGGATGGAATTATTTTAAACCCCGGCGGATATTCTCACACATCGGTAGCAATTGGCGATGCCATAGTAGCAGTAAAAGTTCCTGTTATAGAAGTACATATTTCCAATATTGATGCAAGAGAAGAATTTCGCAAATTATCACATGTTTCGGCCAAATGCAAAGGCACAATCAGCGGCCTTGGCTTAAAAGGATATGCTCTTGCTGTGGAATATTTTTTGAAATAGAAATAACTATTCTCCTTTCATAGTATAGTCTTCTTTCATGGTCATTGGAATTTTTCGTCTATTATTTTCATTTCAGCTTTTACATTGATTTTCACTAAGTGAACGACTAAATTAAAGAAAAAATGGGCACCTTTCGGTAGCCCACTAATGTTGTAGATTTGTTTTACCAATAACCAATCCCAACATGAGTATATTCATTTAGTTAGTATGAACTATTTAAAAAATACCAGTCGAAGCTGGGTTAAAGTAAAGATTAACAACTCTGCCCAGCCTTCACTTTTTCCAAAATAGAGCGAGGGGGTCTACTTTTAAAATAAATATACAATACAGTAAAACCAATACTTTCAGACGATAAAAATTACATTTTTAATTTTTGTCGGTTGATGGTGTATCTTTAATTATCCTGCACTACATTTAAATCATCCTACAAAATGATATTAATCACATTTTGAGAATTGAGGATGTAGTAAATTGTGGTATTTTAAAACTACAAAAAATTACCAGTTTATGGAAAGTTCCATTGCCCACGGCAAGCCTGCCGGTATTGCTTCAAAAAAAGCTTCCTCTTTCACCATTATGGATGGTAACGAAGCCGCAGTACATATTGCTTACAAAACAAGCGAAGTGTGTGCTATCTATCCTATCACGCCTTCTTCAACCATGGGTGAGTGGGCCGATGAATGGAGCAGTGATAACAAAGAAAACATTTTTGGGGAAGTACCCAGAATAATAGAAATGCAAAGCGAAGCAGGAGCAGCCGGCGCAATACACGGTGCACTGCAGGGTGGCGCATTGGCTTCTACGTTTACCTGCTCACAGGGATTATTACTGATGATCCCCAACATGTACAAAATAGCAGGAGAATTAACGCCAACTGTATTTCATATTTCCGCAAGGTCATTGGCAACGCATGCATTGTCAATCTTTGGCGACCATAGTGATGTGATGGCAGTTCGTTCTACCGGCTTTGCCATGTTGTTTGGTAACAGTGCGCAACAGGCGCACGATATGGCGATGATAGCCACGGCTGCAACTTTGCAATCCAGCATTCCTTTCTTAAATATTTTTGATGGCTTCCGCACTTCGCATGAATTGAATGAAGTTGAAATTATACCTGATGCGATCATCAAACAAATGATTGACGTGAACGATGTAGCACGTCACCGCCATCGTGCATTGAATCCTGGGAATCCTTTTATACGTGGTACTGCGCAAAACCCTGATGTGTATTTCCAGAGCCGTGAAGCCTGCAATGAATACCACTGGAAAGTTCCTGATGTGGTAGAAGCCACGATGCAGAAATTTGAACAGCTTACCGGGCGTGCTTATAAACTATTTGACTATTACGGTCATGCTGAGGCTGAAAGCATCATCATCATTATGGGTTCGGGTGCAGGTGCCGTTCATGAAACGGTTGATTACCTCAACAGTAAAGGAGAAAAAACAGGATACCTGCATGTGCACCTATACCGGCCCTTTTCTGTAAAGCATTTTATTAATTCATTGCCACAAACAGTACAGCATATTGCAGTGCTGGATCGTTGCAAAGAAACCGGCGCCATAGGCGAACCATTGTTTATGGATGTGATCAATGCCTTACATGCAGGATGGGAACATCCCATGCCAAAAGTGATTGGCGGCCGCTATGGTTTGGCTTCTAAAGAATTTAATCCGGGTATGGTAATGGCAGTGTTTGATGAACTGAAAAAAGATAAACCAAAAAATGGTTTCACTGTTGGTATTGAAGATGACATTACCCATACCAGTTTAGATTACGATAAAACTTTTTCACTCGAAGACCAGCACCTTTTCCGTGGATTGTTCTTCGGGCTTGGTGCCGATGGCACGGTGAGTGCAAATAAGAACACTATTAAAATTCTCGGAGATGTAACCGATATGCACCTGCAGGGATATTTCGTTTATGATTCTAAGAAATCAGGATCATTAACCGTTTCGCATTTACGGTTTAGTGAGAAGCCAATCCGTTCCACTTATCTTATTAACTCAGCCAATTTTATAGCCTGTCATCATTTTTCTTATTTAGAAAAATATGACATACTTAAAGATGCACAGCACGGAGCCACCCTTTTACTGAATGCTCCTTTTGCAAACGAAGACGTGTGGCATAACCTGCCCCGGAAAATACAGGAAGAAATTATTGAGAAGCAGCTTAAGCTATATGTGATCAATGCTTCTAAGGTTGCCAAAGAAACAGGTATGGGTTCCCGTATCAACTCCATTTTACAAACCTGCTTTTTTGCTATTTCCAATGTAATGCCCAAAGAGGAAGCCATCAGTTATATTAAAGATGCCATCCGTAAAACATACGGCAGAAAAGGTGAAGATGTAGTACAAAAGAATTTTGATGCTGTTGATAAAACGCTTGAAAATTTATCATTGATCGACTATTCGAATTTCATTATTGGCGATAAAGAAATTGAACCCGCTATTTCTGGTAATGCGCCTGATTTTGTTCAACAGGTATTGGCAAAAATAATTGCCGGTGAAGGGGATGAATTACCCGTTAGCGCCTTCCCTGCAGATGGCACGTATCCATCTGCCACTACCCGTTATGAAAAAAGAAATATCGCCGAACAGGTTCCTGTATGGGATGCAACCCTTTGTTCACAATGCGGTAAATGTTTCTTTGTTTGTCCGCATGCAGCCATACGACCAAAAGTGTACAGCAACGATTTATTGGTGGATGCACCGGACTTCTTCAAACACACGGCTCCTGTTGGTAAAGAATTCTTTAAAGACATAGAATCTTATACATTACAGGTTGCTGTAGAAGATTGCACCGGTTGTAATCTTTGCGTGGAAGTTTGTCCCATAGAAAGCAAAACGGAACCCGGTCATAAGGCTATTAATATGCAGGATATATTGCCACTGAAAGAAACAGAAAAACAAAACTGGGATTTCTTTATTTCCTTACCTGATATTGACAGAACAAGGGTAAACCGCAGCACCGTAAAAGGTTCCCAGTTACTTGAACCATTGTTCGAATTCTCCGGTGCCTGCAGCGGTTGCGGTGAAACACCTTATTTAAAATTACTCACTCAATTATTTGGCGACAGGATGATCGTTGCCAATGCCACTGGCTGCTCTTCCATTTTTGGAGCGAACCTTCCAACAACACCATGGAGCAAGAATGCGCAGGGCCTCGGGCCGGCATGGGCCAACTCTCTGTTTGAAGATAATGCAGAGTTTGGTTTAGGTATTAAGTTAGCCACCGACATGAAACGTAACTATGGCATCTCTATCTTAAAATCATTACGCGATGATGTTGGCGCAGAGCTTACCGATACTATCCTGAGTAATGTTGAAGCTAATGAAGCAGAAGTAATTAAGCAGCGGATAAACGTGAATGAATTAAAAGCACGCTTAAAAAATATTGATAAGCCCGAAGCCGGATTATTATACCAGATAGCGGAGTTCTTAGAACACAAATCCATGTGGATCGTTGGCGGCGATGGCTGGGCTTACGATATTGGTTTCGGCGGACTGGATCATGTTTTATCAACCGGCGAAAACATCAACATACTTGTACTGGATACAGAAGTGTATTCCAATACCGGCGGACAAAAATCCAAGTCAACACCCATTGGCGCCAGTGCCAAGTATTCCATCAAAGGAAAAACCACCGGCAAGAAAGACCTTGCCATGCAGGCCATTGCACATGGTACCGCTTTTGTTGCAGAGATTGCCATGGGCGCCAATGATGTGCACGCACTAAAAACCATTCTCGAAGCCGAGGCTTATCCCGGCCCTTCCATCATCATTGCGTACAGCCATTGCATTGCACACGGTTACGATATGTGCCATGGCTTAGATCAGCAGGAGCTTGCAGTTAAATCCGGTTACTGGCCCCTGTTCCGTTACAACCCATTAAAAGAACAAGGCAAACGTTTTGTGTTAGACAGCAAGGATCCGTCCATTCCATTAGATGAGTTCCTGTACCACGAAAACCGTTTTGCCACTATAAAAAATAATTATCCTGAAAAAGCCAGCGAATTTTTGGCCATGGCCAACGAAGGCATGAAGCAACGCTGGGAAAGAATACAGGCATTAAAAGCCCTTTAGTCATTTTCCATTATTCTAACTATCCCAGGAGGGAATCTCAATTGAGGTTCCCTTATTTTTTTCCCTGGCGCCGGACTATTTTCTATGCCTGCTTGTTATACCATTAATTTTGTCCATTACACCTTCATCAAATACATGACTCTGAGCCAACAAACATACTATCTCCTGCAATTTTCCACTGATGCCATACTGTTGCGTATGCTGGCACAAGGGATGTTCTTTGCTCAAATGAACCTTCCCAAAAC
>Ga0075527_10000187_pt1 | contig 13983 bp, 16 predicted proteins | sample NGEPer11B_FD_74784 | JGI IMG/M metagenome (GOLD analysis project Ga0075527, IMG submission 74784) | Arctic peat soil microbial communities from the Barrow Environmental Observatory site, Barrow, Alaska, USA - NGEE Permafrost305-11B | ecosystem: Environmental > Terrestrial > Soil > Wetlands >...
GGGTCGATGTCGAACAGCGGATCGCCCTTGGAGACTTTCTCGTCCTCGGTGACGTAAATATCCACGACCGGTCCGGAGACCTGCGGCGCGATGCGCACGATATCCGCCCCGGTATAGGCATTGTCGGTGGAGGGGTAGATCTCCGCGTAGCGCCAATAGATGAGCACGCCGACCGCGGTGACCACCAGCAGGGCGGCGAGAATGATCCAGCGGCGGCGGGTCGAATTGTTCTTCGAGGCGGCTTGTGCGGAAGCGGAAGTCGTGGCGTCCTGGTTCACGTCTTTATCTACCTCGGGTTCGGCGGCTGGTGGACGGGGGAGGTTTCAGGACCCGCAATTCAAGGTGAAGCAAGGCAGAATGATGACCAGGGCTTAAACCGCTTGGCTGTCACGGGCAAGAATTCCTTGGCTTTGCCGGCCCAACCCAGTCATTTCTCCGCTCATGACCACGCGGGACCGCGCGCGAATGCTACCTATCACCGCAATGGGGCCGCCCGATCCTTCCCCGGTCTCTCACCGGTCTCGCCCCGGTCTTGAGGTTGGCGCCGTACGACTTGCGTTCCTGTTTGGATCGGGCGCAGATTAGGACCTATCGAAGGCGCCGTGACGAAAGCCTGACAACAATATGATCCGGCGCCTGGGGGGAGGATAAAATGAACACATCGAAAATCATCGCGCGGCTGATCGGGCCGCTGTTCCTGGTCATGGGGCTCGGCATGGTGGCCGAGACCAATTTGGTCCGGGCGCTGTCGGCGGAGTTCCTGAGCAATCTCTCGCTGATCTATCTAGCCGGCATGATCACGCTGGTCACGGGCCTTGCCATTGTCAACGCCCACAATCTGTGGGTCGCGGATTGGCGCGTGATCATCACCATCCTCGGCTGGCTCTCCATCGTCGGCGGCGTCGTGCGCGTGCTGTTTCCAGGCGAGGTGCAGGTGCTCGGCGCGAATATGATTGCGAGCCCATCTGCCATGTTGATCGGCGGGATCGTCACGCTGGTGATCGGCGCGGTTCTGGCTTGGTTTGCCTACCAGGACCTTTGGGAAGCGGAGCCGGAGCCAAAAGCTGAGCCGGCGAAGCCGGCGCGGGCGGCGCGCAAAACCGCGCCCCGCAAGACCGCCGCCCGGAAAGCGGCCAAGCGCCCACCGGCCAAGCGAGCACCGGCCAAGAAGGCACGCGTGGCGCGCAAGCGCAGGTAAAAGAGGGCGGCAGCCCTTTCAGCTTGGCCCGCGCGGGTCTACATTAAGCGTGTTCCGAGGGGAGCCCCAGGCAGGGGCTGAGAGTCCGCTGTCTCTTGCGCGGTGCGCAAGGGGCCGGTGCGGAGACCCTTCGAACCTGATCCGGGTCATGCCGGCGAAGGGATCGGAACGTGTCCAGCGATCCCGACGCGACATTCCCCGGCACCGATCCTCGTCCTGAGGAGGGCGCGTCCGCGCCCGTCTCGAAGGACGAGGCCACATGCTTCGAGATGCGGGCCGCCGCCCGCGCCTCAGCATGCGGATCACGCTGGGAGTTCAAGGCCATGAACATTCACGACAAGTCTCTGAAAACCATCGCGCCCGAGGTGACCACGGGGCCGCTGGTGGGCAGCCGCAAAATCTATTCGTCGCCTGAGGGGCATGATGACGTGGCCGTACCGTTCCGCGCCATCGAACTGACAACTGGCGACTCCTTCCAGGTGTACGACCCGTCGGGGCCGTATACCGACAGTGACGTGGCCATCGACGTGAAGCGCGGGCTTGCACCCTTACGCACACCTTGGATCGAGGCGCGCGGCGGCACAGAGCGCTACCAAGGCCGCGACGTGAAGCCCGAAGACAACGGCAATGTCGGCGAGGCCCATCTCGCGCGTGAATTCAAGGTGACGCGGCCGCCGCTGCGCGGCCTGCAAGGCCAGCCCGTCACGCAATTGGAGTTTGCCCGCGCCGGCATCGTCACCAACGAGATGATCTATATCGCCCATCGCGAGAATGTCGGACGCATGCGCGCATCCGACGAGGCGCAAGCGCGGCTCGATGACGGCGAGAATTTTGGCGCCGAGATGCCCGCCTTCGTTACGCCGGAGTTCGTGCGGAGCGAGGTCGCGCGCGGCCGCGCCATCATCCCGGCCAACATCAATCATCCCGAGTCTGAGCCGATGATCATCGGCCGCAATTTTCTGACGAAGATCAACGCCAATATCGGCAACTCCGCCGTGACGTCTTCGGTGGAAGAGGAAGTGGAGAAGATGGTGTGGGCGACCCGCTGGGGCGCCGACACGGTCATGGATCTGTCCACGGGCCGCAATATCCACACCACGCGGGAATGGATCATCCGCAATTCGGCGGTGCCCATCGGCACGGTGCCGATCTATCAAGCCTTGGAGAAGGTGGACGGCGATCCGGTCAAGCTCGATTGGGAGGTCTACAAGGACACGCTGATCGAGCAGTGCGAGCAGGGCGTCGACTATTTCACCATCCATGCCGGCGTGCGGCTCGGCTATATCCATCTCACCGCGGACCGAGTGACGGGTATTGTGTCGCGCGGCGGCTCGATCATGGCCAAATGGTGCCTGGCGCATCACCGCGAGAGCTTCCTCTACGAGCGCTTCGCCGACATTTGCGAGATCATGCGGAAATACGATGTCAGCTTCTCGCTGGGCGATGGCTTGCGTCCGGGCTCGATTGCCGATGCCAACGACCGCGCGCAATTTGCCGAGCTGGAGACTCTCGGCGAGCTGACCAAGGTTGCCTGGGATCACGGCTGCCAGGTGATGATCGAGGGGCCGGGGCACGTCCCGCTGCACAAGATCAAGGTCAACGTCGAGAAGCAGCTGAAAGAGTGCGGCGAGGCGCCGTTCTATACGCTCGGCCCGCTGGTCACTGACATCGCGCCGGCCTACGACCACATCACGTCGGCTATTGGCGCCGCGATGATCGGCTGGTTCGGCACGGCGATGCTTTGCTACGTGACGCCGAAGGAGCATTTGGGACTGCCCAATCGCGACGACGTGAAGACGGGCGTGATCACCTACAAGATCGCAGCCCACGCCTCGGATCTCGCCAAGGGGCACCCCATTGCCGTGGAGCGGGACAACGCGCTGTCCGAAGCGCGGTTCGGCTTCCGCTGGGAGGACCAGTTCAACCTGTCGCTCGATCCGGACACGGCGCGCTCATACCACGACGAGACTCTTCCGAAGGAAGCGCACAAGCTCGCCCATTTCTGCTCCATGTGCGGACCGAAATTCTGCTCCATGGAGATCACCCGCGAGGTGCGTGACTACGCGGCCAAGCTCAACGACAAAGAGATGCTCTCAAGCAGCGAAGCGGTAGAGCAAGCCAAGAAGCAAGGCATGGCGGAAATGAGCGAGAAGTTCCGCGCGATGGGCGCGCAAGTCTATGTGGAGGAGGAGTAGGGTTCGCTACCCCCTCGCTTAGCTTCCCAATGCCGTCTAGCCCTACCGCGGTTTCAGCCAATAGCCGAAGGCCGCGCTGGCGATGATCGGAAACAGGCCGAGTTTCCAGGCCGCCTTGTCGGCCCGCAACTTGCTGATCAGAAAGCCCGCGCCCGCCGCGATGGCGACCGCCGTCAAGGGATTGCGCACCGTGCTTTCTTCGATCTGCGCGAGGGTCTCGTCCACGAAGGGCTCTGCGCGGTAGCGGTTATGGCCCGCTGTCGGGCCTGTTGGAGAACGTGGGCTGGAGGGGGCTGCTGTCATGGGAAATCCTTGCCGCATCTGAACTGTCGCTGCTCTCACAACTCCGCTCCTCGCCGTTGCGTTCCCTGGGCGCCCCGCCAGCTAGCCGCGGCTGAACGCCAGAAAGCCGCCGCGGTCGAAGTGAAAATGATCGGCGTGGGCGGCGTTGTAGTCGGGGCCGAGCGCGATGCGGAAATAGGGGCGGGCGCCGTCGAAGATGCGGTGTAGGAAGGCGGCCTTATGGCCGCTGCCGGTCCAATCCTTAAGAACCGAAACGGCGCGGCCGTCCTCGAGCGTGAAGCCGGAGATGTCGATGGCATTTGCTTTGGCATGCTGGCTGCGCCGGTCGCGGCCGGCGATGTTGCGGCAGCTATACGTGCCGAAGTGGTGGATCTCGGCCACGCCACTACCGAACGTGGCGCGGGCCGCAGGCTGGACCGCGTCGATCACCCAAAGTGCCGTTGCCGCTGCCATATCGCAGGTGAGGGGCCTCACGCTCATGCTGGCGCCGTCGATTTGGCTGAAGGCGACCGTGTTTCTCCATCCGCAGCCGTTGCGCAGCGGCCTATCCGAGACCGGCACGGCGTCGATGACGCGCGGCGTCAGCACGGAACGGCATCGTTCGGCATCATCGCGCAGGGCGGCGAGCTTGAAATCCACGAACCACTGGCCGGGCGTGTCGAGGGATAGCGGGCTGAAGGGACTCTGCGCTTCGGTGACGAATCCGAGACGGACGGCGGTAAGGGCCGCGAGCGCCAACAGCACGAGCGCGGAGACAATCTTGGAAAAGGTGGCCATATCTCAAGGGTGAAACGCGCGTGGGCGTGACGGTTCACCGGCCCGGCCCCCCAAAGCCTGCAGGCCCCGAAAGCGCCTTGTCCGGGATGGGGCGTAACCCCATTTTTAGTCATGTTTTTAGTCATGGCGCCGACAGTCGACTGTCACGGATAGCGGAGGTGCGGAGATGACGTACAGCAAGACCATGGCGCGCGTTCTGATCGCGGCCGTGCTGGTGGCCGGCGCCGGTCCGGCGCTCGCAAAAAAGTATCAGTCCGCCGACGGCGCTGTGGTGAAGAAGCAGAGCGGCAAAAAGGCCAAGGGCGCCCAGTCCAAGAAGAACTGCATCCTCACGGCCCCGCCTTTCATGCGCAACCCGCGCTACATGAACCGCGGGTTCTTCAAGAAGAAATGCTATGAGGACGGCCAGTAGGACGGTGCTGGGGTGGGTTGGGGCGCGAGAGACGTCTCATCGGCCCCCCGCGCCATTGTCCCATGTGCATTGCCCATGTGCCTTGCGGCCGAGGGGCCGTATCCTAGAGATCGTCCACGCAGTCGCCGACCAAAGAGAGCGTCGCATCGCCAGTCGAAATGCCAGCGTGAATCTTGCCGGTCTTCGTGGAGATGGCCGCACTGAATGACCGGGGCGAAACGTCGTTCCGGCCAATGCCATGCACCAGGACGATATCACCCTGCTCCACCATGTCTTTCAGGTCGACTTCTTGGGGCTCTCTCCCCAGATCGTCCGACGTCATGATTTTCTTGTCGAAGTCGATTTTGAGCACGGGCGCCAGATTGACATAGTCGAGGGTGACGCGCTTGCAGCCCGCTACATCGACGCATTCGAAAACATCGGTAAAGGCGCACATAAAGGTGCCTTCAGCCGCGAGAACGGTCGCCGGCGTGCCGAGTAGGCAGAGGAGCCCAAGGCCCGCTTTAGAAATCATCGATCGCATGGTCTGGTTCCTATCTAGCAACGGCGTAACCGTGGCCTTCAAGGCAAAGCGCCCCGGCCCGGAGGTAGTTGTTGTAAAGTTCGGCGAGACGGCGCCTGTCGGCGGACGTGCTCGCACCCCCGAACGCGCCGGACCCCCAACGCGGATCTGTGCCGCCGGAAGCGATGTCCATCTTCCCAGCGACTTCGATGATCGTCCTGGTTCGTATGCCGGCGACTTGCGCCGCGTAAATGGCCGACGGATCGAAACCGGTCTGCTGAATGGCCCATTCGTTACAGGCCGCGCGGTCCATGTTTTCTTGTTCCAGCGTCACGCCTTCCTTGTAGATCAACAATGCACGGCCGGAGGGCGATTGTGCGTGAACAGAGGCCGTCATTGCCCCGGCCACGAGGATGGCGGCGGCGCAACTCAATACTAGACTCAGTCGCTTCATGGGATTTCCTCTCTCTTCGATCCGTTCTTCGGGATCTGGGACGCCAAGGATGCCGGACTCCAAGACCATGGGCAAGAAAGACATGACTCAGGCCGCTCAGGCGGGCGAACCGCGCATTTTAAGCGTGTAAAGGGCGGCCAAGACGTTCAGGACGACCAAGGCGAAGATCGGGAGCGTGCGGCCGTTCTTCACGCCTTGCGCGCCGAGACGGACCAGCGCGAAAACGAACAAGTCCCGCGGCAGCGTCAGGCGCAAGTGCGTGCCCGATCACTCGCGGATGAAGGTGCCAAGCCCGGTTCGGTCGTAATAATCGAGCACGACCTTGTCCGCCTTGCCGGCCTCGCCGACCGTAAAGATCGCACCGGCCAGGCCGTTGGCGTTTTCGCCGATGGTCTCGAAGCTGAATGTGTCGCCGTCGAAATGGCTGAGCGCGAAGGTGACGGGCGCGCCTTGCGGTCCCATGGACATCGACAGCTTACCGTCCTCGGCGCTGACGGCGAGCGGCCCGTAATAGGAATTGCCGTAAGCGCCGGTATAGGCGGCGAGGTCTCGCGCGGGCTTCGGGCTTGCGGGCGCCTTCGTGTAGTCGACCTCGGGCGCATCGGCCGCGCGCATTTGATCGAAGAGGCCGCCGAGAAAGCCGACCCAGTCGACGGTCTGCTTGCCGTTCTGCGCGACGTCGAGAAAAGCCGCGCCGACAGCCTCCGCCACGCCGATCGGCATGCCATTGGTCAGCACGACGATGCCGAGATCCTCGCCGGGCAGGAAGGTGACGTTGGTGGCGGTGCCAAGCTCGAAGGCGCCGGAATGGCCGATGCGCGCGCGGCCTTCGTCGTCGTAGGAGACGTTCCAGCCGAAGCCGTAAAAGCCCGCACGGGCGGCGGGCGAGCGCGGCGGGCCGGGGATCACTTGCGGCTCATGGGGCGGCACCAGCGCGTCCGCCTTGACGATCTCCTTGCCGTCGAGCGTGCCGCCGCCGAGCTGAAGTCGCGTGAAGCGCAGCATGTCGTTGAGCGAGGCGTTGGCGCCGCCGGCCGGCGCCTCGGCGTCCGCGTTGCGGTCGAATTTTGCCGCCCAAGTTCCGTCCGCAAGCCGTGCGTGGATGTGCGCCCGGTCCTTGTGGCTGAGATAGTCGGCGTGGCGGTAACTCGCGCTCGCCATGCCGGCGGGCTTGAACAGCGCTTTCTCCGCCAAATCTTCCCAGGTCTTTCCGGCGGCCGTCGCAGCGGCGATGCCGCCGGAGGTGTAGCCGAAATTGCTGTAGTGATAGGTCGCGCGGAACGGGTCGAGCGGCTGCTGGTCGAGATGCGACAGGATGTAGTCGCGGTCGAAGCCGAGGTCTTCGAGAAGATCGCCGGAGCCGGTACGCAAGCCGCTGCGATGGGACATGAGATCGGCGAGGGTGGCGTTCTCGGTGACGTACGGGTCGCTCAGCGCGAACGCGGGATTATAGCCCTTCGCCGTGCCGTGCCAGTCGACCACGCCGTCGCCCACAAGCTTGGCGACAATGGTGGAAGCGATGGGCTTCGACACCGAGGCCAGCAGGAACACCGTATCGGGATCGATCTTGCCGGGCTTGCCAATCTCGCGCACCCCGAAACCTTCGGCGTAGATCACCTTGTCCTTATAGACGACGCCGACGGCGAGGCCGGGCAGGCCGGTCCGCTTCATCGCCGTCTCGACGATGCCGCCCAGCGCGGCGGTGGCCTTGTCGATAGCGGCAGAATCGAAGTGCGGCGGCACCGGAGACACCGGGGCCTTCAGGAGCTTGGTATCCTCGGCGAGCGTTGGTCCGGCGGCCAAGGCTGAGGCGAGACCGAGCGCGCACAGGGCGATGGCTGTGCGATAGACGCGATACGATTTGGAACGACCCGGCATAGGTTTTCTCCGCTGCGGCTGGCGCCGCCACTATTCACCAGGACGCAGTCTCGGGCAAACTTATCCATGGTGCTCTTTTGTGCGCTACCGGCCTCTGGCCTACTTGAGCGACAACGAACCCTTCACGCCAACGGAGCTGGAGCGTTCCTATCCACCGGCCCATGTCGTGTGCATGAAGAAATCTGGATTGGCGCGCTGAGGCCATTCCGGCGGGCTCGCCGCGGCCCCGGGCGCCTAAGAGCGTTGCGGAAAGCGCGCGGCGAAATCCGCGGTGCTGTTGACCTTGGGGTAGGGCGCTTTTGGCACGGCCACGCCCAAGAAGGCGCAGAGCCTCTCCCAGCCCTCGCCCGGTTCATAGACCAGAAGTCTTTCGGGCGGGACGGTGCGGCGCACCTCGGCGTTGTGGGCATTGAACACTTCGATGGCGTGCGCGCGGCCGAAATCGCCGCCGAAGGTCTTGTCTATCACCACGGCGTTGACCATGCGCATATGCGCCTGCCGCACCGGATCGAGACGCTCCGCCCCGGTCTCAAGGGCATCGGCGAAGTCGCGCATGCGGGCAAAGATGGTCTTGGAGGCGCTGTCGTACCAGCTCTCGGGATCGCGGACGCTGAGGATCACCTTTGCGTCCGGGTTCGCTCCGACCAGATCCTGCCAGATGAAGACGCCCGGCCAGTCGACGGTGGCCCGATAGCCTTTCAGGATCGCACGCCAGTCGTTGGTTTCGCCCCGCGCCAGCGCCAGCCACAGCGCGTCATGGCCGGGATGCGCGCGCGTCTCGATCATGTGGTAGCAAGGACCAAACCCAAGCTGCTCCAGGGCAAGCTTGAGAGACAGGGTGCCGGTGCGCCCGAAGCCTGTACCGATGACTTGAAGGGACATGCTTACGTTCCTTGGCTTTCGCGTTCCTTGCCGTGCTCCCGGGAACCATTCATCGTAAAGGCTGTTGTGCGAGACCAATGAGCGCGAGGAGAAGCCTATGTCGAAAGTCGTCTACAAGATCATCAAACATGAGAACGGTTGGGCCTACCAGGCGCGGGGCACCATCTCCGAAACCTTTCCCACCCACGATGCCGCGCTCGAAGCGGCCAAACGCGCCGCGGGTGAGCAGAAAGTGCCGGGCGAGACCGTCGGCATCCAGTATGAGACGGCGGACGGCAAGTGGCACGAGGAGCTCGATCCCGGCACCGATCGCCCGCAAACCGCCGTCGAAGACGACTAGGCGCGCAGGTTACGCAAAGCCCGCGAGTTGACACTTCGCGGCGATCGCGGTCTCTGACACCTGAACGTTTCGGGGCAGAAACGCGGGAGGGCGCGGTGATTCAATCCTATGTTTTGTGGGCGTTGCTCGGCATGGCCGGCTACTCGCTCATGACGCTGTTCGTGAAGCTCGCGGAGCGCAGCGGCAATGTCACCACCTATCAAGTGCTGGCGGTATCGACGACGATCGTGGCGATCTTCGCCATCGCCGTGGTCGCTTGGCGGGGTGAGCTCAAGGCGATGCTGTTCGAGATGGAGACGCCGCCGCTGCTTTGGGCCATTGCCGGCGGCATTGCTCTGACCGTCGCGGTCAGCTCCCTGTTCCACGCGCTGGCGCTGGGTCCGGCCAATATCGTGGTGCCGGTCTACGGCATGTTCATTGTCGGCGGCGCGTTGCTCGGTGTGGTGGTGCTTGGCGAGGCGATGCCCTGGCATCGTGTGCTCGGGCTGATCGCCGCGGTCGTCGGCGTGGTTTTGATCTCCATCTAGAGTTTGGGTGCGGGGCGACGCTTGCGGCGCCGCCCCGTCTCGCAGGTTAGGGCGCGTCGACCAAAACGATCTCCGCGTCCTCGAGGGCCTTGACCGTCAGCGCGGTCTCATTCTCGATCGCCACGCCGTCGCGGGCATTCACCGTAACGCCGTTCACCTCGATTTTTCCCGCAGCCGGCACGAGATAAGCGTGCCGCGCCGTGCCGAGGCGATACTCGGCCGTCTCGCCGGCCTTCAACGTGGCGCCGAGCACGCGCGCGTCGGCGCGGATCGGCAGGGCATCGGTGTCGCCGGTAAAGCCGGAGGCCAGCGCTACGAACTGGCCGGAGCGCTCATCACGTGGAAAGGGCTTGCCGCCCTGCACACCGGGCTCGATCCAGATCTGGAACAGCGTGGTGGGCTCGTCCTCGCGGTTGTATTCCGCGTGACGAACGCCGGAGCCAGCGCTCATCACCTGGACGTCGCCGGCCTCGGTGCGGCCTTTGTTGCCCAGGCTGTCCTCATGGGTGATCGCGCCCTTGCGCACATAGGTGATGATCTCCATCTCGGCGTGCGGATGGGACGGGAAGCCGGTGTTCGGCGCGATCTCGTCATCGTTCCAGACGCGCAAGGCGCCGTGGTTCACGCGCTTCGGGTCGAAGTAGCGCGCGAAGGAGAAATGATGCTTGGCCTTGAGCCAACCGTGATCGGCGCCGCCGAGCGTGTCGAAGGGTCTAATCTCGATCATTCTGCACCTCCTACTCTTTGCATTGGGCTCAGGCGTTGAAGCCGCCGTCGACGGTCAACGTCGTTCCGGTGATGTAGCCCGCCGCGGGGCCTGCGAGAAAAGTGACGAGCGCCGCAACCTCCTCAGGCTGCCCGAAGCGGCCAAGAGCAGTACTCGCGATCAGGGCGTCGTGTATGTCGCCTTCGGCGGGGGCCATGTCGGTCTCGATGGGCCCCGGCGCCACGTTGTTCACGGTGATGCCGCGCGGGCCGAGGTCGCGGGCCCAGCCGCGCGTGTAAGCAGCGACGGCGCCTTTGGTCGCCGAATAGTCGGCAAAGCCTGGCCAAGGCGAAGAGTCTCCGGCGACCGAGCCGATGGAAATAATGCGGCCGCCGTCGCCCATCAGCGGCGCGGCTGCGCGTACGGCCGTGGCGACACCGCCCACGTTGACGGCAAACAGCCGGTCGATCTCGGCGAGATTGTTGGCCCGTTCATTCACGGAGCTGGTGGCGAATACGCCGGCATTGTTCACGAGGATGTCGAGGCGGCCGAAGCGCTGCACAACCGCATTGACGAGGTCATTCACTTCGTCGGCGTTGGCTTGATCGGCTTTGAAGGCATGGGCGCGAACGCCTTTGGCGAGCAGCTCCTCGACCACAGCCTTGGCCTTGTCCTCCGAAGCCGCGTAGCTGACGGCGACATCGGCGCCGTCGTCGGCCAGCGCCCTGGCGATCGCGGCCCCGATGCCGCGCGAGCCGCCGGTCACCAGGGCGACTTTTCCTGTGAGTTTCTTAGACATGGGTCCACTCTCCATTCGGTATTATGTAACGGATGCTACATATGTGCGCCTGGACCCTCGGCGTCAAGAGCATTATATAGCGAACACTACAGAGATGGGAGATGATAGGCATCGGAAAACAGCTTGGAGACTGCCCCGTGGCCATTGGCCGCCCCAGAACTTTCGATGTGGATCAGGCGCTTGACCGCGCGCTGGGGGTGTTTTGGCGCAAGGGCTACGAGGGCGCGAGCATCTGCGACCTGACCGAGGCCATGGGCATCAACCCGCCGAGCCTCTATGCCGCCTTCGGCAACAAGGAGGCGCTGTTTTGCCGGGCGCTCGACCGTTATGCCGCGACGAACGGCGCTTTCATCCATGAGGCGCTTGCGGCGGGATCCGCCCGGGAGGGGATCGCCGCCATCTTGCACGGCACGGCCAGGTCCCTGACGGACAAATCCAACCCCGCCGGCTGCCTTCTCGTCCAAGGCATTGCCGGGGCGGGGGAGCACGCGCAATGTATCCGTGACGAGCTCAATGCCAGGCGCGCGGCGACACAAAAAGTGGTCCGGGATCGTTTCCAGCAGGCGAAGGACGAAGGCGAGCTTCCCGAGGACGCCGACCCGGCCGCGCTGGCGCGCTATTTCTTTACGGTTACGCAAGGCATGGCGATCCAGGCGGCGGCCGGCGCGAGCCGCAAGGAGCTTGAACGGGTCGCCGACATGGCGCTCCGCGTTTGGCCGGGTTGAGGTATGCTGAGGTCAGGCGAATCTGTCGCGAGGGATCGAGCATGAGACCACTATGCTTGGCAGCTTTCCGCGCGGTGTTCGCCGCGATCCCGGCCCTGGCCGAGCCGGTGGAGACCGGAAATCCGCTCGCGCCCTGCCTCAAGGGTCAGAAGCCGCCCGAAGACCTCGTGCCGTCCGCCACGGGCTGGAGTGTCGAGATCGCATCGTCCTTCAGCAAGCAAGACGCGCTCGACGCGTTCTCGCAAGCCAAGAAGGACTATTCCGACATTCTCGGTGACTATAGCGCGACCGTGGTCGCGGTGTGCGATCTCAGCATGGGCACCGACTTGCGCTACTCCGCCCGCGTCGCGCTCGACAACCGTGACGCCGCCGACAAGCTCTGCAACAAGCTGCATGCGGCGGGCGGTGCCTGTATCGTTCAGAAGACCTGACGCCATGCGCCGGGCGCTGCGCCTACCAACAATGTTCGTGGCGGCCGTGCTCGCCGCGGAGATGGTTGCCGGCGCCGGCGTGGCACGGGCGGCGGACGCGGGCGCGATCACCGGTGTCGCGGCCGGCATCAAGGCCGCAGGGTTGGCGGCGGCCGGGCCGAAGCCCTTTGTCGAGATCGTCTGTCCGCTGATGCAACAACAAGCCGAGGCGCGGGGACTTCCGCCGATGCCCTTCGTGCGGCTGATCTGGCGGGAGAGCCGCTTCAATCCGAACGCCGTCAGCCCCAAGGGGGCGCAAGGCATCGCCCAGTTCATGCCCGGCACGGCGGCGGATCGCGGCCTCGACAATCCGTTCGAACCGAAATCGGCGATTGTCCACTCGGCCAGCCTGCTGTCGGACCTCAGAAAAGAATTCGGAAATTTCGGGCTCGCCGCTGCCGCCTACAACGCGGGCGAGGAGCGGGTGCGCGGTTGGCTCGCGGGCAACCGGGTCTTGCCCGGAGAGACACGCCGCTACGTCATGTTCGTGACGGGCCGTGCCGCCGAGGAATGGAAGCTACCGGACACCGAGCTTCCAGAGTCTCTCAAGACGGAAGGCGATGGGGTGCAGGAGTCCTGCAGGACGCTTGCGCCGCTCGTGGTGCGCGCGGTGTACGAGACCGAGCCGTTGACGGCGAGCGGGGCGTGGCGTCCCTGGGGCGCGCATGTGTCGAGTGCGTTCTCCAAGGGCACGGCACTGGCGAAGTTCGCGCGGCTCAGGCGGGCGCATGGGTCCGTGCTAGCGGATCGCGAACCGTTCGTGCTGCCGCAGCGCAATCTCAGCCGGGGACGCCGGGCGCTCTACATGGTGCAGATCGGCGCGGACAGCCGCACGGACGCAAGTGAGATTTGTGCCGCGCTCAGAAAAGACGGCGGCGCCTGCATCGTGCAGAAGAACTAGCGGTCGCCTTCGAGGCAGGCTTGCGGTCCACACACTGTCTCACCCCGGTCATTTCCCTCGGCATATGAGGGGCTTCTTATGGGGGAGGCGGGGCCATATAAGAGAGGGCGATGCTTACCATTTACGAATTTCGCGAGGGCGCGCTGAAGGCCCAGACCGGCCTCCACCGGATCACCGAGGAGACGGTGTGGCTCGACCTTCTGAATCCCACGCCGGACGAGGAGGCGATCGTCGAGAAATCGCTCGAGATCGACGTCCCCACGCGCGAGGAACAACAGGAGATCGAGGCTTCGAGCCGCCTCTATCAAGAAGACGGCGCCTACTTCATGACGGCGACGCTGCTGTTTCAAGGGGAGGAGTCCCAGGCGACGACCACGCCGGTCAGTTTCATTCTCACCGGCGCAAGGCTGGTGACGGTCCGCTACGCGGAACCCCGCGCCTTTGCCATCTTCGCCGCGCGCTGCAACCGGCAGGAACCGAATTTGGCCAAAGGCACCGCCGTCCTGATCGGGCTGCTCGATACCATCGTCGATCGCCTCGCCGACTTCATCGAGCGCATTCAGGGGCAGGTCGAGACGCTGTCCCACTCGGTGTTCGAGAACAAGGGCGCCGTTGCCGCGCGCCAGCGCCGCTTCGACGTGGTGCTGCAATCGATCGGGCGGGAGGGCGAGATCGCCTCCAAGGCGCGGGAGAGCTGTCACTCCTTGGGGCGCCTGCTTGCGTTCCTGGCATTTGTCGTCAACGAGCGCAAAGAGGGGAAGCCCGTTCAAGCGCGCGTGCGGGCGGGCGTGCGCGACGTGAACTCGCTGACCGACCACGCCACGTTCCTGTCGGGTAAGATTATTTTCCTGCTCGATGCGACGCTGGGCATGATCCAGATCCAGCAGAACGACATCATCAAGATTTTCTCGGTG
>Ga0075527_10000197_pt1 | contig 13657 bp, 16 predicted proteins | sample NGEPer11B_FD_74784 | JGI IMG/M metagenome (GOLD analysis project Ga0075527, IMG submission 74784) | Arctic peat soil microbial communities from the Barrow Environmental Observatory site, Barrow, Alaska, USA - NGEE Permafrost305-11B | ecosystem: Environmental > Terrestrial > Soil > Wetlands >...
AGACTCGGCAGCGGCCTCGAGCTGCAGGCCGGCGAATTCGCAGGGAAGCTTCCCGCGGGTCTGTCGGTGCTCGCAGACGGCTCCTAGAGAGGAAGGGGGCACGTGTCCTATCATCAACCCGCCTTCTTCTACCTGTTGGCCTTTGTGGCGGTGGCGATCCTGGCCGTCGGCGTGGGTGCACGCCTTCTGCTGTGGAGGAAACTAGGCTCCTCCGGCCCGGTCCGACTCGGCCGGGCCGGTCTCACCAACCTGCTGGGACGCTCCTTCTTCCAGACCCGGCTCTTGAAGTTGAGTCTCTCCCGCTGGCTCATCCACATGGCGATCTTCTGGGGGTTCCTTCTCCTCTTCGCTGAGAGCCTTTGGTTGATGGTGATCAAGTGGGGATTGCCGGAAGGGGGGTCCGCCGCGCTCTTCTTCGAGGACGGCGGCGGTCGGGCCGTCCTCGATCTCTGGGGAGACGTCTGGGGGGTCGTGCTGTTGGTGGGATTGGTGGCGGCCCTCGTGCGCCGATACGTGCTCCGCCCCGCCCAGTTGCAGACGCTTCTCGAAGACGCCACCGCCCTTTGGTTCCTTCTCGTGGTGACCCTCACCGGGTTCGCCGCGGAAGGGGTCCGGATGGCTCTGGAAGGCGATCAGTCGTCGTGGGCGTTCCTGGGCGGCGCCTTCGCCTGGGTCAGGACGCTGTTCGGGATCGACGATCCCATGACCCTCTTCTGGGTGCACGGCGGCTTGTCGCTTCTTCTGATCGCCTACCTGCCCTACGGCAAGCTGATGCATGTCCTCGCGGCTCCGGTGAACATCGTGCTGGACCCGGCTGCTTCTGAAGAAGGTGAGGCCGTATGACCGCCGGTCTTGACTGGTCCCGCCTCAGTCGGCGGCAGATGCTCCAACTCGACGCCTGCACCCGCTGCGGCGAATGCCAGACGCTCTGTCCCGTGTTCGAGCATGATTCCCGCGAGGGGGTGGTGCCCCGGGGCAAGGCCCGAGGGGTCAAGCGGCTGCTGCAGGAGGAGAGTCGGCTCCTCCGTCTGTTCGGCCGGAGGGTGAGCGAGCAAGAGACCGAGGCGCTGATCAGCGATCTCTACGAGTGCTCGGTGTGCGGGCAGTGTCGCGAGGTGTGTCCGGTCGAGATCGATACCGTGGAGTTGTGGGAGAGTCTGCGCGCGGCCGCCGTGGCCGCCGGCAAGGGGCCGTTGCCGGGCCATCAGGCGCTCTATCAGAGCATCCAGAACAACGAGAACCCGTGGCAGCAACCGCGCACGTCGCGCGATCGTTGGGCCATGCGGGCGGCCAAGGGCAAGAACGCCGAGATCGAGCCCGTAGCCAACATCACCGAGCGCCCGGCTGAGGTGCTCTACTTCGTCGGGTGCACCGCGTCGTTCGACATGAATCTCAAGCAGGTGGCGATCAATACCGCGAGAGTCCTTCAGGCGGCGGGGGTCGACTTCGCCATGCTCGGCCAAGACGAGCGCTGCTGCGCGAGCGTGATGATGCGCGTCGGCCTTCGGGACGAGTTCGAAGAGCGCGCTCGCGCCAACGTCGAGCAGCTCAATTCGCTGGGTATCCGTACGCTGGTGACATCCTGCGCCGGCTGTTTCAAGACTATCGGGCAGGACTACCCACGGGTGGCGCCGCTCAACTTCGAAGTGCTTCACATCTCGCAGTTCATGCTGCGGCTGCTCGACGAGGGAAGGCTGGCGCTCGACGGGGAAGTCCCGATGACGGTGACGTACCATGATCCCTGTCACCTCGGCCGGCACCGAGGCGTGTACGACGCGCCGCGCGAGGTGCTCGGGCGGGTGCCCGGCATCAACCTCGTCGAGATGGAGCGGAGCCGCGAGCGCGCCCGGTGCTGCGGGGCCGGCGGAGGCCTCAAGTCCGGTTTCCCCGACGTGCAGGGCAAGATCAGCCACGGTCGCGTGCAGGAGGCCGAGGCGACCGGCGCCGAAGCGCTCGTCTCGTCCTGCCCCTTTTGCTATCAGGGCCTTCAGGTGGGCATCACTTTGTCAGGCTCGGCACTTCGCATGATGGACCTCACCGAGGTCGTAAGCGCGGCCCTGGAGAAGCCGGCCGCCCTGGAGGCGGAGGCCCCTGCGGGCGTGGGCGGGTCGACCGAGCAGGACCGGCCCGTCACACCGTGAGCCACGGGGCGAACAGACGACACGCACTCGCGCCACGGAACTCGCTGATCGACAAGCCGGTCGGCATCTACGCCGGCGCCGGGGCCTCGCACTCGTGGACCTGGCTGGTCGATTGCCTCGAGGCGCAGGGGGTTCCCCGCCTGCGCCTCCTCAGCGAGGAAGACCCGGCGGCGGGCGCACTCGACGGCCTCAGCGCGCTCCTGATCGGCGGAGGCGATCCCCAGGCGATGGCGGCGGGCATGGGGCCGGGCGGCGCCCGTGCGCTGCGACGCTTCGTGGAAGACGGCGGCCTCTACGTGGGCTTCTGCGCGGGTGCCTACCTGCCGATCCCGCTCGATCTGCCGGTGATGGACCCCTTTGCCATGACCGGTCTTCGGCTGGCCAACGTGGTGGACGAGCTACCGCCGGCGCGTGCCCTCCCGACAAAACTCGCCACCCCTTACGAGGATCGTTTCGTCCTGCACGCCGCTCGGGAGGGCCTACTGGTCCGCTGCGCCCCCTCCGACCTCGGCTGGCCGGATACGCTGGAGGCGCCACTCTACGGCGGAGCGCCCATGATCGTGGGGCCTGAGGAGGAGCCGCTCGCTTACTTCGCGGACTTCACCGCACGCACGCTGTTCCTGGTGGACGAAGGCCTCGCCGCCGAGATCCTCCTGGACCGGGTGGCCGTCTGCCGGCGGCGCGTGGGTCGAGGAGAGCTCTATCTGTTCGCGCCCCATCTGGAGAATCCCCACTACCGCACGGGACACCCCCTGCTCGCGCGCCTCCTAGAGGACAAGGCGCCGCGGGTCGATCGTCGCCATGGCCTCGCAGCGTCGCGCACGCGCGCCGCGGTCGCCCAGGTCGCCCGCGCCGGAACCGACGAGATCGAGCGGGTCCGGCGGCATGCGTCCGACGCCCGCATCGTCGCCTTCGCGCTCGAGTTCGAGGATCTCCATTGGCGGTTGGGCGAGAAGTACTACGAGCCGGCAAAGATCGTCGCGCTCCTGGATACGTTGTGGAAGCGTCTCGGCCGCGGCTGCGTCTCGCTCTCGGCGGGTCACGCGAAGGAACTCGGCGACGACCTCGATGAGGTCCTGTGTCTTCTCAAGAGCATCAGGCGGGGCGTCGGCGAAGGGCTCGACACTCAGCCCGCCGCCGAGCGGCTCTTCCCGCTGCTGGGGCGGGCGGTGCGTCGGTTCGTGGACGCCTATCTCGACGACCGCGGCGGGCGCATGGTCGGAGCGTCCGCGGCATGAGTAGCGGTTGCGGGAGCAGCAACTCCAAACTGGGGAGAGCGGGCCGCGGCGCCGGCATGATCGCGGCCGACGCGCCGGCCGGCGACGGTGGTGGCGCCGACCGCCCCGAGCAAGCGTGGAGCCCTGCTCGGCCCGCTGGTCGGATGGACGCGAGGCTGAAGACGCGGCTCCAATCTCTGGGAGTTCGGGTGATGGCCGGCGAGGGATGCGGTTCGGAGGCGGCGCCAGCCGAGACCACCTGGGGCCGGCGCCGAGGCGGCGCCGGCCCGGCCGAAGGCATGACCATCCTGTGGGGCGACGCCGCGGTGACCGTGCCTTCTGCGCGGGAGGCGGTCCACTCGCCTTTCTCGTGGAGGGAGTCGGCCTCCGGCGGGGTCCTCGAGGGCGAGGGCTGGGCCGTCGAGGTCGATACTCCGCGAACGGAGGACTTCTACCGAAGGCGGACCCGCGACGGCGTCGCGTTCGGCCAGGTGGCCCTCATCCACGGCGGCGACTGCCTTGCGTCCACGGTGATTCAATCGTGTGCCTACTGGGGCGGCCCGCAGGGCTGTGCCTTCTGCGGGATAGGGACCAGTCTGCGCGAGGGGCGGACGCTTCGTCGCAAGACGCCGGCCCAACTGGCGGAGGTGGCCTCAAGCGCACTCGCCCTCGGCGTGAAGCACGTCACGCTCACCAGCGGCTCGACGCTGAGCGGCCGTGCGGAGATCAGGCACCTGGCCGCCTGCACGAGGGCGATCGTCGCGGCCACCGGCCTGCCTGTCCAGGTCCAAGCTCTGGCCCCGTCGCCCGCGGACCTTCGTCTGCTCCATGAGGCCGGAGCCTCGAGCATCGGACTGCACGTTGAGTCGCTCGATTTCGAGGTGCTGGCTGCCGTGGCTCCCGTGAAGGCCGGCGTGGGGTGGGAGGGCTTTCTTCGGCTGTGGCGCGAAGCGGTCGAGGTGTTCGGACCGTGGCAGGTGGTCACCTACGTCATCGCGGGCCTCGGCGAGGATCTGGAGACGACTCTGCAGCGACTCGCTGAGGCCGTGGCCGTCGGGGTCTACCCACACGTGGTTCCCTTTCGACCGGTGCCCGGCGCCGAACTCGCACACCTCTCTCCGCCGGAACCCGCGCTCATGGAGCGACTCTATCGTGAGACCGCGCGGATGCTCCGCGCCGCGGGAGGTTCGTGGCGTCGGATCGAGGCTGGATGCGGGCGATGCACGGCCTGCTCGGCTCTTCCCGATTTCGAGGAGGAGCTGTCGCTCGGGAGCGTGGGATGAGCGAGAGGGAGATAGTCGTGGCCCAGAAAGGGCACATCCGCGACGCGGCCTTCGACGTTCGGCAACAGGTCTTCTGCCAGGAGCAGGGACTGTTCGACGGCTCCGACCTCGATGCCCACGACGAGGGCGCGATCCATCTTGCGGCACTTGCTGACGGCTTGGTCGTGGGGACCGTGCGACTGTACGAGCGGGAGCCCGGCGTGTGGATAGGCGGGCGGCTCGCGGTGTTGCGCGGCCATCGTGGCGGGACCGGGTTCCGGCTTGTGCAGCGTGCGGTGGAGGAGGCGCGGCGCCGAGGCGCCTCAGTGTTTCTGGCCAGCGTGCAATCTCCGAACGAGCCCTTCTTCAGGCGATTGGGGTGGCATACTGTGGCAGAAGGCCAGGAGTTGCGGGGTATGCCGCACGTGATCATGGAGGCGCCTTTGTGGGTGCGGAGTCAGCGCCGGATGGGCTCTTGATGGGCGGGTCGTCGTTCGAGACGGTGCTCGCCCATGCCGCCGGCGAGGGGCTCCTCCGCGAGGTGCGGTCGAGTCTCGTCGCCTCCGCGGGATTGGCCCGCAAGAGGGAGATTGGCCAGGCGGTGCGAGCGCTGGCCGGGGGCTACTTTCCGCTGGATTGGCCCCCCTGCTTCGGTGAGGATGCGGCGGCGATCCCCCACGGCGACGGATACCTTCTTCTTGCCGCCGACGGCATCCGTCAGGATCTTCTGACCGACCCTTTCTGGGCCGGCTACTGCAGCGTCCTCGTGAACGTGAACGATGTCGTGGGCACCGGCGGACGGCCGCTCGCCATGGTGAACGTTGTCTCCGGGGCCGACGCCGGCCGCAGGGAAGAGCTCCTTTCGGGCGTCGCTTTCGGTTCCCGGCACTTCGGGGTGCCGATGATCGGAGGCCATCTGCACCCGGAAGGGACGGAGGAGTCGGTCGCCGTGGCCATCGTGGGGACGGCCCGAAGCCTTGTCAGCAGCTTCGCGGCACGTCCGGGAGACGAGCTCGTGGTGGCGGTCGATACCCAGGGATCCTGGCACGGAGCCTTCCCCCACTGGGACTCCACTTCACAGCGGTCTCCGGAGGAGTTGCAGGCGCAGCTCAGCGTCCTGCCTCGCTTGTGCGAAGGCGGCCGTGTGCTCGCGGGCAAGGACATCAGCAACCCCGGCCTTCTCGGAACGCTTCTCATGCTGCTTGAGAGTTCAGGGGTCGGCGCCGTGGTCGACCTGGAGCGCGTTCCCGCCCCGCCGGGCGTCCCGCTGGTCTCGTGGCTCGAGGCGTACCCCGGCCTCGGGTTCGTGCTTGCCGTGTCCCCGGACCGTTCGGGTGAGGTGATCGAGGCCTTCTCGGCCGCCGGCATGGCCGCGGCTGTCGCCGGCGGCTTCACTGCGGGCAGTGTCCTGGCGGCGCGGTGCGCAGGGTCGGAGTCACCCCTGTGGGACCACTCCATCACTCCCGTCACGGGGGTCGCAACGACAATGGAGACGTTCTGATGAGACGCACCGCACTGCGTGCCCTCGGCGCGCTCATGGTGCTGAGCGCCGGGCTGATCCTCGCGGGGTGTGGAGCGGGCGAGGAACCCGCGGACTTCGTCACCATCGTCCAGATCGCTCCCGCCAGTATGGAGGACGCTCTCCGTTCCGGCGAGATCGACGGCTTCCTGGCGTGGGAGCCCTTTCCCGTGCGCGCCGTCCAGGCCGGGGGCGGCGAGTATCTCGCCTCCTCGAAGGATATCTGGCCGGACCATCCCTGCTGCGTGCTCGCCGCCGACCGCGGTCTCACCGATCGACAGACGATCGACGCGCTGCTCTGGGTCCATCTCCAGGCCACCGACTTCCTGGTCGACCCCGCCAACCGTGAGAAGGTTGTCGAATACGGCGTCGAGTTCACGGGGACTCCGGAAGTGGTGGTGCGCGAAGCTCTAGGCCGACTCACATACTCCGCCGACGATCCGCAGGCCGGACTGCGGCGCCTGGCCGGGAGCCTGGAAGGGCAAGCGATGATCCCGGCCGCCACGGGTGAGGACTTCTGGACGAGCTTCGTCGCCACGAGCGAGACGGGGGTCGTGAGGGAGAGGATGGCCGCGGAGCCCACCTGGGTGCCCACGGTCGGACCGGGCACCGTCCGCATCGGCTATATCGCCAGCGGAGACCTCCACCAGTTGGCGCTGCACGTGGGGATCCGGGAGGGTCTGTTCGAGAAGGCGGGCCTCGTCCTGGGTCAGAATCTCGCGCTCCGTCCCTATCCCAACGGCGTCGCCATCATGCAGGCGTTCGCGGCCGGCGAGCTGGACGTGGCCTACCTCGGAGTGGCTCCGGCTCTGCTCAAGTCGATCAACGACCGGGTGCCCATCGCGGTGCTCGCCGGGGCCAACCAGGAAGGGTCGTCGCTGGTCGTTCGCCCCGGGATCGAACGGGTGGAGGATCTGGCCGGCCTGCGCGTGGCTGTGCCCCAAGTGGGGACCGTACAGCACATCCTTCTCCTGGAGCTGCTCGAGCGCTATGGCCTCCAACCCCGCCTCGGCTAGTCGGCGGGCCGCCTTGGGGCGGGGCGTCCGCGAGTCGGCGGCGGCTCTGGCCTCGTTCGCCGTCGTAGGACTCGCATGGCAGGCCGTCGTGGCACTCGGATGGCTCGACCTGCCGGGTCCGGTGGCGGTCGCCCGGACGTTCCTGTCGCTGCTGGTGACGCCAGACCCGGTCTTTGGCAAGACCATTTGGGAGATGGTGGGACTCAGCCTGTGGATCGTCCTGCGCGGCGGACTCGTGGGTGTTCTGGCCGGCCTCCCCACGGGTCTCGTGTTGGGCGCGTTCCCGCGGATCCGCCCCGCGCTTCGGCCTCTTCTTGGTGTGCTGCAGCCGATCCCTCCACTAGCCTGGCTGCCGCTCGCCTACCTCGTCTTCGCCGGCGCCGCACGCCCATCGGTGTGGGTGCAACTCTTCGTCGTCGCGCTCGCCGTGTTCTTCCCCGTCACGTGGGCGACCTTCCAGGGGGTCGAGTACAGTCCGCCTGTCTTCGCCATGGTGGCTCGGACCTTCGGGGCTACCTCTCGGCAGTTGCTGTTCCGGGTGTCGCTACCCGCGGCCTTGCCCGCTCTCATGAGTGGCATTCGCGTGGGCGTGGGCGTGGGGTGGATGTCGATCATCGCGGCGGAGTTCGTCGGGGGAAGGACGGGCATCGGGTTCTTCGTCTGGAACGCGTACTCGTTGGGCGGCCGAAGCGCGCAGGTCATGGCCGGGATCCTCGCGATCGGTCTCACCGGTCTGGCTATGAACTACCTGCTGCTGCTCCTCGAGAAGAAGGTGACACCGTGGCACTGAGTCCGCCGCCGAGTGCCGGCGCCCCCGTGCCCGGCCCCGTCGCGGGAAGCCTCGGCCTCGAGGTCCACGGCCTTTCGCACGGCTACGGTGGCCGACTGGTGCTTGACCAGATAGATCTCACGGTGGCCGCGGGCAGCCTCACGGTGCTCGCCGGGCCCAGCGGCTGTGGCAAGAGCACTCTGCTGCGACTCATCGCGGGGTTGGAGGTGCCGGAGAGCGGGCGGGTGCTGCTCGGCGGGGAGGACCTCACCGGCCGCCCGGGCAGGGTGGGACTCGTCTTCCAGGAAGCCGCCCTCTACCCCTGGCTCACGGTGGCGGGGAACGTCTCGTTCGGCCTTCACATCCAGGGTCACGCTCGGGGCGACATATCCGCTCGCGCCGGAGAGGTACTTGATCTGGTGGGGTTGACCGAGGCCGCCCGCATGTATCCGCACCAACTCTCGGGCGGAATGGCTCAGAGAGCCGCGCTCGCTCGAGCGCTCGTCGCCTTTCCTTCGCTCCTCCTGCTCGACGAGCCCTTCGGTTCGGTCGATCTGCATCTGCGAAGCCGACTCCAGGACGAAGTCATCCGCCTGTGGCAGGCGACGGGCAGCACGATCATCCTCGTCACGCACAGCGTTGACGAAGCGGTGCTGGTGGGCGAGCGCGTAGTGCTGATGTCCTCGGCCCCGGGGAGGCTGACCGGCGACGTGGACGTGCCGCTCCCCTTCCCACGTGACCGCAAGGACCCCCACTTCCTCCGCCTGCGCGACGAGGTCTTCGAGATCGGCAGGCGGACTCACGCGGGCGACCTGGGGTAGGACGGGGTCCTGACGGCGGCATCTCCGCGGCTGGACCCCGTCGGCGCGATCCCCACGGGGGGTCCCTCGGGGCGGAATCCTGGCCCCGCGATCCACACGGCGGGTCTCCAGCGTGCGGGCGTCTCTCTGCTACCCTGTCCGAATGACTGAGGCGCCCAGACATGACGATTCAACCCGGGGCGATGCTCCGCCTGCGGGGGCCGCTGCGCGCGACGGGGGCAGCTCCGGAGAAGCCGCGGACCCCGGCACTCGCGTCGGGGTCGGCCGCACGGTGCGGGCCTTCACCGACGGGGCCTGTCTCGGCAACCCGGGCCCCGGCGGATACGGCGCCATCCTCATCTACCGAGGCCGTCGCAAAGAGTTATCCGGCGGCGAGCCTGCCACCACCAACAACCGCATGGAGCTGCGCGCGTGCATCGCGGCTCTGCGGGCCCTCAAGCATCCGTGCGACGTGGAGCTTACCTCCGACTCCCGCTACGTGGTGCAGGGCATCGAGGACGGCTGGGCCGAACGCTGGCGGCGCAACGGCTGGATGCGGACCAAGAAGGACCCGGCCAAGAACGCCGACCTTTGGCAGGAGCTGCTGGACCTCTGCGCCATCCACCGTGTGCGCTTCCTCTGGGTGCGTGGCCACGACGGTCACCCTGAGAACGAGCGCGCCGACGAACTCGCGGTGGCGGCGGCGCGGCAGGCGGGCTGAGGCAGCCCGCCTGCCGGCCGGCCAGCTCCGCGCGCCGTGGCCCGGGATGAAGAGGCGCGCGAGGTCGCCGCGTCCGACGGCCAGCGCTCAGGCGTGCAGGCGCTCGGCGCACACGACGCCCACACCCGCGCGGATCAGAGCCTCCGCCGTGCGGTTGACAGCCTCGTGTTTGTCCAAGTAGTTGCGCTCCAGGGCGGGCATCAGGTCCTGCTCCATGACGGCCGCCTTGGTGGCGAAGTAGTCCAGGATGTCGCTCGGATGCGCGCGGCCCGCCTCGACCTCGGGGTCTCCGCCTTCGTGCTTCGCCGAGATGTTGGGGACCTCCCGCGCTATCTCCACCAGCTCGGCGCGGCGCAGATAGGGTTGGATGACGATGCTGCGGTACGCCTCGGTCACGTGGTGCTCAAAACGCACTGCCTTCTCCAGACCGAGGGTACGCCGGAGATAGGACGCCTGGCGGATGGTCTCGTTGTCGACCGAGTTCGACAGGTTGAAACCCACGAGCGGCGTGGAACCGTCGTCCCGGGAGAAGAGGCGGGCGGTGAGTAGCGTCCAGAGGATCGACCAGGGGTTGTCGTTGCCCATGAACACTGAGATCTTGAACTCCACGTCTACGCCCAGTTTATGGAGTAGGTAGGCAGCCATGACGGTCCCCGGGTTAACGTTCAGCACCTGGCGGACGCCGTAGGTGGTGAAGTAGCGCAGATACTCGTCGACCCAGGCGATCGCGTGCTCGTTTGGTTGACCCACACCGCCGAAGTATCCGGTGATTGTGTCGGGGCCGCCCAGGTGGACGTTCGAGCCGTCCGTGCCCTTGGTGTCCAGGGTCTCGACGTAGGAGGCTCCCACGATTTGCATGGCGGCCGCCGTGGCGAGGATGTCGCCCTGGTCGGCGGTCTGCTCGGCCATGTTGCGCACGCGGATGAAGCGGCCGGGCATGAGTTCGCGCCGCTCAATGGCCTGCCGGGCCTCGGCGATGAGCCAAGGGAAGTACTGCATGGCGCTGATTTCAAGGGTCACGGCGTTCGCGTCGTCGACGTCTTCCGGGCCCGCTTGGCCGGCCAGTGTCCGGGACCGGTACTCGGCCAAGGAGACGAAGGCTCCGCTGTCCCTGCGTTCGGTCAGCCACTCGAGGTGGGCGAGGTAGGGTGAGTGTTCGGCCTCCAGCCGGGCCAGCAGATTGTCCAGGCGCCCGGCCTCCCCCGCCTTGCGGTTGATCTCCTCCGGGCCGCCGTGCTTCTCGACGATTTCGAGCAGTGCGCTCACGGTGGGGTTGGCGGGATCGGTGAGTAGGGCGTTGACTTCGTCCAAGCGTCCAGGCGCGATTCTCAACGCCTCGCGGTCAAGCTGCATGGTCGTGCTCCCTTCGCGGTAGTGGTCATTCCCCGCCTGCAACCGGCCACACCGGGCGACCGGTCATCCTGCTGCGGGTCACCATCCCCCTGCGGGTCACCCCTATTCGAACTCGGCGTCGAACCTCTCTTTCTCGCCCTCGAGCATGCGGTAGCAGTTCTCCTCCGCCGGGAAACGGCCCGCCCTGACGTCGGCTGCGTACTCACGCATGGCGTCCGTCACGATCCCGGCCACATCGCAATACTTCTTAACGAACTTGGGGGTGAAGGCTTGGAATTGCCCGATCATGTCGGAGACGATAAGCAGCTGTCCGTCGCACTCGCCGCCGGCCCCGATGGACAGGACCGGCATGTCGAGCGTGCGGGTTATGTAGCCGCCCACCTCGGGAGGTACCGCTTCCAGCAGGATCAGCTGAGCCCCGGACTCCCGCACTGCGAGGGCGTCGGCGACCAGCGCCCGCGCCGACTCCAGCGTCCGCCCCTGGGCTTTGTGCCCGCCGAGTTGCCCGGAGCTCTGGGGAGTGAGGCCGATGTGTCCCATCACGACGATGCCCGCATCGACGATGGCCCGGATCTGGGGTGCCACGCGAACACCGCCCTCCAACTTGACCGCGTCTACGCCGGCTTCCTTGAGGAAGCGCCCCGCGTTCTCGACCGCCTTCTCCGTCGAGCTCTGATAGCTCATGAAAGGCATGTCGCCGATCACGAAGGTGTTGGGCGCGCCACGCCGGACGGCGTCGGCGTGCACGATGCACTGGTCCATGGTCACGGGGATGGTGCCCGAGTAGCCGTACACGCACATGCCGAGGCTGTCGCCCACCAGCAGCATATCGAGACCGGCCGCCTCGGCGAACTGGGCGGTGGGGAAGTCGTAGGCGGTGAGGAAAGTGGCCTTCTCGCCGGTGGCCTTCATCGCGTAGAACTCGTGGATCGTCTTCTTGGCCATCGGCTGTCTCCTATCTCGCTTTCATGCCCGCAGTTCGACGATTCCGGGGGCCCGAGCGGGGAAGCCGTCCCTCGGGGTTGGACAACTCGAACCTATCACGGATGCGGGTCGGGGCGGAGGACGTCATCGAGGCCCTGCGCGCTCTGGGGCACCTGTGCGACGTGCAGCTCACCTCCGGCTACCCGGCTCACGGGATCACGACGAACCCCTGTTCGACGAAACGGCGGTCGAACGTGAACGCGTGCTCGAGGCGCAACTCGTGGCCCAGGGCGAAGCTCACGCAGTCGACCAGACTCACACCCTCCCTGCGTTGTGCCAACCAGGCCTCGAGGCCGCGGGCGTGCAGTCCCTCATCCACCCAGGCCACGTCCAAGTAGGGGACCAGGTCGAGCAGGAACCCCCGGGCGGCGTCGCGGCCGAGTCTTGACTGCAGGAGCGCCGCGGTCTCCGCTACCACGTAGCTACTGGTGACGAGAGCGGAATCGTGGGCTAGGAGGGCCTCGGCGGCATCCCTGGCCGCGGCGTGACAGTCGTCGGTCGAACACAGCAGGGCGTACAGCGCGGAAGTGTCCACGAGGACCTCGCCGGGAGGTCTACCGCGGTTGCTGGTCATCGGGCTCCCAGTCGGCGATCGAATCTGCCAAGTAGTCGTCGTGACGCGCGGCGACATCCGGGTCGGCGCCCTTGAAGGCGCCCACGAGAGCTTGGAGGCGCGCCTTCAAGACGGTGCGGTCTGGCCCCGACCGGGCTCCGAGGAAGGTGTCCACCGAAAGTCGGACCACTTCCGACTGGGAGACTCCTTGTTGCTGGGCCGCCCGGCGTAGGGCCCGAGCCTGCTCGTCGGTGAACTGTATCTGCATGCGGATCAAGGTGACCTCCGCAGTGAGTATGGGATCCGGCGGTTCTCCGATCACGTCGGCAAGAATGAGTATACCATCATGATGGTATACTGAAGCTCAATCGAGTCCATGCGCGCTGCACATCCGGGGAGAATCCAGCGGAACTGAGACCAACGACCGATTGCACCGGGACTGCGCGCTCGGTACAATGGCTATCTAGGAAGTACGAGATAGCCATGTGAGGTCAGAATGGGCAGACAGTACTCCATCGCCGAGGCGCGCAACCATCTGTCCGAAGCCGTGCATCAGGCTGAGGTGGAAGGTCCTATCACCCTCACGCGGCGTGGTCGGTCCGTTGCGGTGCTCATAGCCGAGGGCGACTACCGGCGGCTGCAGGCTGCTCGTCCGGGCTTCTGGGACGCCGCCGCCGCCTTTCGAGGATCAGTCGACGTGGCAGACTTGGCCGGCCCGGAGGTCTACGAGAACATCCGGGACCGGAGTCCAGGACGCGGCCTGGGGGCATAGGGCCCGCGTGGTCTACCTTCTCGACACGAACATCGTCTCCGAGGCCCTTGCCGTCACGCCCAACGCGGGAGTCGTGCGGAAGTTAGCGCGCCACCAGCGCGAGTCGGTGATCGCGGCCCCCGTGTGGCACGAACTGCTCTACGGTTGCTTGAGACTCCCGGCGTCTTCCCGACGGCGACGGATCCTGCGCTTCCTCGAAGAGGTGGTAGGTCCAAGTCTGGATATCGTGCCGTACGATGGGAGGGTTGCCACGCTTCACGCCACGGAGCGTGCCCGACTCGAGGGACTGGGGAGGACGGTGCCGTTCGTCGACGGGCAGATCGCCGCCACAGCGGTGGCCCACGCACTCATCTTGGTCACCCGCAACGCGCACGACTTCGAACTGTTCGAAGGACTCCGTGTGGAGAACTGGTTCGAGGACTAGCGCGGCGTCTGGATCGAGGCCGAATGGCGGATGGACTCGCGCCACGGCCCAGGCCGAACGGCGGGCGACTGCGCGCCGGCCGAGGGCAAACGGAGTCGCGCCACGGCCCAGGCCGAACGGCGGGCG
>Ga0075527_10000198_pt1 | contig 13636 bp, 17 predicted proteins | sample NGEPer11B_FD_74784 | JGI IMG/M metagenome (GOLD analysis project Ga0075527, IMG submission 74784) | Arctic peat soil microbial communities from the Barrow Environmental Observatory site, Barrow, Alaska, USA - NGEE Permafrost305-11B | ecosystem: Environmental > Terrestrial > Soil > Wetlands >...
CCTCGTCGCGGCCGCGTCCGGTGCCGCTGCCTGCCAGCAGGCTCGCAAGTTCGGCAGCGGCGCGATCCACACGCTTGGCCAAGCCGTCCTTGCCCTCGGTGCCCCAGTCGTGGGGCGAGGCGAATACTCCCGTGGGAACAACCAGCGCCTGCATGTAGGAGAACAGCGGACGCATCGAATGATCGATCGCGAGCGAATGCCGCACGGTGCCACCTGTCGCGGCAATCAGGACCGGCTTGCCGATCAGCGCATCGGCTTCGAGTGAGTCGACGAACAACTTGAAGAGGCCGCTGTATGAGGCCTTGAAGATCGGCGTGACCGCGATGAACGCATCGGCCGTCATCACGGAGTCGAGCACATGCTGGAGCCGTGGGTTCGCGAATCCGGTCAGGGTGGCATCGGTGATCTCATGCGCCAACCCGCGCAGTTCGACGATCTCGATGTCGGCCTGTTCGCCATGCTCGACGAGCTGCTTTTGAGTCGCTTCGGTGAGCAGGGCGGCGAGCATACGTGTCGTGGACGGCTGTCCGAGTCCCGCCGAAATGGCGGCGATCTTCTTGCTCATGCGTTGCTCTCTTCCTTGGCTGCGTCGCGGGCGGCAACGCGACTCCGGTGGGTGGGGGCGTCGGGGACATGTGCCGGCTTACGCGCTGCAAACTCCTTGCGCAACACCGGCACGACCTCTTCGCCGAGGATGTCGATCTGCTCAAGCACCGTCTTGAGCGGCAGGCCCGCATGGTCCATGAGGAACAGTTGACGCTGGTAGTCCCCGAAGAAGACCGCGAACGAGAGCGTCTTCTCGATGACCTGTTGCGGACTGCCGACCGTCAGCGGAGTCTGCGCCTGGAAGTCCTCAAGCGAAGGACCATGGCCATACACCGGCGCATTGTCGAAGTAGGGCCGAAATTCGTTGATGGCATCTTGCGAGTTCTTGCGCATGAACGCCTGGCCACCGAGGCCGACGATGGCCTGGTCGGGATCGCCGTGGCCATAGTGCGCGAAACGCTCCCGGTACAGGTTGATCAGCCGGATGTAGTGCTCCTTGGGCCAGAAGATGTTGTTGGCGAAGAACCCATCGCCGTAGTACGCCGCCTGCTCCGCGATTTCGGGGCTGCGGATCGAACCGTGCCAGACGAACGGCGGCACCCCGTCGAGCGGGCGCGGCACCGCGGTGAAGCCCTGGAGCGGCGTACGGAATTTGCCTTCCCAGCTGACGACTTCCTCGTCCCAGAGGCGGCGCAGCAGGTGGTAGTTCTCAATCGCAAGAGGTATGCCCTGAGCGATGTCCTTGCCGAACCACGGGTAGACCGGCGGCGTATTCCCGCGGCCCATCATGAGATCGACGCGGCCGTCGGCAAGATGTTGGAGCGTCGCATAGTCTTCCGCGATCTTGACCGGATCGTTCGTCGTGATCAATGTCGTCGACGTCGAGAGGATCAATCTCTCGGTCTGAGCTGCGATGTACGCGAGCGTCGTGGTGGGCGACGAGGGAATGAATGGCCGATTGTGGTGCTCGCCAGTCGCAAACACGTCGAGGCCGACCTCTTCGGCCTTCTTGGCGATCGCGATGGTCGCCTTGATGCGCTCATGTTCGGACGGCTCGGTGCCGTTCGTGGGGTCAACGGTGACGTCGCCGACGGTGAAGATTCCGAACTGCATCATTCCTCCTGTATGCCATTACAGCCTAGTTTACTGTTCAACTACATCGAGTACAAATTTGGTCCCAGCCTCTTGAGAATGGACCCCATACAGAAAACTGTCGCTGATCACAGGTTGCAACCTGTCTCCAGTGACAGTTTTCGGGGTCCTGCTGGGAAACTTGTTAACGGTGGGTGGCGAAGAAGGACTGCAGTTTGGCGATGGATTCGGCGGCCATGACACCGCTGACGACCTCGGGCCGGTGATTGAGCCGGCGGTCGCGTACGACGTCCCACAGCGAACCCACGGCCCCGCCCTTGTCGTCGAAGGCGCCGAACACGAGGCGTTCGATCCGGGAGGCCACGATCGCACCCGCACACATCGTGCAAGGTTCAAGCGTCACGACAAGTGTGCAGCCCTCGAGCCGCCATTCACCACAGGCCGCTGCCGCCTCGCGCAGCGCATTGACCTCCGCGTGCCCGGTCGGATCGCTGTTCGCCTCGCGGCTGTTGAACCCTCGGCCAATGATCCGCCCATCGGCATTGAGTACGACAGCACCGACAGGGACATCTCCTAAAGCACCCGCATCGTCGGCCAAGCCCAGCGCCACCTCCATCGCGTCGTCCCAGGTCACGCGATGATCGCCCGGAAGTCCTGACCGAAGCCGAGGCGCGTGGCGATGTCGCCAATCACCTCGTCGGGGAAAAGATCGGGATCGTCACACAGGACGGCAAGTTCCATGGCCGGCATACCCAGGTCACTGACGATGTCCATGTCGCCGGCAGGCTGGGGATCGTCGTCATCGTCGGGGTCGGGCACATCGAGTACATCGGCGACGCCGCTCGCGAGCGGCCAATCCGTCACCGCTGTGACATCGGACAACAAGAGCCTGACGTCATCACCCATCGCACGCGCGATGACGAAGAATCCATCGTTGACCGACACGAAACCGAGCACGCCCACGTCGGAACGGAACTGGCCAAGCGCATCGAGGAAGTCGTCGATGTCATCGGCGACCGCTGCGTTGAGTTGGACGACCTGCCACAGGCCCTCCTCGCACACGGCGGCCACAGCAAAGTCAATGTCATCTGTAGCCATGGCACCTCCCAACGGTCGATTCCTCTCTGCGATGGTGTCAGACAAGGGACACAAACCGCTAGTCTACGAGTCATGCAGGTTCATGTCGCTGACCACCCGTTGATCTCCCACAAGCTCACCGTCCTTCGTGACAAACGGACAGATTCGCCGACATTCCGGCGCCTGACCGAAGAACTCGTCACGCTGCTGGCGTATGAGGCGACGCGCGACGTCCGGGTGGAGCCGGTCCGAATCGAAACGCCCGTAGCCTCGACGGACGGCGTACGACTGTCGACCCCGCGTCCCCTCGTCGTCCCGATTCTGCGTGCCGGCCTCGGCATGCTCGAAGGCATGCAGCGCCTGCTGCCGACCGCCGAAGTCGGCTTCCTCGGCATGATCCGCAACGAGGAGACGCTCGAAGCGGCGACGTATACCGAACGTCTGCCCGAAGACCTGTCTGGGCGTCAGTGCTATGTACTCGATCCGATGCTCGCCACCGGCGGCACGCTGGCCGCCGCGATCGACTTTCTGGTGAAACGCGGCGCCGACCACATCACGGCGATATGCCTGCTCGCGGCGCCCGAAGGCATTGAACGTATCGAGAAGGAACTTGAAGGTATCGGCGTGCCCGTCAACCTCGTGACGGCAGCGCTCGACGAAAAGCTCAACGAATTGGGTTACATCGTGCCTGGCCTCGGGGACGCCGGAGACCGGCTCTACGGTGTCGCCTGACCCGCCTCTCCGCTGAGCCTTACGTTTGGCACGCCGACACCGGCGTGTCGCGCGCACAACGTAAGGCTCAGCGGGAAAGTCAGCGCAGAACGTCCGTGTTGTAGATGGCATAGAAGATCGCGATGATCGCGATCGCGCCGATCAACAGGCCGACGCCGCGACTCCAGACGGAATTCTCGTCCTCGGGACGGTCGTACTGGTCTTTATCCATGGACTTCCTCCAATGAGTAAGGCCCCTCCACAAGCAAGCCTAGCGGTTCGGGGCCTTATTCTTCACCGATGTTCGGTCAGAGCGACTTCACGGCGTTGAGCACCTTGCCCATCGTCTCCTTCGCGTCGCCGAACAGCAGCGTCGTCTTCGGATCGAAGAGCAGCTCATTTTCGATGCCGGCGAAACCGGGACGCATCGATCGCTTCATGAACACCACCTGGCGAGCCTCATCTGCGTTGAGGATCGGCATGCCGTAGATCGGCGCGCTCGGCGTCGTCCTCGCGGCCGGATTGACGACGTCATTGGCACCAACGACGAGCGCGACGTCTGCGTTCTTGAACTCGGAGTTGATGTCGTTCATTTCCTTGAGCTGCTCATAGGGCACCTGCGCTTCGGCCAGCAGCACGTTCATATGCCCGGGCATACGACCGGCGACCGGGTGGATCGCGTAGTCGACCTCGATGTCGCGCGACTGGAGCACTTCGACGAGTTCGCGGAGCGTGTGTTGCGCTTGGGCTACGGCGAGGCCATAACCCGGAACGATGATGACGCGGTTGGCGTAGGCGAGCATGATGCCGACGTCTTCGGGACTGACCGACTTGACCGGGCGATCACTCGCCACGCCTGCGCCAAGTGTGGAGCCGCCCTTGAGCGCCCCGAACAGGGTGTTGGTTACCGAGCGGCCCATGCCCTTGGCCATCGCGATAGTGAGCATCGTGCCGGATGCGCCGACGAGCGTTCCCGCAACGACAAGCAGCGTGTTGGAGAGGACGTAGCCGCCTGCCGCCACCGACAGGCCGGTGAAGGCGTTGAGGAGCGAAATGACGATCGGCACGTCCGCACCGCCGACTGGCAGAACGAGCAAGACGCCGACTACCAGGCCGAGCAAGGCCAAGACGATGCCGAGAAACAGGCTGGGATCGTTAACGCCGAATACGGCCACGACCAGCGAAGCGACGATCGAGCCGCCGAACGCGACCGGCAGGCCCGCGAAGACGACCGGGCGGGTCGTCATCAGTTCCTGAAGTTTCGAGAAGGTGATCATCGAGCCGGCGAAACTGACCGTACCGACGAAGATCGTGAAGACGGTCGCAATCATGATGACCGTCGACACCTCGGCACCATGCGACAGGATCTCGTCCAATTCGAGGAGCGCGACCAAAGCGGCCGCACCGCCGCCCACGCCGTTGAAGAGAGCCACGAGCTGCGGCATCTGGGTCATCTGGACCTTGTAGGCCCCCACGACGCCGAGGACGGTGCCGGCAACGATCGCGGCGATGATCAGCGGCAGGTGATCCAAGTCCTTCTGGAAGAACACGACGACCGTGGCGACCGCGGCGCCGACCGCGCCCAGCTGATTGCCACGACGAGCCGTCTTCGGACCCGACAAACCCTTAAGGGCGAGGATGAAACAGACGGCGGCGGCGAGGTAGGTGAGCTGCACCCATACCGGTGTCGTGGTCATGCCGCATCACCATCGGTCTTGGTAGGCTTCGCTTTCTTTCGTGCCGAGAACATCTCGAGCATCCGGTCGGTCACAACGAAACCGCCGACCAGGTTGACTGCGCCCAACACCGTGGCGATAAGACCCACGATGAGGACGCCGGTGGACTCCGCGGAGCCGGCCACCAGGATTGCGCCGATCAAGATGATGCCGTGGATCGCGTTTGCGCCCGACATCAGCGGCGTATGAAGCGTGGATGAAACCTTGGAGACCACCTCGGTGCCCACAAAAATGCTGAGCACGAAGATCGTCAACCAGACAATAGATTCATTCATGATGCTGCGCCCTCCAGGAGTTCGCGGGTGGGTTCGTGGCGCACCGCGCCGTCATGTGTGACACACGAGCCGGCGACGATCTCGTCTTCGAAATCGGGCTGAAACGCTGCCTCCTCACCAGTCATGATGGCGAGCAGGTTGACGATGTTCTGTGCGAGAAGGCGGCTAGCCGGCCCGGGCATCTGGCCGGGTACGTTCGCCCCGCCCCATACCTGTGCGTGACCGATGGTCACGATTTCTCCGGGCTGCGAGCCTTCGACGTTTCCGCCGGTCTCGGCCGCCAGGTCGACCACGACAGAGCCGGGCTTCATCTGCTCCACCATGGCCGCGGTGACCAGCATCGGCGCCCGGCGGCCGGGGACCGCCGCCGTCGTGATCAGGACATCAGCGTTGGCGATGTGCGGGGTGAGGAGTTCGCGCTGGCGGGCAGCACGATCCTCGGTCATCTCGCGGGCGTAACCGCCGGAGCCTTCGAGGGTGTCGAGTTCGAGGTCGATGGCCTTCGCACCCATCGAGCGGATCTCTTCGGCGGCGGCGGCGCGTACGTCGTATGCCTTCACGACCGAGCCGAGGCGCTTGCACGTCGCGATGGCCTGCAGGCCGGCGACGCCAGCGCCGAGGACGACGACCTGGGCGGGCTGTACGGTGCCGGCCGCAGTCATGTTCAGCGGGAAGAAGCGGTGCAGGAGGCCGGCCGCCACGATCGCTGACCGGTAGCCGGCAACGAGGGCCTGCGATGACAGGGCATCCATCGACTGGGCGCGGGAGATGCGTGGAACGAGTTCGAGTGCGAACGCGGTGACGTGGCCATCACGCAGCGCCTTCACCTGGTCGAGCGACTGGGCCGTCGGCAGGAACGAGATCGTGGCCGCGCCGGAGGCGACCTCGGCGATCTGCGTTGGGGCCAGCGGCTGTACGGAGAGCACCATTTCGGCGGCGGCGAGGTTCGGTTGCCCGACCTGTGCCCCCGCTTCTGCATACTCGGCGTCACTGAACTGCGCGTCGGCACCGGCGCCGGATTCCACGGCGATGTCGTGGCCGGCGGCAACGAGTTTGGCCACGGCTTCGGGCACCAACGCGACGCGCGTTTCGCCCTCACGGGCCTCTTTCACTACAGAGATCTTCACGCTACGCAAGATAGGGCAGTTCGCCGCGGCAAGCCACCATTTGAGGCACGTGTCTCACCAACTAAACCACCAGCGTCCGTCATGGACCGTGACTTAGTAGTAATACGGGAAGTCGGACCAGTCAGGATCGCGCTTTTCCAGGAACGCGTCGCGGCCTTCGGCAGCCTCGTCGGTCTGGTAGGCCAACCGCGTCGTTTCGCCGAGCAGCAACTGCTGTCCGACGAGTCCGTCGTCGATGAGGTTGAACGAATACTTGAGCATGCGTTGCGCCGTCGGACTCTTGCCGTTGATCTTCGCGCCCCATTCGAGTGCGACCTTCTCCAGATCGGCATGCGGGACGACGGCGTTGACCATGCCCATCCGGTGGGCATCTGCGGCGGAATACTCATTGCCCAGGAAGAAGATTTCGCGTGCGAACTTCTGCCCGACCTGACGCGCAAGGTAGGCAGAACCGAAACCGCCGTCGAAGCTGGCGACGTCGGCATCGGTCTGCTTGAAACGACCGTGCTCCGCCGAGGCGATCGTCAGGTCGGCAACCACGTGCAGGCTGTGACCGCCACCGGCAGCCCACCCAGGAACTACGCAGACAACGACTTTCGGCATAAAACGGATCAGACGCTGGCATTCGAGAATGTGCAGTCGCCCGAGTTTGGCCTTGTCGACGGTGTCGACGGTGTCGCCATCGGCGTACTGGTAGCCGTGCCGGCCGCGGACGCGCTGGTCGCCGCCGGAGCAGAACGCCCAGCCGCCGTCCTTGGGCGACGGGCCGTTGCCGGTGAGCAGCACGCAGCCGACGTCCGAGCTGATGCGGGCGTGCTCGAGGACGCGAAGGAGTTCGTCGACGGTATGCGGGCGGAAGGCGTTGCGCACCTCGGGCCGATCGAAGGCGATTCGTACGGTGCCCTGATCGACGGCGCGGTGATAGGTGATGTCGGTCAGGTCGTCGAAACCAGGGACTTCGCCCCAGGCCGAGGCATCAAAGATCTCCGAAACGGTCATGGCGACAACTTACCGGCAGCCAGACCGCCTTCCCGCCCCGGATCTCTATGCGTTTCGGTGGCTATGGCGACGCAAACGCATAGAGATCGGGCATGCATGGCGTGCTTTCGCGGCACGCGCGCTTGCTCAATTTCAGATACCACCGGTATCCTGAACACCATGAGCAAGAAATTCTCCGGCAAAGTGGCCGTCGTGACCGGTGCCGCACGTGGCATCGGCGCCGGCGTCGCCAAGGAATTCGCCGCGCAGGGCGGCCAAGTCGCCCTCATCGGCCTCGAGCCCGACGAAATGAACGCCGTGGCCGCCGAGATCGGTGATGCCGCAGCCGTCTGGGTCGCCGACATGCGCGACAGCAAGGCCGTGCATGCGGGCATCGACGCGGCCGCCGCGCACTTTGGTCGCATCGACTACGTGCTCGCGAATGCCGGCATCGCCTCATACGGCACCGTCCGCCAAATCGATGACGCCTCCTTTGAGCGCGTCATTGATATCAACATCAACGGCGTATACCGCACCATGCATGCGTCGATCCCGCACCTCGAGAAGACCAAGGGCTACCTTCTCGTCGTCGCGTCGATGGCGTCCTTCACGGCGCTCGCCGGGCTCGCCTCCTACAACGCCAGCAAGGCCGGCGCCGAAGGGCTTGCACTCGCGGCACGCCAAGAAGTCGCGCATCTCGGCATTGGAATCGGCGTATGCCACCCGTCCTGGATCGACACCGACATCGTCCGCGGCGCCGAGGCCGACTTGCCGACGTTCAAGGCCCTGCGCAACAAGTTGCCCTGGCCCGCGAATTCGACCACCGATCTCGAAACGTGCGTCAATCTGATCATCCGCGGCTTCGCCAAGCGCAAGGGACGCGTCTACGTGCCGCGCAAGGTCGCCGCCGCCAACTGGAGCCAGGCGTTCGCAAACTCCCCAGTCGCCTGGCCGTTCATGCGGCGCATGGCCGCAAAGACGGTGCCCGACATGGAGAAGGAAGTGGCCGCCCTCGGGCGCTTCCACCACGCGCATGTGCCCTTGACGAACCCGGACGACTAGACCGAATTGCTGACCGAGCCTGCGAGGCTCGCCATGTGGCCGAGTCGCGCGATCTCGGAATTGAGGATCTCGGGACCTCCGTGGCGACCGAACACGATGGCGATCCGCTTCGACGTCACTGGTGCCGCGGCAAGAACGGTCGACTCCCATTCGGCGATGTCGGGCAGCCTCTTCGCCTGACGAATCCCCAGCCACTTGTCGATGCCGTTGACGAGTTTCGGCGCCGTCGGGGTCTGGTACAACACCGTTGGCACTCCGTCGACCGACGTCAGCGCCATCGCCCAATCGGCGCGAAACGTTGCGGGAATGACGTCGACGAATCGTTCGATTGCTTTGGCCGGGTCTTCGCTGAACGCCTCGACCGCTTCCAGATCCATACTCAGATTGGCGCCGGCGTTGTAGCGCGAAATCCAGTGCACCTTGACGCCGTCCAGTTGGTGGCAGGCCGTAACCAGTGCGTCGGGCATGACGCTGGAAGGAAGGTCGAACAGAACGTCATCGACGACTCTGCCGTCCTGTCGGCGTTCGATAACCTCAATCGCTTCGATGTCGGCGCCGGCTGCACCGAGCGCGGTCGCCAGAGCGCCGAGTGATCCGGGCACGTCTGGAAGCTCGACACGGAGCAGGAAGGCCATGCCCCCAGTCTCGCAAACCCCTACGACATTGGGTTGCCCGGATGTAACGAATAGGTGACGCGGCGCGCCGCCTTGCTCTCTCTGGGTAGCGTGGAAGCCGTGACTCTCCTCGAAACCCTGACCAGAACCGGCACGACCCGCAACCTGTTCCGAACCGTTGCCATCGCCGAAGCGTTTTCCTGGGCCGGACTATTGACGGGCATGTACTTCAAATGGATCGCCGAGACGACCGAGGCGGGCGTCAAGATCTTCGGTCCCATCCACGGTGGCATCTTCATCACGTATGTCGTCATCACGTTCCTCGCGTCACGGTCGTTTGGCTGGAACCTCAAGATGACGCTGCTGGCACTCGCATCCGCCATTCCGCCGTTCGCGACCTACGCGTTCGAGGTGTGGGCTGACCGCGGCGGCAAATTGGGCGTGGATCGCGCTCAGGCCGCCGCCTAGCATTCGCGGCTTGGATGGTTCTTGGTCGTTTGGCTCGTAAAAACGCCCCAAGATCATCCAAAGCTTGCTGTGTAGGCGTCGATCTCCGCAAGCAATGCGGTCTTCGCCGGCGCATCCATGAACGACGCATCGACCGCGGCCTTCGACAGGTCCGCGACGCCGGTTTCGTCCAGGTCGAGGAGCCGGGCGGCGACCTCATATTCGGCATTCAGGCTTGTCGCGAACATCGGCGGGTCGTCGCTGTTCACGGTGACGTGTACTCCTGCGGCCACCATGTCGCAGATCGGATGATCATCGAGCGAGGCCACCACCCCCGTCGCCAGGTTTGACGTCGGGCACACCTCGAGCACGATGCCGTGTTCGACGAGGTACGTCAGCAATTCAGGATCCTGCGGCGCCGACGTGCCGTGGCCGATCCGTTCCGCGCCCAGGTAGTTGATCGCATCCCAGATCGTCTGTGGACCCGTCGTCTCGCCGGCATGTGGCACGCTGCGCAATCCGGCGGCCCGGGCGCGGTCGAAATACGGCTTGAACTGCGGGCGCGGAACGCCGATCTCGGGACCGCCGAGTCCAAAACCGATCAGTGAGGACGGCCCGTGCTCGAGGGCCACTGCGGCCGTCCCCTCGGCGCCCTCGAGCCCAAGTTCGCCGGGGATGTCGAAGATCCAGCCGAGTTCGATGCCATGATCGCGAAGGGCGGCAACGCGCGCGTCCTCGATCGCCTCGACGAACGCCTCGGCGGCGATCCCGCGCACGACCGACGTGTATGGCGTGACGGTCAGTTCGGCATACCGGATGTTCTGCGCCGCCATCTCGCCCGCAACCTCATACGTGAGGATGCGGACGTCTTCGGGCTCCCGAATGAGGTCGACGACCGACAGGTAAACCTCGATAAAATGGCCAAAGTCGCGGAACGTGAAGTACTTCGTCAGCTCGCCCAGGTCGCTCGGGACGCCCGCCTCGGGATGCCGGGCGGCGAGTTCGGACACGATGCGCGGCGATGCCGAACCGACATGGTGGACGTGAAGCTCGGCCTTGGGTAGGCCCGCGATGAATTCAGGAGAAACAGTCATAGGGGGCCATCATGCTCGACTACTCGAACTCCGTCACGTGTTCAGCGAGCCAGGCCGCAATGTCGTCAAGTTCCATGTGGGTCCCGGCAACCTCGAGCACAAACGATTCGCCATCATCGACGGCCGCATACAGGTCATGGTCATTCAGTTCATAAAAGATGACGGTCAGGATCCACGACAGTCGCTTGTTGCCATCGTCGAGCCCATGAGCACGGTTGAGCCCATCGAGCAAAGCGACGGCCTTCATGTTCAAGTCAGGGTATGCCTCGACTCCAAGGACGTCGGTCCGCGGACGCTCGAGGGCACTGCCAAGCAATCCGATGTCACGAACATGGACGCCAAGTCGCTCCACCACCGAGAGCGCATCCTCGATCGTGCAATAGTCGACAGTCACTTGCCGAGACGATCGATGAGCTCGGCGTCTCGCACCATGATGCGCTCCAGCGAAGCAGCGACACCGGCACGCCGGTCCGAAGAGCTGATCCGCTCAAGAACCGCGAGGCGAGCAACTTCCTGCATCGATCGGCTCTCAATTGCCGCCTGGGCACGCAGTGCCTCGCGCTCCTCGTCGGAGAGCCGGATCAGAAAGCTTTTCATACTCGTATCAAAATGATATGGCGCCCAGCGCGACTGGACGATACCCCCAGACCTGAACAAGTGGCGTCCTGAGCTTTCGGGTGCTTTGCGCGCCCCTCGCATCGACCGCCCTCCTACCCGTGCAAGCATGACTTATGGCCGACATAAGTGCACGCGCCCTGAACGAAGACGATTGGCAGGTCTATCGCGACCTTCGCCTGTCGGGCCTGCAAGAGTCCCCCGAAGCATTCGTTGACAGTTACGACACGGAGTCGAAGTACGACGAACAATTCTGGCGCGAACGCCTGCGGGGAGGCCGCCGGTTCGCGGCCGCACGCAATGGCCAAACGGTCGGACTAGTCGGGCTGGGACTCCACAACGATGACCCCGAGGTCGGGGAGATCTTCGGCCTGTGGGTCGCTCCCGAGGCACGTGTCACCCACGTTGCGTGGTACTTAGTCGGGGCCGCAGCGAAGCAAGCTTTCGAGGACGGGCGCAAGCGACTGTATTTCTGGGTGGGTTCCGACAACGTGCCAGCCATCGGATTTGCCAGCAATTTCGGTTTCCGCCCGACATCCGAACGTCGACCGAAGCGGGACTCCAGGGATGCCAGCGACGAGGATGAGGTCGCCATGGTGATGCCTCTCTCGGACGACCCCAGTTCGGTGAAGAACCCGTTTATCCCCTGACTTCCACCGCCCGCACCGCGGCCACGATCGGCGCACTCGATGTGGGCAGCAGATCATTCACGTTGAGCGGCAAGGCGATGCTGTAGGCAACGCTGTCGGCAATCCTGTAGGGCTGGTGCTGAAGCACGGGGCCGAGCGTGCGACGCAGCCGTGACATCTCAGCCCGCACCGTCACCGTCCGCGTGGGGTCTGCGAAAAGATCCTCTGCCAACTCGGCCGCCGACCGACCCTCGTGGTGACGCGTGAGTACAAGCAGAATCTCGGCATGACGTGGCGTCAGTGGATCACTCCATTCGCCGCTCGGCCCACTCACTCGCAGGACGGGCGAGGCGGTCGAGAGGTCGAGAATCAACTGCGCCGACCGCTCATTGTCGACATCGTCGGCGGCACCGTGGAGGCGTAGCAGCCATCCTCGCGGCAACGGCTCTGCGGTTACCCTTCCCAGCGACGGGAACCAGGTTTCGCCGGCCCTCATCCGTGGAGGCCGGCGGCTTCTCGCGTTGACAAACCAAAAATTCCCCGACAATGACGGGGAATTGTATCTGGTGCGCTCGAAGGGATTCGAACCCCCAACCTTCTGATCCGTAGTCAGATGCTCTATCCGTTGAGCTACGAGCGCGTGCCACAAAGGCCTTGCAGAGTCTAGCGTGGACGGACCATGATCCAAAAACCGGCCGTCGCTGTGTGACGGTCTTCACCCGCACCCGATTTATCAGAGACACAGGGATACGCGTACCTTGGAAACACCAAGATTGAGTTTTGAAAAACCCATATCACCATCAGCTGGTCGGGACACAGCCGTGATCCTGATAGTGCGAACCAGTGCGCTTGGTCCGCGATGCGCGAGAAGGAATTAAAAAGCAATGTCAGTTGAAACAACGAGCACTAACTACACTTCGACCCACGAGCAGCTCCAGACTTGGGTCGACGAGGTTGCAGCCCTCACAAAGCCAGACGCTATTTACTGGTGCGACGGCTCCCCCGAAGAATGGACGAAGATCACAGACGGCCTCGTCGAAGCAGGCACGTTCGTCCGCCTCGACGAATCCAAGAAACCCAATTCGTTCTGGTGCGCATCCGACCCATCCGACGTTGCCCGCGTCGAGGGCCGCACGTTCATCTGCAGCGTTGACGAGTCCGACTGCGGACCGACCAATAACTGGATGGCCCCCGATCAGATGAAGGCCGTCCTCAACGACCTCTATGACGGCGCGATGAAGGGCCGGACGATGTACGTCATTCCGTTCGTCATGGGCCACATTGAAACCGAGCACCCGATGTTCGGTGTCGAGATCACCGATTCGGCCTACGTCGCAGCCTCGATGACCATCATGGCGCGTATCGGCAAGGACGTCCTCGACGCCATCGAGTCGACGAATGCCGCATACGTCCCCGCCCTGCACTCGGTCGGCATGCCGCTCGAAGAGGGCCAGGAAGACATCACCTGGCCGTGCAATGACACCAAGTACATCGTGCAATTCCCTGAAGAGCGCACAATCTGGTCGTATGGGTCGGGTTACGGCGGCAACGCCCTGCTGGGCAAAAAATGCTACTCGCTGCGCATCGCCTCAGCCATGGCGCACGATGAAGGCTGGATGGCAGAGCACATGCT
>Ga0075527_10000200_pt1 | contig 13549 bp, 9 predicted proteins | sample NGEPer11B_FD_74784 | JGI IMG/M metagenome (GOLD analysis project Ga0075527, IMG submission 74784) | Arctic peat soil microbial communities from the Barrow Environmental Observatory site, Barrow, Alaska, USA - NGEE Permafrost305-11B | ecosystem: Environmental > Terrestrial > Soil > Wetlands >...
GTTGTCCCGGTACAGCTCCGCGATCGAGTGCTTCACTGCCTCCCGCGTCTGACGAGCCTGCACGTAGGTCACGCCCGGCGTCATCGCGCCGATCTCGAGACGGAACCGCACATCGTCGCCGATCAGGTCCGGCGACTGTCGTAGGGCTTCCCGGTGCACCGCCGCCGATTCCACCCGCGAGATCAGCAGCGCCGCCGCGCGTGCCGCCGTCGCGTGGGGCCACTCACATTCGACGATCTCCGCGCCGAGCTCCCGCAGCCTGGCAACCGCGCCTTCGAACGCCGTCGCGACATCGGGCTGGATTCGTTCATTGAAAAAAGAGGTCAGCACGCCGATCCGAGTTTCGGCCAGCTCCTTTTCGGCGGTGGCCAGCTGGGTCTCGAACGACGCGATCTCCTGGTTTCGACCAGCCAGAACGAGATACATCACGGCGGCGTCCGCCACGGTTCGCGCGATCGGGCCGACCGTGTCCAGCGATGCCGACAGCGGAAAGACGCCCTTCGTGCTGAGGCGATCCCAGGTTGGTTTGAGTCCGACGGCGCCGGTGACCGATGCGGGAATGCGGATGCTTCCGCCGGTATCCGAGCCGAGTGCGCCAAGGCAGCTCCCGACCGCGACCGACGCCGCTGATCCGCCCGAGCTGCCGCCGGGGATGCGGTCGGGAGCCCACGGGTTGCGCGCCGGAGAGCTGATCACCCCGGCCGCGAACTCCTGCGTCACGGTTTTGCCGAGCAACACGGCGCCGGCGCGACGCAAGGCATGAACCGCTTCGGAATCGCGGGCCGCCACCGCACAGTCGGCTCGCAGCCTGGAGTTGCAGCGAGTCGGCTTGCCGGCGATGTCGAAGATGTCCTTCACCGCGATGGGGATGCCGAGCAGGGGAGGGGTCGGATGGCTGACCGGACGCCGCCGATCGGCAACGATGGCCTGGGCCAGCGCCTCATTTGCGTAGACATCGACGAAGGCGTGGATCACCGGCTCGGTGCGCTCGAGTTGCTCGTAGACGGATCGCAGCAGCTCGACCGCGGAGAGCTGCCCCTCGGCGAGCGCCTTGCGAGCGCCGGTCAGGGTGAAGGTGGTGTGGCCGGTGTCGATCATTTGGCGCCCCGCTTCATGACCGGCCACGCCGGATCGAACGGACCGGCCACCCCGGCAACGTCAGTGTCGGGCAACGCCAGCAGGTCATCCGCCGCCTGGTTGGCCACATTCAGCTCACGGGTGATGAGCGGCAGTCGTTCCTCGGTGATCGTGAGTCCGGCGACCTTCGCCAGCGCCGCGACATCCTCCGAGTTCAGTGATGACGCCGGCTGGTGATCTGTGGACACGGTGATTCCTCCCTGCCGCGCTTCGAGAAAGTCGGTCACTCCTGCTGGGAACGGTATCCGACCGGTAGAGTGCTGGCAAGTGGGCAGTATAATGCGTATGTCCCCAAAATAGGGGATGAACCGCCATGCGCAAAACGTTTCATGAGGTCCCCACCTGGTGGGGAGGCGGTGCAAAGCGCTTCGGCGTAAACGCTTCGCGCATGGCTTGCACTCGGTCCGCACTTAAAGTAAGATGCACTTGGACCTAGAGAGGCGGCTCGCCGGTTGTCGGGAAGGTGCATCAAAATGACCAATTGTTGATCAAGCGTGGCTGTGAGCGTCTGGCCCAGAGCGCAAATTTTCCTGCAAGAACACTTTGCGCGAAACACCGTCACTCACAGCGCACGTCAACGTAACTCCGTCCGTCCCAATAACAGACCGGTTACAGTTCCAAGTGTAGCCGGTTGGAGCTGCCATGGCTACGAATCCACTTTTTGACAAAGCACTAACTGAATTCCTCTGTTCCTGCACGGCTCAAGTTTGCCCAACTGGGCGGCTAGACGAAACTGCACACCGCTGGCAGTTGTTCGCCGTTGGATACCCAGACTGCCCACTTGCGTCATTTCCGAATCCGTCAACGGCCATCCAGTGGGCAATCACGAAAGTTGGGGCGCCGCGCAGGTCACTTGCAATCGTGGTTCTCAATACTGGTGGACGAATCATCGGTGAGTACAACGCCTGAATAGTCCGAGTTGGGGCTGATTCTACTCAGGTTAGCCTCTCCGCTCTACTATGCAGGTGCTGGTATCCACTAATTGAGCGGATACCATTGTCCCCCTCTTGCTTGTATCCTGGAAGTAGGGACATCCAACGGAAGAATGGAGGTGGGCACGTGTCGGACCACGCCGTGTTGTCTTTTCGGAACCTCTGGGCCAAGACCGATCGCGATCATCCGGAGCGATGGCATCCGCTCGCCAATCATCTTGTCGAGGTCGCCGCCGTTGCATTTGAAATGTGGGAATCGGTGCTGCCACCGGCGTCGAAGCAGCGCTGGACCGACTTTTGTGGCGGTGACGAGGACGCTGCTGGTCGCTGGCTGGCGTTTCTTGCCGGGCTCCACGACCTCGGCAAATGCAGTCCTGTTTTCGAGGCTGCGTCGAAGGAGCAACGAGCACGACTCGAGCGTGTGGGGATACGCTTTCCCCGGCATATGCTAGATCGGATGCCGCACGGCGTCGTCACCGCCGGAACACTGCCTGCGCTGTTGAAAGAGCAGTGGCCGACGCTGAAAGGCAATATCACGCGTCGCTATGGTGCCGTTGCTGGCATGCACCACGGCTGGGTTCTTGATATGGCCACGATCCAGGTGGGGTCGATGAAGACCAGCCCTAGCGCGGTCGGCACCGGTGAATGGGACGACTGGCGGCACGACCTGTTCGGGTACGTGCTGGAGTCTGTTGGTGGCAACGTCGATGTGCCGGATCGTCAGATTCCCTACTCCCTCGCGACTTGGCTTGCCGGGGTTATCTCGGTCGCCGACTGGATCGGTTCAAATACTGACTATTTTCCGTTCGATGAACTGGTCCACGAACCCGTAGCGGCGTTCGGCGCTGCACAGCGGCGAGCTAGTGACGCGCTGGACGACCTTGGGTTCAGGAGCGGTGCGATATCGATCCCGCCTGAGTTCGAGAGACAGTTTCCGGGGTTCGAGCGCGGTCCCAACGCGACCCAGCAGGCCACCATCGGGGCCGTCTCGGCAATGCCTGACCGAGGCGCGGTTATCATTGAAGCGCAGATGGGTGACGGCAAAACGGAAGCGGCGTTCTGGACAGCCGCCTACGCCCAGCGCCAGTGGGGCACACGCGGCGCCTACATCGGCATGCCGACCAGGGCGTCCAGCGACCAGCTCTTCTCCCGGTTCGTCACATTCCTCACAGAAAATCGCGCGGATGCCGAGCAGGTTCACGCGCGGCTTGTCCATGGTCACGCGGCAATCAGTGCCTGGCTGGACCAAATCGAACGGGGAGCAGCAGAACCGATCGATACCGATGCCGAAGCGCCCGACGAGCCGCGGGATCCGCTGGTTCGCGCTGACTGGTTCAACGGTCGAGGCCGAGCGCTGCTGGCTCCGTATGGCGTCGGCACGGTCGACCAGTCGTTTCTGGGCGTGCTGGAAACACGGCACCACTTTGTACGCCTGATGGCGCTGGCCGGCAAAACGCTGATCTTCGACGAGGTTCACGCCTACGACTCCTACATGGATGCCTTGTTCCAGCGGGAACTGGAGGCCCTGGGCGCACTTGGATCGCCGGTGGTGATCCTGAGCGCAACGCTACCTCGGGAACGAACCACTGCGCTGTTGGGAGCCTATGCCAGAGGGGCAGGTTGGAACCTGGAATCGGCAGCCGGGTTGGCGGCATATCCACGCGTATCGACGGTCGATGAGGCTCATGGCATTCAGTCCCTCCCCATCGGTGAGTCCGGTCGAGACAAGACGGTCGCGCTACGCTGGTTTCCCGGTGAAGAATCCTCCGTGCGCGACACGATGATCGCCGAGCTCAGGGTGGCTCTCCACGATGGCGGCACCTGCGCCATCATCTGCAACAGCGTAGGTCAGGCGCAGGCGATGTACTGGTCGGTGGAAGCGGCCTTTCCGGGCGAGGTGACCCTGTTCCATGCGCGATTCCGGCAGAAGGAACGAAGCCGCATCCAGCGAGATGTACTGGACTACTTCGGAAAGCGTCGCCCGGATGACCTTCCCAAACGCATCGTCGTCGCCACCCAGGTGATCGAGCAAAGCCTCGATCTCGACTTCGACCTGATGGTCAGCTACTTCTGCCCGACTGACCTGCTGATCCAGCGCGCCGGGCGCATGCACCGGCACAGCGCAAACGACGTGAAGCGCCCGCCGCGGCTGCGGCAGCCGCGGCTCTGGATCATCGGCGTCGGGGACAGTGACCAGGAGCGGTATCCGGTGCCTGGAGTTCCCTACGTGTCGAGCCTCATCTACGACCCGCATATTCTCCTGCGGTCATGGCTGGCATTGTCTATGGAAGGACGCGGCAGGGAATCCTTTCTGCTTCCAGACGACATCGAAGCGCTGATCGAACGCACTTACCGCGGCGATGCGCATGTACCGGACGATCTCCAGGATGTCTGGGAGCGAAGCCGAGCCGAGTACGAGAAGCGGCGCGGCGACGACGATTCGCGGGCAGCCGAGGTTTTGGTGCCGACGCTCGCCTCGGATCCGGACGATGGTGGTCTGCCGGTGATCCGCAACATCGCCGTGCGGACGCCAGAGGAGGAGCAGAAGCAGGAGATGCATGCCTCCGCTGTCGCGCACACGCGTCTTGGCGCGCCTTCCGTAAATGTCGTGATCCTGACCGCCGGCGAGGCGACCCAGGGATGGGCGGAGCAGCGTCCTCGGGACAAACCGCTGCCGATGCGCGACGTCGCCGAGCTGCTCTGCCGCGGCGTCTCAATCAGCCTGCGCGGTGTCTATCACCTGCTGATGAAGCAGGAGCCGCCCGCCGCGTGGCGGCGCACAACCTGGCTGCGGCGTCACCGCTTGCTCGTGCTGGATGACAATGGAAGAACAGAAGTCGATGGATACACATTGGAGTTATCGGACGAGCTGGGGCTGGTGATCGAAAAGGGCGCCGCCCCACCACAGGAGGAGGAGTGATCATGACCGAGCGATTGTCGTTCAACCTGGTGGACGAGCCGTGGATACCCGTCTCGATGCTGGACGGGAGCGACGCTGAGCTGAGCCTGCGCGATCTCTTCGCGAGGGCGCACGAGGCGCGAGGCTTCAATGAGCCATCGCCGTTGACCTACATCTCCGTTGCAAGGTTCCTGCTGGCGATCGCTCATCGCGCCCTTGAAGGGCCGAGGTCAGCCAGGCACTGGGTCGAGATCTGGCAGGGTGAACAGTTCGACGTGGAGACGTTCGACGCCTATTTTGACCAGTGGCATCACCGGTTCGACCTGTTCGACCCGGACGTGCCATTCGCACAGGCGCCTCGGAGCGGGTTCGAGGCAGACGAACGAACCAAAGCATTGAGCAAGCTCGGGCTTGAACTGGCGAGTGGAACCAACGCAACACTCTTTGACCATAGTGCCGACCGAAATATTGAAGACGTGTCTCCGGCATTTGCTGCCAGGATGATACTGACGGCCTGTAACTTCGGATTCGGTGAAGGGGGGATTTATCGAGATACAACGCTTGTCAGGTTTGCGATCTTCCTCTTGGAGGGCTCCAATCTTTTCGATACGCTGATGCTGAACCTTCAGCCGTACGATCCGAATCAATCACTATCGAGTGGGCTCGACTCCCCATGGTGGGAATCTGATGCGCCATTGACCGAGGTGAAAGATGAGACACCACCGCGTGGTCTTACCGACCACCTAACCCGGAGAGGCAGAAAGGTTCTTCTGCAAACGCAAGACGATGGCGCTATTACCGGCATGTATTACCGTCCTGGACTGACATTCGACGCCAGCCAGGAAGGCAGCGATCCGTTCTTCGCCTGGCAGATGAACAAGGAAGAAAAGCTGACGCCATTGCGACTTCGAAAGGATCGGGCTCTTTGGCGAGATTCTACAGTGCTCTTCCAGACGAGCAAAGCTGCTGAGGTCGGAGCCGCTCGAAGTCTTCGCCCCATGTTCCTTGACAACGTGGCCACTCTGTCCGACGAAATCGAAGATCACCCGGGTCTACGAAGTTTTCCGCCCTTGAAGATCATGGCGTTTGGACTCGTGTCGCGCCCCGGACAAGCGTCTGCCCAACTCTGGCGAACGGAGCGGTTGCCGCTTCCGCTCGAAGTCGTTCTCAACTCTGATGCCTTTGAGACCGTGCATCATGCCATCGCGATTGCCGAAAAAGCTGGTGATGTGCTCCGTAGAGCAGGAAACACATTGGCAGTTGGTTTATTGACGAGTGGCGACCGCAAGCCGGATAAGGCCGACGTCATGAACCGGCTCACGTTACTCCGGATCGGAGAGCGATATTGGCCTCAGCTTGAACCACGGTTTCATGCGTTTCTTGAGCGCCTCGAAGATCCGGATACCGCGCTGGACAAATGGATTGCGGACGTTAGGTACATTGCGCGCCAAGCGTATAAAGATGCCGCCCTCGTTGTTGAGGTGGGTGCTCAGGGCATGAGAGCGTCAATGAGAGGAGAACGAAGCCTGAACTGGGGACTTCGGCATCTGCTTGATGAGCACCAGAGTGTCGGCACAGAGACGTCACAGCACCGAGAGGTAACAGCATCATGACTGAACCGCAACACTCACAACCTGAAGATCCGTTCATCGCATCCCTTGTCCGGCTTGCGCCCAAGTCCCCTCAGGACGAGGGCGACCGCGCGGCGTTGGCGGCGCTGAGACGCGGGCTCGGGCGACCGCCGGGAGCCGTCCCGGAAATGTACCGGTACATCGCGCCCTGGTTCGGATCAGTGGAGCGTCGTGGCCGGGAGAACGCGATGTTCATCGTCGGCTCGCTGTTCGGGCTGTACCCGCGCCATTCGGCGGCGGCAGGGAGTCCGTTGAGGGCATTGCGACTCCTGGACCTGGATCGCGACAGCATCGAAAAACGGGTGCTTGCCCTGCTCAATGCGGGGCGAGACGAAATCCCGACCCACCTGCGTCATGTCGTTCACCTGCTGGCGTCGTCCGACCGGCAACCGCCGATCAACTACGAAACACTGATTCAGGACCTTCGCGCCTGGAATCACGCGGACCGTTGGGTACAGCGTAATTGGGCTCGCGACTGGTGGGCTGATTATCGCCCTACTGATGATCAAACTAACGCCAGCGGGGAGGACGAGGCTGAGGCTGAGCGTGATGAGTGACACCTTTCTGATCGTGCGGAAAACGTCTGAATGTGATGCCGTGCTAACAGGCTCGTACCTGCCGGCCAAGGGAGAAACACACCATGATCCTCGAACTCCATGTCTTGCAAAACGTCGCTCCGAACAACCTTAACCGCGATGACACCGGCGCCCCGAAGGACTGCATCTTCGGCGGCACGCGTCGGTCCCGTGTTTCCAGCCAGAGCTGGAAACGCGCCATGCGAGATCGTTTCAAAGCCGAAGGCATGATTTCTGTCGAACATCAGGCAGTACGGAGCAAACGGATGTTCGGTGAGATCGCGGACCGACTTGTAGCGCTTGGACATGAACGAGAGGTGTCCACAAATGCCGCACGTGTCATGCTGGGTGGTCTTGGCCTGAGTGCCAACACCAAGGATGAGTCCAAGACCCAATACCTCCTTTTCCTTGGCGAAGGGGAAATCGCCAATCTGGCACAGTACGCGCACGAGCACTGGGATGTCTTTCAGAAAGCCGGTGATCCTTCGCTCTCGGGCCGGGAACGCAAGAAGGCGGAACGCGAAGCCGTTGATAGCGCCACACGCAAAGATCTACTTGAGCAACTGGATGGTGGACGCGCAGCCGACCTCGCTCTCTTCGGGCGGATGCTGGCCGATCTTCCGGAGCGTAACGTCGACGGTTCGGCGCAAGTCGCCCACGCGATCTCAACCAACACGATTGCCACCGAGTTCGACTTCTACACCGCTGTTGATGATTTGAAACCTGAGGACACCGAAGGGGCAGACATGCTCGGAAACATTGAGTATGTCTCCTCTACCCTCTATCGTTACGCCAACCTCGATGTGCGGGAGCTGAGCCGGAACCTGCAGAGCGATACCGATCTGGTGCGGGTGACAACCCGCGCCTTCGCCGATGCCTTCGTGCGGTCGCTGCCGTCGGGCAAGCAGAACAGCTTCGCCGCGCACAACATGCCGTCGCTGGTGGTTGCGGTGGTGCGAGAGCGGGGTCGCTGGTCGCTGGCGAACGCCTTCGTGCAGCCTGTCCAGCCCTGGGGCAAGGACGACCTGATGCATCGCTCGGTGGCGGCGCTGGATGACTACTGGACTCGCCTCACCGGGATGTACGGTACGGACGGAGTCGTGGCCACGCCAACGCTGGTGGACGGCGCCTACGAGGCCCAGGCTGCATCATTCGGCGCGCCTGAGCCAAACCTGTCCGCCTGGCTCGATGCGATTCAGGCGTGTCTCGACCGAGAGCGAGCAACCTCATGACCCACACCTTGCTCCTGCGGCTGGTTGGTCCCATGCAAAGCTGGGGCGTGAGCAGCCGCTTCTCCGAGCGCGATTCCGGTCTGGAACCGAGCAAGTCCGGGGTGGTGGGCATCCTCGCGGCGGCTCAGGGCCGGAATCGTGATGACTCCGTCGATGACCTCGCCGCCCTCACGATGGGCGTGCGTGCCGACAAGGAGGGTGTGCTTGCCTACGACTTTCACACGGCCGGCGCGGGCAAGGGACAACGCGGGATTGTTCGGGCAGATGGAACTTTGAACAGTGATCCGCAAAAGGGAGTCTCAACGTCCCGCCGGTTCTACCTCCAGGACGCCATCTTTCTCGTCGGGCTGGAGGGCGACGATCCCGACTTCCTGACCCACCTCGATGCCGCGCTGCGCGCGCCGGTACACCCGATTGGGCTTGGCCGGCGAAGTCACGTGCCATCCTGCCCGGTGGCGATGCCGGGGCAGGTGGGTGCGGGTGTTCGGCGGGGCGTCGAGCTCGAAACGGCACTGCGGGACGAACCCTGGCAGGTCGATGACCTTGCCGGTTGGCAGATCAACCGGCTGGAGCGGGCTGGCGACCGGTTGCGGCTGGTCCTCGAAGACCGAACCGGCACGAACATCCGGCCCGACCAACCGGTGGGCGCGGCATTCTCAACTCGCGTGTTTGGGCCGCGCGCCGTCCAGATCGGGTCAACGCCGATCCCAACGCTCGAGACCAGTCAGGAGGTCACGCATGGCGACAATGACTGAATCCGAGACAACGCGCCGCTACCTCTCCCGGCTCCGCCTCAACCTCCGCTCACGCGATGTCCGGAAAGACATCGCCAACTCCCAGGCGCTTCATCGCCGCCTGCTTGATGCTTTCCCCGATGCGACCACGCGCGCCGGGGTCGATCTCCTCTATCGCCTCGAAGCCCGTGATGACAACCAGTTCCCCGATTACGTCATTCTCGTTCAATCCAGCGCCAAACCAGACTGGTCGCGGCTCAATGCCGGATACCTGCGGGACGAATCTTCCTCGTTCGGCTGGCCGGACGACGGCCAGGCTGACGTCAAGGAGGTCAGCGCCAACTTCGCCCGGATCAGTCCCGGCGACCAGCTCCGCTTCCGGCTGCGGGCCAATCCGACGAAGAAATATCACTATCGGGAAGGCGATGTTGACGAGAACGGCACGCCACGCCGACCGACCGGGCCGAACGGCACCCGCATCCCCCTCTTTGACGATGCCGAGCTTCACGAGTGGATTCAACGAAAAGCTGAGCAGCATGGCTTCCGCGTCCTCGGCGCGCGCTGGCAGCCAGATCCCGTGACCGGCGACCGTCAACGCGGAGAAAAGGTCAACGACACCAGGCTGGTTCACTACGCCGTGCTGTTCGACGGTCTCCTCGACGTGACCGAGGTGGACAGGTTCAAGGATGCGCTGGCCAGCGGTATCGGACCGGCCAAGGCGTATGGCTTTGGATTGTTGTCGCTCGCGCCAGTGCATGCGACAACGCAATAGCTGGCTGGGGGCTGTGTGCCCACGAAAACATGGCCCTCCCAGCGCGCCTTTACAACCCAGGACCGGCAGCCTGCCGGTCCGCCCTGGCATTCGATGTCCCCACCACCGTGGGGTTGTCATATTGGATCGAGTCGCGCCCGCATGCGGCCCGACAACGAAAGGAGCCCCGCAATGGCCATGGATCTCCGCAGCCTGCCCAAGGTCCGTGACAGCTGGTCGTTTGTCTACGCCGAACGGTGTCGTGTCGATGTCGAGGACAAGTCCATCGCCATCCATGACGCCGACGGCAAAACCGCCGTGCCATGCGCCGCCATCACGCTGCTGATGCTGGGTCCTGGCGCGTCGATCACGCACGCCGCCATCCGGGCACTGGCCGACAACGGCTGTATGGTGAGCTGGAATGGCGAACACGGCGTGCGGTTCTACGCCAGCGGCACCGGCGAAACCCGCAGTGCCCGGAACCTCTATCGCCAGATTGCACGGTGGGCGAATCCGGATCACCGACTCAGTGTGGTGCGGGAGATGTACGCGCTCAGGTTCGCGGAGTCCATTCCCGACGATGCCACCCTCCAACAGATTCGCGGCATGGAGGGCGCTCGGGTGCGCGACACCTACGCGCGCTTCAGCCGGGTCACCGGCGTGCCGTGGCATGGTCGTCAGCTGGGCCAGTCTTGGGCAACGCTCGACCCGGTCAACAAGGCGCTCTCGTCAGCGAACAGCGCGCTCTACGGCGTCTGCCACGCGGCGATCGTGGCGGCCGGCTACTCGCCAGCGGTGGGATTCATCCACACCGGCAAGCAGTTGTCGTTTGTCTATGATGTCGCTGACCTGTACAAAACGGATATCACGATCCCAATCGCCTTCCGGGCGGCGTTTGACGGAGCCGAGGAGATCGAGCGGCGCACCCGGGTGGCATGCCGTGACCTGTTTCACGAAAAGGGTCTGCTCAAGCGGATCATGATCGACATCGAGCGGGTGCTGAACGCCAGCGCCAATGCCATCGAAGATGATGCATACGCCGAAAATGCCGCCCAACCCGGTGGATTGTGGGATCCGGTCGAAGGCATTGTGCCAGGCGGTTTCAACTACGCCGCTGATGCCCCCGCCGCCTCTCCGGAGGGGCTTGGGTCATGATGGTGCTCCTGTTGGAAAAGGTACCAGTGAGACTTCGCGGTGAGCTGACCAGATGGTTGATCCAGGCTAGGACTGGCGTGTTTGTGGGGCGAGTTTCCGCCCAGGTGCGGGATTTGCTGTGGGAGAAGGTGTGCGAAGGCCGGGAAACCGGCGGCGCGATGCTGATTTACCAAACGAACACTGAACAGGGTTTCGCGATTCGAACAGACGGCGAAACGAAACGGGAGGTTGTTGATTTCGATGGGTTGCAGTTGATCCGCACCGCCGACACACCGTCCAAGGCGTACCGGGAGTGGAGTTGACTGTCCGGACAGTCTATTCAGAGATTTTCGACACTTCCATGGGTATTGACACGTGAGAGGAGCGCAGGTACAAGGAATTCGGCAGTGTGGTCCCCACACGCGTGGGGATGAACCGATTCGCGATCCGCTCCGCCATGGCATGCGGGTGTGGTCCCCACACGCGTGGGGATGAACCGGTAAAGTCGTCCTTTGTGAACACGGGCCGTTCGTGGTCCCCACACGCGTGGGGATGAACCGTACAGCGGTGTCGTGCGAGACGCCTTCATTGCGTGGTCCCCACACGCGTGGGGATGAACCGGAATGCGCGACAGATGAAGCAGACGGCCGCGAGTGGTCCCCACACGCGTGGGGATGAACCGAGCGGATTGAGGCCGCTAACCACCTCATTGGAGTGGTCCCCACACGCGTGGGGATGAACCGGCGGAGGACGGGCAGTTCGTGGTGGAGGACACGTGGTCCCCACACGCGTGGGGATGAACCCACGTCACCCCGGCGCATATGCGCCAGATAGTCGTGGTCCCCACACGCGTGGGGATGAACCGTCCGAGATGCCAGTTCGGTACGCCGCAATTGTGTGGTCCCCACACGCGTGGGGATGAACCGCTCGACCGCAAGCTCTACATGGCTGTCAACGAGTGGTCCCCACACGCGTGGGGATGAACCGCTCGTCGCTCTCGATGCGTAATGCGCCACAGCGTGGTCCCCACACGCGTGGGGATGAACCGTCATCACCGACGGAGATTCCACTTGCCGAGGCGTGGTCCCCACACGCGTGGGGATGAACCGAGGTGGAAGGGCAGGAGGCCGCATGACCACCGGTGGTCCCCACACGCGTGGGGATGAACCGCTCGGCGGCAAGCGCTCGGATGGCTTCCAGCCGTGGTCCCCACACGCGTGGGGATGAACCGGACAAGCAGGCAGAGCAGGCCGAGGCACTCGAGTGGTCCCCACACGCGTGGGGATGAACCGATCACGCGCTGGCGACAGGCGGGCAGCGGGTGGTGGTCCCCACACGCGTGGGGATGAACCGAGGTGAAGGGGTCATCCTTGCCCGCTTGACCAGTGGTCCCCACACGCGTGGGGATGAACCGTGACCGCAACTTGCAGCAAGTTGAAGATGGTCGTGGTCCCCACACGCGTGGGGATGAACCGGATCGCAAGACAACGGCGTTCCGTGAGCTGGTGTGGTCCCCACACGCGTGGGGATGAACCGCAACGCGAACAGGGCAAGTGGGAAGAAATCGCGTGGTCCCCACACGCGTGGGGATGAACCGCATGGGCAGATCGCCCGTCTGGATACCCGCCTGGTGGTCCCCACACGCGTGGGGATGAACCGCGCCAACGATTCGGCGCATTTTGCCAGCATGAGTGGTCCCCACACGCGTGGGGATGAACCGGCGCTCAACAATGACGGCACACTCATGACCGCGTGGTCCCCACACGCGTGGGGATGAACCGAAAAAGCCGGACGGCACACCGGGCGATCAGTAGTGGTCCCCACACGCGTGGGGATGAACCGCTATTCACATCAGCTCATCACGCACAAGGATAGTGGTCCCCACACGCGTGGGGATGAACCGCGCACTCGCCGCCAGCGCGATCACCAGCACGTGTGGTCCCCACACGCGTGGGGATGAACCGTTCAGCGTGACGAGGGACGACGATGGCCCATGGTGGTCCCCACACGCGTGGGGATGAACCGCAACCGACGGGACGCGACCGACCGTCGCGACAGTGGTCCCCACACGCGTGGGGATGAACCGGTGAATGCTCCCGAGGCATAGCCGTAGAACACGTGGTCCCCACACGCGTGGGGATGAACCGCTTGCCGCGCTGTTTTGCCCCGGCCCCCGGCTGTGGTCCCCACACGCGTGGGGATGAACCGCTTGATAAAGACCGGTGCGCGTGTGGTGAGCGGTGGTCCCCACACGCGTGGGGATGAACCGCCGGATGTGGGTCGGCGTTTCGAAATGCCGGTGTGGTCCCCACACGCGTGGGGATGAACCGCGCCGTCTGCTCGAAGCCGTGTTCGCGCTGGCGTGGTCCCCACACGCGTGGGGATGAACCGGACGCGGCAATTGGGGCCATCGGCGCCTTGCATGTGGTCCCCACACGCGTGGGGATGAACCGTAGCCACGCGGCGCCCGACCGGCAAAGGCGGCGTGGTCCCCACACGCGTGGGGATGAACCGATGGGTCCGG
>Ga0075527_10000202_pt1 | contig 13481 bp, 14 predicted proteins | sample NGEPer11B_FD_74784 | JGI IMG/M metagenome (GOLD analysis project Ga0075527, IMG submission 74784) | Arctic peat soil microbial communities from the Barrow Environmental Observatory site, Barrow, Alaska, USA - NGEE Permafrost305-11B | ecosystem: Environmental > Terrestrial > Soil > Wetlands >...
GGCCACATCCACGGTATTACCGCCATCAGGATGAACAGCCAACTCCAGTGCTTCCACAGCCGGGTAAAGCCGGTCACGGCTGTCTCGCCGGTGGCCAGCGTGTACCGGGTGATTTCCATGTTCAGGTAGTACTGCGTGAGTATTCCGATCACTGCCAGCCATACCAAGACGAGTCCGGTCTGGGTGGAGATGTACGGCCAGAGCACGAACTCTCCGGACCCGATCGAGCCGGCCAGCAGCACCACACTTGGACCGAGCACTTTCTTGAGCGGCATCGGTTCTGGCAACTGCGCGAACTTAACTGGCGGCAGATTGCGGCTGTAGATCGCCGTCGCTTCGCCCGACGGGCTGAAACCTTCTGCACTTTCGGTGGAGTCAGTCATCGAGCAACCTCTGTCGTCGTGATCCGCGATGGCGTCGGCCTCGGCGCCTGAGAGGAATCAGCTTGGGAGGAATCAGCCTGGAAGGAATCAGACTAGGAGATACCGTGCCACAAGATGCCGATTCCTGTCGTCATGCTAGGCCCCCCTCTCGTGGAGGTCAAGGGCTCGACGAGACCTACGACGAGATTCAGCTAATGTGCTCGCTAAATGGGGTGCGTGCCTCAATTGCAGCAGCCGACCAGCCAATGTTTTCGCTGAGCCTTACGTTTGGCACGCGACACGCCGGTGTCGCCGTGCCAAACGTAAGGCTCACGGGAGAGGCAGGGGCCGTTCGTCAGGAATGACGTGAGCGCTGTGCGCAAGTCTTCGGTGTTGTAGAGGTCTGCGGCAATCGTCGTGATGTGTGCGTTTGCTTCGGCGACACCACCGTGCTCGTAGTGTGCGAGCACCTTCTTGGTGGCGGCATGGGCGCGGGCGGCTTGCTCGAACTCGTCGGCAGGCCAGATGCGGTTGACGACGTTCCAGCGTTCCAATGTGGCGGCGTCATACACATCGCCGGTCATCACGAACTCCTTCGCACGGCCGACACCTGCGCGTGCGGCGAGACGCTGGGTGCCGCCCATCGTGGGCGTGAGGCCCACTACCTTTTCAACAAGCCCAAATTTTGCGCGGTCGGAGGCGACGATGAGATCACAGGCCACGGCGATTTCAAACGCCCACGTCAGGCACAGGCCATGCGCGGCGAAAACGGTGGGATATGGCAGCGCGGCAATGCGATTGGGCAACTCGAGCATGTAGTCGAACAGGACCTTGCCCTCGGCTGCATTCTCCTGCACGTCGAAAAGCGAGACATCCACGCCGCCGGAGACCATCTTGCCGTCAGCGCGGATGAGAAGCGCCCGTGGCGGCCTCGTCTCCAACTCATCGAGCGCCACATCGAACGCCTCGTGCATCTCGCGCGAGTACAGGTTGACTGGTGGCGTGCTGAAGGTCAGCACGGCGGCCTCGGCCGGTCCGCGCTTGACGGTGACTGTCACTATCGGATGCCGAACGGATCGATCTTCGTTTCGGCGATCTCCTCGTCGCGGGCCAGGCCGTGGCCCTTCCGGCGGCCTCGTGGCGGCATCCGGTCGGACTCTTCGTCGAGTTCCGTGGCGGTCGTTGCTTCGACAGTGGCGCCGCTCTCGACAAAATCCTTGGCGTGCGGGACGTCACCGGAACTCACCGGCGCAGTTTCGGCCGCAGGCTCCGCAGTTTCGGCCGCAGGCTCCGCAGTTTCGGCCGCAGGCTCCGCAGTTTCGGCCGCAGGCTCCGCAGTTTCGGGCGCGGTCGCACGGTCAGGCGTTGCCTGCGGTGTGTAGGACCCGCCCTTGTCCGCGATACTGTTCCTGATGGCGATGACAATGCCAGCGATGACGGCGATGAAGGTCAACTTGCGCAACGGATGTTTCTTTCCTGATTTGGCCATGTTGACAACTTACTCGCGATCGTGAGGGTATGCCGGGCGAGGTGTCCACGATGGGTTCGTGGGATCATGGAAGGACCTGATTTTCTGAGAGGAACACACGTGGCCGAAAAGCTGATTGCAACGCTGAAGACCAACAAGGGCGACATCTCGATCGAACTGTTCGAAAACCATGCGCCGAAGACGGTCGCCAACTTCGTCGGTCTCGCCGACGGTAAGAAGGAATGGCGGAATCCCCAAACGGGCGCTCCTTCCAACGAGCCGTTCTACAACGGGATCGGCTTCCACCGCATCATCGCGAACTTCATGCTGCAGGGCGGATGTCCACTCGGTACCGGCACGGGCGGACCGGGCTACCAATTCGCGGACGAATTCCATCCCGATCTCCAGTTCGACCGTCCGTATCTCCTGGCCATGGCCAATTCCGGCCCCGGAACCAATGGTTCGCAATTCTTCATCACGTTGGTCCCCACCGACTGGTTGACCCGCAAGCACACGATTTTTGGCGAGGTTGAAGGCGATGCGAGCCGCGCGGTCGTTGATGCCATTGGCGCTGCACCGACCGACGGCCGCGATCGTCCGCTCGACCCGGTGGTCATCGAAAGCGTTGACATCTCACACCAGGCCTGAACATCATGAGCGACACCGCCGGGCCTCCGCCGACCACGCATTGTTATCGGCATCCCGAGCGCGAGGCGAACATCTCGTGCCAGCGCTGCGGCCGGGCCATCTGCCCGGCCTGCATGCACGATGCCTCGGTCGGATTCCATTGCCCTGAATGTGTGGCCGAGGGTGCCCGTTCGGTTCGCGCGCCGCGCACCGTGGCAGGTGGCCGGTTGCCGTCGCAGGTTGGCGCGGCCACGCTGACATTGATCGGCGTCAACGCATTCGTCTTCCTCATCACGCTGCTGACCGGTGGCAGCCAGTCCACCGTCTTCGAGCAGGGCGCCATGCTGTCCTCGACAGCGGTGAACTCGACCGGGAACGTTCTGACGGGTGTCGCCGACGGCGCATACTGGCGCCTCATCACTTCGGCGTTCCTGCACCAGGGATATCTCCACATCCTGTTCAACATGTATGCGCTATACATCTTCGGGCCGATGCTCGAACAGGCCCTGGGCCTCCGGCGGTTCATCGCCATGTATGTCACGACGGCCGTCGCCGCTTCGGTCTTCGTATATATCCTCGCGCCGGCGAATGCGCTCACCATCGGCGCCTCGGGTGCGGTCTTCGGGCTTTTCGCTGTCGCCCTGGTGATGTTGATCAAGGCCGGCAAGGATGTCCGATTCCTGCTTCTCCTGCTCGTCCTCAACGGCCTCTTGAGCACGCAAGGCAATATCAGCTGGCAGGGCCACCTGGGCGGATTCGTCTCCGGTGCGATTCTCGGCGTGGCGTTCGCCTATTCGCCACGGGAACACCGGCGATTGGCCCATGGCCTCGTTTTCGCCACCATGTGGGTCGTCATCATCGTGGGAATTCTCGTGCGTACCGCACAATTACAAGCCTGACATTCATCCACAGTGTGGATAAACCCTGTGGAAAACTACACCCGTGTAACTCATTCCCACTTCATGGCGAAGCCAAACGCCGCCATGATGAAGCCCATGCCGACGACGAGGTTCCAGTTGCCGAGGTCCGTGATCAGCGGCACGTCGACGTTGGTGCCATTGAGCACGTAGAACACCACAATCCAGACAAGTCCGATCAACGCGGAAGCCATCATTGCCGGCGCAGCCCAGCGATTTCCGACGTGCTGCGCCTTCGGGCCGCTCTTCTTTGCCACGGTCATACCTTTCATAGCCACGCTCGCCGATTGGAGTTCTGGGCTAGCGTAGTCGCCGACACACAAACGCGTGCAGGGAGATCGGTATGGCGAAGGGAACGCGGGCCCAGGTGCGCAGCCGCTGGCCGCTCGCTGCCCTTGTTGTCTGTGCAGTCACCGGCTACATTTTTGTTGCCAGCGGTGTGAGCGCCGGTGGATCAGATCTTCGGCCGGCTGGCGGCGATGTGTCATCGCTGATCGAAGACCGGTCGCAACGCATTGGCGAACAGCGCGAGACGGCCCGCGAACTTCGCCGACAGATCGACAGCCTGTCGATCACGGACGAGGACAAGGGTTCCAAGGACCGCCAGGAGCGGATCAACAAGCTCAAGGACACGACGGGCCTGTCGGAGGTCGTCGGACCAGGCGTACGCGTCACCCTGACCGATGCACCCCGTTCGGTCGACATCCCCGGTCTGGACCCGAATGTCCTCGTCGTCCACCAACAGGATCTCCAGGGATTCGTGAACGCCTTATGGGCGGGCGGGGCTGAAGCCGTTACCATGCAGGGCCAGCGGCTGATTTCCACGACCGGCGTCAAGTGCGTCGGTAGCACGGTGGTCCTCGACGGCGTCCCGTACGCTCCGCCGTACGTCATCGAGGCGGTTGGCGATGTGTCCGCGCTGAACTATTCGCTCAGCACGTCGCACGCAGCGAACACGTACGCCGACTACGCCGAACGGTACGAACTCGGTCTCGCCATCAAGACGCTCGACCGGGTCACCGCGGCCGCCTACTCGGGCACCGTGGGCTTGAAGTTCGCGACGGCCGCCGGTTAACCCGCTGGCTTAGGGCGTTGTGGGCGTTGTGGGCGTTGTGGGCGTTGTGGGCGTTGTGGGTTCCGCTGGCTTTGTGGATACCGTCAACACCACTTCGGTGTCGGGCGAAACCTTCTGGCCTGCTCGATAACTCTGCCCGACGACGGTCCCCGCGGGCTCGCTGGCACCGGCATTGTCAACTTTCGACACCTTCAGGCCGAGGTCCTCGAGTTTCTTGGTCGCGTCCTCTTCGGACATCCCGACGACGTCGGGAACCTCAATTTGCCCTTCGGAAACGATCAGCGTGACCGTGGAACCCGGATCGACCTTGGTCTGGAAGACGGGATTGCTGCTGATGACTTCGTTCTTCGGACGGTCACTCGCCTGGGCTTCCTTCTTCACCTCGAGGCCGAGTGCCTCGAGTTCCTTCGTGGCGTCGGTCAAACTCTTGCCAACGACGTAGGGAACGGTGACCTGTTCGGGCCCTGTACTCACCGTGAGGTCGACGGAGCCGCCTTCCTCGACCGTGCCATTGCCTTCAGGCGACTGCGCAGAGACAAGACCCTCGTCGACATCGGCGCTGGGCTGATCCGTGACGTCGCCGACCTTCAGTCCCTCGTTTCCGAGTTGACGGGTGGCCGTATCAAGGTCCTTGCCGATGACGCTGGGAACCGTCACCATCACCGGATCGGGTTCGCTGTTCATCTTCCAGAGACCGAACGCGATCGCGCCGAGCAGCAGCAGGACGCCGAGCACGATTCCCACTTTCTTGGCCGTGTTCTTGTCCCCGTCGTCCTCGGCCTTGCGAGCGCCGCCCGCGGCACGAGTCGACGGCGGCGGAAGGACCGGTGCCACCATCGTCGACGTCGCCGCCGCAATGGCTTGTGTCGCGGCGGTGGGGGCATCGACGGTTTGTCCGGCAATGGCACGCTCGATGTCATTGCGCATGTCGGCGGCGCTTTGGTAGCGGTCGTCGGTGCGTTTCGCGAGGGCCTTGGCGACGATGCGGTCGATGCTCGTGCTGACATCAGGGTTGAGCGCCGATGGTGGGCGTGCCTCTTCGCGCACATGTTGGTAGGCGACCGAGACAGGGCTGTCTCCCACGAAGGGCGGTCGCCCGGTCAGCAGTTCATACAGGAGGCAACCGGTGGAGTAGATGTCGCTGCGGGCGTCAACAGTTTCACCCCGGGCCTGCTCCGGCGACAGGTATTGCGCCGTTCCGATGACGGCGGCGGTTTGCGTCATTGCCGAGGACGTATCGGCGATCGCCCGGGCAATGCCGAAGTCCATCACCTTGACCTGGCCCGAAGGAGTCAACATGACATTTGCGGGCTTGATGTCGCGGTGGACAATGCCAGAGCGGTGGCTGTAGTCGAGTGCGCTCAACACGTCGGCGGTGATGGCTAGCGCGCGCTCGGGCAGGATCTTTCGACCGTCGCGCGTGATGTCGCGAAGAGTCTGGCCCTCGACGTACTCCATGACGATGTACGGCGCATCGTGTCCGTCCTCGGCCTGCGCCGCGCCGGTGTCATACACCGCGACGATCGACGGGTGGTTCAGTGCGGCAGCCGACTGTGCTTCGCGGCGGAAGCGTTCCTGGAACGTCGGATCACTCGCGAGGTCCGAGCGCAGTCGCTTGACCGCGACGGTGCGGCCGAGACGGAGGTCGCGAGCGACGCGAACGTCGGCCATGCCGCCCCGTCCGAGCAGCCCACCAAGTTCATAGCGGTCACCCAGACGGATCGGGTTCTCGCCAGCAGTTGGTTCGGTCATCGTGCCATTCTCCCAGTGTTGTGAGGGGCAGTACAAAAACTAGTCATTTGTTGAGAATCGCCTCCATGACGGAGCGTGCGATGGGGCCGGCCAGTCGACCACCGGAGATCTCATCGCGGCCGACGTTCGTCGATTCCACGATGACGGCGACCGCCACCTTCGGATTGTTGGCGGGCGCGAACGAGACGAACCACGCGTACGGTGGCCGGTCGGGCGTGGATTGCGCGGTGCCAGTCTTGCCACCGACATCGACACCCGAAATCTGCGCAGACGTGGCCGTGCCCTCCGTGACAGTGCTGACCATCATCTTCTTGAGTTTTGCCGCATCGCCGCCGGACATCGCCTGACTCAGTCGCGTCGGATCGGCCTGGTCGAGCACCTTCAGATTGGGTGAGCGCACCGTTTTCACGATGTAGGGCGTCATCACGTCGCCGTCGTTGGCGATGCCTGCGGTCACCATCGCCATTTGGAGCGGGGTCGTGGCGACTTCGTACTGGCCAATGCCGGACTGGGCGAGCTGCGGCGCTTCCAGGTCGGTGCCTTCGGAGGTGAAACGGCTGGCACTCGCCGCGAGTCCGTCGAGCGGGTCGGTGCCGAAGCCGAAGGCGGCTGCCTTCTCGGCCAGTTTCTCCTGACCGATCTTTCCCGCGAGCGTACCGAAGCTGACATTGCAGGACACGTTGAGGGCGCGCTCGAAGGTGATCGTTTCACCGCCACACGAACTGTTGTTTTCGTTGGTCAGTTTGTAGTCGATGCCAGGGAAGCTGAGCGAACGACCGGCCTTGACCTTGTCGGCAGGATCGAGGTTGAGGTCCTCCAGAGCTGCCGCCGCAGTAACGAGTTTGAAGGTCGAACCCGGTGGCAGAATCTGCTGGGTCGACCGGTTCAGCATGGGTTGATCCTTGTCGGTGGTCAGCGAGTCCCAGGCCTCGGCGACCTTGCCGAAGTCGTGGCTTGCCAGCAGGTTCGGATCGTATGTCGGCTGGTTGGCCATCGCCAGGATCGCGCCCGTCGACGGGTCGAGCGCGACGACCGCGCCTTTGGCATTCTTGCCCAGTGATTTGAGTCCACTCGCTGCGGTCTTCTGGGCAATCGGGTCGATCGTCAGTTCGACGCTGCCGCCCTTGGGCTGCTTGTTGGCAAGCAGGTCAACGACGCGGTTCACGAACAGACGGTTGTCGCTTCCCGACAGCACCGAATTCTGAGAGTACTCGATGCCACTGCGTCCATACAGGTAGGAAAAGTATCCGGTGATTGACGAATAGAGCTCCGGATCGTTGTACTTGCGCTGGAACTTATATTGGTCATCGCTTTGGACGCTCTCGACGATGGGCTCGCCGGCGACGAGGATCGGACCGCGGTCGCGTGAGAATTGTTCGTTGATGACCCGCTTGTTGCCGTTCTTCGCGTTGAGGCTGTCGGCGGAGACGAACTGCACATAGTTGACGTTGACCAAGAGGGCGGTAAACATCACGAGGCAGGCGATCGCCATCATGCGGATAGGCTTGTTCATATCGCCTTCACCACCTGCGTGGGCTCATCGCGGTCGAATGTTGAGACCGCGGGTGCGGGCCGACGGGTTTGGTCGCTGATGCGTAACAGCAGGCCGATGATCGCCCAGTTGGCCAGGATCGATGAGCCGCCGTATGACAGGAATGGCGTGGTCAGACCCGTGAGCGGGATCAAGCGGGTGACGCCGCCGACGACGACGAAGACCTGGATGGCGATGGACACCGCGAGGCCGGCGGCGAGTAGTTTTCCGAACGCATCGCGACACACCAGTGCGATACGCAGTCCCCGTTCGACGATGAGTCCATAGATCACGAGGATCGCCATCAATCCGGCCAGACCCAACTCCTCGCCGAGCGAGGTCACAATGAAATCCGAATAGGAGTACGGCGTCAGGTCGGGGTTGCCAAGACCCAGCCCGCGGCCCAGGAGCCCCCCGTGCGCCAGGCCATACAGACCGTTGATGATCTGGCCGTTGGTGTCGGGATCGCCGAACGGGTCAAGCCAGGCGTTTACACGGACTTGGACGTGCCCGAAAGTGAGATAGCCGAAGTAGGCGCCGACGAGAAACAATCCACCGCCGACGACTAGCCATCCGGGCCTTTCGGTCGCGATGTAGAGCAAGACGACGAACAGGCCGAAGAAGAGCAGCGAGGAGCCCAGGTCCCGCTGGAAAACGAGTATCCCGAGGCTGACGAGCCAGCCGGCGAGGATCGGGCCGAGATCGCGGCCGCGAGGCAGATCGATGCCCATGACCCGTCGTCCGGCGAGAGCCAACGCGTCGCGCTTGACGACGAGATAACCGGCGAAGAAGATCGCCAGGCAGATTTTCGCTATCTCACCGGGCTGGAAGCTCATCGGGCCGAGGCCGATCCAGATACGCGAACCATTGACCGTGCGGCCGATGCCTGGCAGCAACGGAAGAATCAACAATCCGATGGCCACGAATCCGAATGTGTAGGTCATGGATTGCAGCCGGCGATGGTCCCGGACAACGATGAGCACGGCGGTGAAGGCGACAATGCCGATCGCGGTCCACATGAGTTGAGCGTTGGCCAGCGGCTCCCAGTCGGGGTCGCGGGCACCGCGGGCAAGATCGATCCGGTAGATCATCGCCAGCCCGAGGCCGTTGAGGGCGATGACCAGCGGCAAGAGCACCGGATCGGCATATGGCGCGATACGGCGAATCACGAGGTGCGTGACGACAGCGAGGACGATGAGCGCGGCGCCGAGTTTGACAGCACCGCCGGGAATCTTCCCTTCGACGCCGAGGCCTACCGCGCAATACGCGCCGATCCCGATCAGGACTGCGAGAACCGTCAGGAAGAATTCGGCTCCGCGCCGCTTACGGGGAACCCAGTTGGGTGCTGCGCCCGAAGCCGCACTCATAGGGTGTCCGTCTTCGGCGCGAACGCGGCCTTGGCCGGCTCATCACTGGGCACCGCGGAAGGTTCTTCGGAAGGCGACTGGTCAGACGGTGTCTTTTCGGGTTGGCCGGCGAGGAGGCGGAGTTCGCCCACCGTCGAGTTCGCGTCGGCCCTGCTGGTCGCCTCCATGCCGTCGCGCACTTCGCTCTGGCTGAAGGGCGGCAGCGATTCGACGTCGATCGTGGTGACAGCGTCGACATGTTGAAGAGTCACGCCGGGAAGGTTGGCCTGCACGCCGCGGAACACAGCGACCTTGCCGTTGTAATCGGCAATGAAGTATTGGTCTTGAGTCCAGTCGTAAGCGAACTTGCCGCCGAATCCGAGTCCGGCGAGCACGAGGAGACCGAGCAAGGTCCAGCCAAGCCAACGCCTGCGTGATGGCTCGCGCGGGGCATAACGGAGTTCTTCGGGATCTGGGGGGCCCGACACCGGCGTATGGCTCGACGTGTCCTGGCCGGTACGCGGACGTGCCTGTTCGGCCGCGGCGCCCACGAGTTGGGGCTGACCGTCGGCGCTGGAGAGCCCTTCGACCTCGGGAGTATCGGCGTCGACTATCTCGCAGATGACGACGGTGACATTGTCGACGCCTCCACCCTCCAGTGCGAGTTCGACAAGTTTGACGCTGGCGAGGTCGATGGTGTCCGCGCCGAGTGTGGACTCGATGTCGCTATCGGTGACCATGTCGGACAGTCCGTCGCTGCACAGCAGGTAGCGGTCGCCGACCTTGACTTCCACCGTGCTCAGTTCCGGATCGTTGTCGTCGCGGCCCAGTAGTGCCCGCAGGATCAGCGACCGGTGCGGGTGCACCCGCGCCTCTGCACGGGTCAGGCGGCCTTCGTCCACGAGACTTTGGACAAACGTATGGTCATCGCTGATCTGCGTGAGTTGTCCGGCCCGCAACCGGTAGGCACGGGAGTCTCCGATGTGCGCCATCGCGAACTTTTCGCCGTCGAACAGGAGCGCGGTGAGCGTCGTACCCATGCCTTCAACGGCTGAATCCTCGGTGATGAGTTCGTGCAGTCGGTCGTTTGCTCGGCTGACGGCACCGGCGAGCGCTTCCACAGGATCGCCTTCGATTGGCCGGTCGAGCCTACGCATGATGTGCATGGTCTCCGCCGAGGCAAGGTCACCGGCTGCAGCGCCACCCATACCGTCGGCAATGACCAGCAGACGGCTGCTGGCGAACCCGGAATCCTGGTTGGCGGAACGGCGCAGACCGGTGTCAGTCAGCGCAACGTAGCGGTAGGTCAAGTCGGGCATGATCTACTTTCGGAGCTCGACGATGGTCTTGCCCAACCGCACCGGAATGCCGATGCCGATGGGGAGGGGCGTGGTGATGCGCTGGCTGCCGAGGTAGGTCCCGTTGGTGGAACCCAGATCCTCGACGAACCATTGTTCGCCGTTGGTGGCAAACCGGGCATGCCGGGTGGAGACATAATCGTCGTCGAGTCGGATCGCGGCATCGGTGCCGCGTCCCAGGAGGATGGGTTTGTCCGAGAGGGGAACGCTTTGTCCGGCATTCGGTCCCGAAACTATCTGCAGTTTGTTCGGCGAACCCCGTTGCGGTTTGCGGGCCTTGGCGGTGGGATTTGTCTTTTGCTTCTGCCTCGGCGCCGACGGGGCTTTGGTGCCGAATATGTCGGACCGGATGACGGAAACGGCGGAGAGTACGAAAAGCCACAACACGGCCAGGAAGCCGAGTTTGATGAGAGTCAGGGTGAGTTCGGACATTCAGTTCCCTGGCTTTCGGGGAAGGGTGACCCTCAGCGTGGTGTTGCCGATTTTGATCTCCGAGCCATCAGTCACCTCGGCCTGGTCGACCCGCCGCCCGTTGAGTAGGACCCCGTTCGTCGATCCAAGGTCGATGACTGTGACGACCGCTTCATGGGCCTCGACGCTCACCTTGATCTGAACGTGGCGGCGTGAAATGCCGGGATCGTTGATTTTGAGGTCGGCCTCGGTGCCGCGGCCGATGACGACTCCCGGCGGGGACAACGGGTGTTTCATGCCGTTGACCTCGAGCACGACGACCGCGTTCGTGACGGCGGTCTCGGTCATGCGCTGGCCTTCGACGGGCGTCACCGATGCATTGGCTGTGCTTCGCACCCGGAAACGACCTGTGGTGAGTTCACCGGCCTGCTTGAAGTTGATTTTGAGTGGACCGGCCGGCGTGTAGCGCTGTTCCTTGACGTGGTCCTCGACCATCGTGGCGAGCTCTTTGGCGAGTGTGCCGCCGAACGGGATCAGCCGGTCGTAATCGGTTTGCGACAACTCGACAGTGAACTCGTTGGGTACGAGCATGCGGTCACGGGACAGAATGCGTGCCGAATTGTCCACCTCGCGCTGCAGCGCGGCGGCAATTTCGACTGGCTGCACGGCGCTGCGGAAGGCACGGGCGAATGCGCCGGTCACGACGCCCTCGAGCCGCTGCTCGAAGCGCTGCAAAACGCCTGCCATTCCGTGGCACCCTTCCGTCGACACAAATGTTCACCTTGATGGTATCGGGCGGCACCACTCGGGCCCACAAATCGGGGTCGGTATTGGCTGAACATCTTCGGCCGGCGCCCGCGTTTGGACGGACTGTGCGGATTGCAGGTCGGCGGAAATGTGCATGGCAGCAGCCTGTTAGAATCGTGAGCCGGTCGGGCGATAAGTTCGGCCGCATCCATGTTGGTGTTGCGCGCGAGTGGCGGAATGGCAGACGCGCTGGCTTCAGGTGCCAGTGTCCGAAAGGACGTGGGGGTTCAAGTCCCCCCTCGCGCACCACGTGATCCAGTGGCAGACGCCAGTACAGGAAGCCTCTGTTGGCAGAATTTCTGGCCCGACTGGACCGCATGGGTCATGAATACTTCAACGGCTTGCCAGTCTCGAGGAGTGTCTTCAGGCTGGCCAAGATGTCCTGCCAGCCGTTGCTGATGCTTTCGAAGGTCGGGGTCCCGGGTGTGAAGGTGTCATGGGTGACGGTGAGTTTGACCGTACCCTCGAAATCGCTGGCCTCTTCGATAGTGAACACCACCCGTGACGGTTTGTCGCCGCGCTGGCGGCTGTCGGGATCGGTGAAGGTGTAGGACAGCAGCCGTGGAGGGTTGGCGGCGAGGATCTCGCCTTCAATGTCGATCTTGCTGCCGTCGTCGTACCGGTAGTGGATGGGCGAGCCGGCGATGAAGTCCGATTCTACGGCCCGGCCCCACCAATACTGTCGTGTGAACTCCGGGTTTGTTAGGGCCTTCCAAAGTTGCTCCGGCGTGGTCCTGATGTAGGTGACGTATACGAATGTCGGTTCCGTGGTCATTTCTGTTCCTCCAGTGCTGCTTTCAAGGTGGCCAGCGCGTCCAGCGCTGATGGATCTCATGGATGGGCACGGGGTTGAGGTAGTGGAGTTTCTCTCGTCCGCGCCAGAGCGTGACGACTAGGCCCGCGTTTTCCAGGATCGACAGGTGCTTCGAGGTTGTCTGTCGAGCCGTTTGTAGATGTGCGCACAACTGCCCCAGGGTCTGCCCGTTGCGCTCCCGCAGTTTGTCCAAGAGCAGTCGACGGCTGTGGTCAGCGAGCGCTCTGAACACCGCGTCCAAATCATCGCTCACACCAGGATAATATGCAGTCATTGGACTGCATGTTAAGCGCTCCGCATGTGCTGAACGCAACGGATTTCGTCCCCGACGACCCGGTCCGGCAGCACCCTGGCGTGCATGGTCCCGAATCCGGCGAACGTCGAAGACAGCAACGGGCGGGAGCGACGCGAGACCGCGGAGATCGCCCGCAGGCTCGCTGGGGTGGCGTGGATGACTTACGAATGTTGCAACGCTTCAGCCGCGGCCTTGCCTATCCGATCGTCTCCCCGTTCACAGCGGTCGTCACGCCGATCGTCTCCCGGCGAGTCTTGGTGACGGGTTGAACCCGACGGTTTCCCATCGGGGCTCCCCAGCCCCGGGGCCAGCCCGTCGCTCAGCCTGCAGCTCGGCCTTGGCACTCTGTTCCTTACCTTGGGTGGCCTGCTCCTCGCGGACGGGCGTGCCCATGCACGCTCCCGGAGACTGCAACAGTCCGAATGAGATAGCCGCCGCTGACTCGTGTGCGCACCGGCACGATCAAGGCAGGTGTCCAGGTGATCTCCTGGAAACTGCATTTGCAATCGGAGCCATCGACGGTCTACGACATGTGGGCAAGAGACGTCGGGCGCAGGCGGTTTCTGGCCGAGACGTCACGACAGCGCGGACCAAGAGACCGGAGCAGGCTGGATTTCGGTACTCATGGCACTTAAAGCAGCCGTCGATCACGATGTGAATCTGCGCAATCATCAGGCCCACCAAACGTGGTCGCAGGGGTGTATCGACAGCTAGCCGC
>Ga0075527_10000203_pt1 | contig 13441 bp, 14 predicted proteins | sample NGEPer11B_FD_74784 | JGI IMG/M metagenome (GOLD analysis project Ga0075527, IMG submission 74784) | Arctic peat soil microbial communities from the Barrow Environmental Observatory site, Barrow, Alaska, USA - NGEE Permafrost305-11B | ecosystem: Environmental > Terrestrial > Soil > Wetlands >...
CCCGGGTCCAATTCGGAGAAGACGTCGTCGAGAAGCAGAACGGGTCTCGTCTCGCGCTGGGTGCTGAGGACCCGGTAGGCAGCGACCCTCATCGCGAGTGCCACGGTCCGTTGCTCTCCCTGACTCGCCATCGTTCGGGCAGGCCTCCCGTCGACCACGAGCGAGGGGTCGTCACGATGGGGTCCTGTGCTCGTAACGCGCTGCTCCATGTCCCTCGTCCTCCGTTCCAGGAGCGCTTCTCTCAACAGATCAACTCCTCCCCCGTCTTCGACCGATCCTCCCCAATTCGTCGCGTATCTCCAGGTGAGGGATCCCCGCTCCCCAACCAACCGATATGCCTCACCGATCGCAGCGTCGAGTGCCTCGAGGACCCTCAGTCGATGCCGGAAGAGCGTATCCCCTGCTGTCGCAACCCGCTCATCCCACACGTCGAGGGTGAAGGGATCGGCCCTTCTCCCCTCTTGTTTGAGCAAGGTATTCCGTTGCCTCACGGCCCTGTCGTAGTCCTGCTGATCTGCCCCGGCTTGGGGCCACAGTTGCGCCGCGAGGTCGTCGAGATACGCCCTTCGAAGTCCGGGTCCTCGCTTGACCAGATCGAGGTCATCCGGTTGAAAGGCAACGATGGGAACCTGTGCCATCACGTCACTGTTGCGGTGTGGTCTCTTCCCGTTGACCAGTACTCGGCGGCGTCCGGACCGAGGAATCTCCACTTCGACCCGAACAGTCCCAGACGGGATCGCAAACTCGCCGCGAATCACAGCGCTCTCCGCCCCGGTTCGAATCACGGCCTCGTCGGGAGTTCCGCGGAAGGAACGCAGAAGTCCGAGGTACGCCACCGCTTCGAGGATGCTGGTCTTGCCCGCCCCGTTGCTTCCGACGAGCGCGTTGATCCCTTCGCCTGGTTCGAAGCGGACGGTTTCGTAGCAGCGAGTATCGGTCAGTTCGAGCCAGGAGAGCTGCATCGCTTCTCCTCCCTACGCCCGTCGAGGTCTTCTCAACCGGTCGTTATAGACGAACCGGCATCAGGAGATACCGGAAGTCTTCGTCTCCCTCACCGTGGAGAAGCCCCGGTTTCAGCGCATCGATCGTCTCAAGGATCACCGTATCCGAATCGATGACCCCCACGCCTTCGGTGAGGTATCGCGTGTTGAACGCGATGGTCATATCCTCACCCTCGTATGTTCCCTCGATGTGTTCGGTCTCTTCGCCGACTTCCTGCCGGATGACGCTGAGTTCAATTCCTCCTTCGTGCAGGTTGAGGCGAACCGGGATATGGTCCTCTGCGACCAGCGCTGCCCTTCCGACCGCTTCGAGAAGCGTCTTCTTCGCCACCTTGAGTCTGCTCGGATACGAATCGGGCAGCAACTGCCGATACTTCGGGAAGGTGGCGTCGATGATTCGAACGGTCAGCCTTCCTCGTTCGGTGATGAATGTCGCTTCCCTGTCACCGAGGGCGACCTTCATCGGTCCGTCTCCAACCGTTCTCCCGAGTTCTCTCAGGGCCCGATACGGGACGAGCTTGGATCCTGTTGCTCCTATTCCGAGCACATCTCGAACAGCGAGGCGGTACGAGTCGGTTGCGACGAGACGGAGGCCTCCCTCGTTCTCTTCGAACAGGACTCCTGTGAGGGTCGGCCGCGCTTCATCACCGGAAGCGGCGATACCCACCTGAGAGAGTGCCTTCACGAGGGTCTCTCCGACGACGTCGAAGGTGTCCTCTGTAACGGAGTCGTTGATCTTCGGGAAGTCCCCAACACTCAATTCTCGGAGGCGGAACCTCGGTCCGTTTCCTGTGATCTCGACCTCTCCGTCGGCTGCGGTGATGGACACCGCCCCGGGCGGAAGCTTCCGCACAGCCTCCGCTGCGAGTTTCGCAGGGATGACCGTCTCCCCGTCCTCGATCGCCTCGACCTCGAGATAGGTGCGAACCGTCACCTCGTTGTCTGTGCCGGTCACCCGGAGGCGTCCTCCCTCGACCTCGACCAGCAACCCCTGAAGGATGGGCAGCGGGGACCGACTTCCTACGGCTCTTCCTGCCCTGCTCAGAACGTCGGCAAGGTCGTCACGTTCGGCTCGGATACGCACAGTTGTTCTTCCTCTGCTTCTTGTCTTTGTTTAATTCAAAAGGTAGTGGTAGTAGTAGGAGGTGTGGATTGTGGAAAACGTAGCAGACTCGTTGATGGCAATGGGTTTCCTGATCCACAGCGGTTGTGAGGAACACCAGAGTAATCAACAGGGAAATGATCGGAGGGCCGGGAGGTGTGGAGAAGAGTCACGTTGTCCTCAGCAGTTGTCCGAGAGAGGAGACCTGATCAAAGACCTCCATGTCGGTGCGCATCAGCGTCTTGACTTTCTCGACCGCGTGGATGACCGTCGTATGGTCCCGGCCGCCGAAGCGTTTGCCGATCTTTGGGAGCGATAGGTCTGTGTGTTCCCGGCAGAGATACATGGCGATCTGGCGAGATCGGGCCAGGGGTTGCTTTCTGCTCGGCCCCACGAGCGCGTCTGGCGTCGTGGAGCAGTAGTCGGCGGTGATCTGGATGATCCGATCCGCAGTGATTGGTGTGGATCTCGTCGAATCCACGATATCGAAGAGAACGTCCTTCGCCATCGTGAGGGTGATCGCCTCGTCGGTGAGCGAGGAGAAGGCGGTCACTCGTGTCAGGGCCCCCTCCAGTTCGCGAATGTTCTGGTCGACGTTTTCTGCGATGAAGGTCATCACTTCGGGGGGCACGGGGGACGGTGCGAACTCGGCGTTCTTCCTGAGGATTGCGAGGCGGGTCTCGATGTCAGGGCTTTGGATATCGGTCAGGAGACCCCATTCGAAGCGGCTGCGAAGACGATCTTCCAGCGTCGAAAGGTGCTTGGGATGGCGATCGGAACTGATCACGACCTGCTTCCCCGCCTCGTAGAGGCTGTTGAAGGTGTGGAAGAACTCCTCGAGGATCTGTTCCTTGCCCTCGAAGAACTGGACGTCGTCGAGGAGCAGCACGTCGATCGTGCGATATCGCTCCTTGAACTCGTTCATCCGCTTTCTGCGAATTCCGTTGATGAACTCGTTGAAGAACTGCTCGGAAGAGACGTAGCGGACTACGGCAGTCGGATCGAGTTCGATGCGGTGGTGACCGACGGCATGGAGGAGGTGGGTCTTGCCAAGACCGGCGTTCGCGTAGATGAACAGGGGGTTGTAGTGGCTTCCCGGCTGCTCGGCGACGGCGAGCGCTGCTGCGTGGGAGAAACGGTTCGACTGTCCGACGACGAAGTTGTCGAATGTGTATTTGGGAACCAGTCGGGGATTATTAACCGGAACTCGTCTCGGGTCGATCGTGTTGATAGGGAGGGGAGATTGGAAGGGATCGCGATATCGAGTGGGGGTCGGTGAAGGTGCTGCAGGAGGGAGGACGCTCAATTCGATGTCGAGTCCAAGTGTTTCTCTCGCCGCTTCGCGGAGAGCGGGGAGGTACCGGTCGCCAACCCAGCGATAGTGAAAGTCGGTTGGTGCGACGAGATGGAGGCTGCCCGCCTCGATGCTGGAACCGAGAGGCTCGATCCATGTTTGCCACGCGGCAGGGGTCACTCGTCGACGCACCTGTTGGTGGAACGTCTCCCATTGCGCGGTCGACGAAGCTGTCTCGGCCACCTCTGTTGCTCCTCTCACCCATCTGTACCTGTCCACATACCTATCCACAGGATGTGGAAAATTCTGCTGCCCTCTTCCGGCCGCTCCCGCTTCGCTGTGGCGGACCTTGTTCCTCTCCACGGGGAAGTGCGGTGATCCGTTGTGAGGACGGCGGCGAGTATATGGCAGGTTGATCACGGGCGGCAAGAGGGGGAAATTCGACGCTCGCGGGACTTCCGAAGAGAGGCGACCGGGAGATAACCCTTACAGGGCAGGACCTATCGAGTATGGGATAATCTGGTATTGTCCGTTGAGGCCACGAGAAACGCTCTTTGGCCCCCAAACCGTCTTTCGCGATTGATGCCGCGTTTTCGCGGTTCGTCGTCCGCCTTCGCGTTCTCGGCCGAGTTGATCGACTAGGACGTCGTTCTGTCTAGAATCATCGGGTCCGTATTCTTCCCGGTCGCACCGCGACCTCCCAACCGGGGGACACCTCACCATGAAGCGTACCTATCAACCCAATGTGCGACGCCGCAAGCGGAAGCACGGTTTTCGCTCGCGTATGCGGACCCGTTCGGGGCGTGCCGTCATCAAGCGGCGTCGCCTCAAGGGCCGGCGGCAGCTCACTGCCTAGGAACGGACGCCCGTTCGTCTCGCTGCGACCCGCCACGCGATTCTCCACCGTCTATCGCACGGGAACGCAGGGACGGGTCGGCGGAATCAAGGTGATCAGGGCACCGGGAGAGAACGGTCCTCCGCAGGTGGGAATCGTTGCCAGCCGCAGGGTCGGGAATGCCGTCAGGAGGAACAGGGCAAAGAGGCGTATTCGTGAAGCGTTGATGAAGGTGGAGCTTCAGCGGAACACGGCATATGTCGTGGTTGCCTCCCCTGGGGTCGACGCGACGGAGTTCGGTCGCCTGGAGTGTTGGCTAGAAGGGGCGATCGCGGATTCGACGAGGAGGCGTATCGATGAGTAGCAGCGATGGCGGGACGCCATCGATTGCCGCGCGTCTGCTGATGGGATCGGTCAGGGTCTATCAGAAGGTCCTTTCTCCTGTCATGGGGGGGAATTGCCGGTACTATCCCTCCTGCTCTGAGTACGGGTACGACGCGATCCGCCTCCACGGAGTCGGTCGCGGTTCGTTGATGGCCGTCAAACGCATCGGACGGTGCCAACCGTTCCATGAGGGTGGATACGATCCTGTGCCCGAGTCCGGCGAACACAAACATGAACACGACACGAACGCAGGGAGCGACGCGTGAACCCCTGGAATCTGCTGCTCGACCTCCTCGGCGGGGTTCTCAACTTCTTTTACCAGATAATTCCAAATCTGGGGATCTCGATCATCCTGCTCACCCTCGCGATTTCGCTGGTGATGTTTCCGCTCACGTTGAAGCAGACCCGTTCGATGAGGGCGATGCAGCAGATTCAACCCGAGGTCAAGCGTCTCCAGAAGGAACTCAAGGGAGACAAGGAAGAGCTCAACAAGCAGCTGATGGCGCTCTACTCCGAGCGCGGGGTGAACCCTGCGGCCGGGTGCCTTCCGATGATCGTCCAGATGCCGATCTGGTTCGCCCTGTTCCGGGTCCTCCGAAACGTCTCGGACTACATCGATGGAACGGTCAACGCACAGTTTTTCGGGATGGACCTTACGAAAGCTCCGAGCCAGGTCGTCCCCGATGCGATCAAGAGCGGGAACTACCTGAGCACGATCCCGTACATCCTGTTGATTGTCCTCATTGTCGCCGCCGGGTTCTACCAGCAGCTCCAGACCACGAGGACGAAGAAGGATGACGACAAGCAGGCGTCGCAGACCGCGCAGTCGATGCAGACGGCGATGAAGATCATGCCCCTCTTCTTCGGGTTCATATCCTGGACCTTGACGGCAGGCCTCGGGATCTACTTTGCAACCTCGAACCTCTTCAGGATTGGTCAGCAGGGGTTGATCATCCGGATGGACGATGGTGATGATGACGATGGGAAGCAGCCGGCGCTTCCAGCCGATCCGCCGGGAGGCGGCGATGCCGAGAACACGGGTCCGTCTCAGAACGCCAGCAAGAAGAAGAACCGCCGCAGGAGGAAATAGATGACGGAGTGGGTTGAAGTAAGCGGAACAACGGTTGACGTCGCGGTGGAAGCGGCGGTTGCCGAACTTGGTCTCGATTCGAAGGATCAGGTACAGGTCGAGGTCATCCAAGAGCCAAAGGCAGGATTCCTTGGCGTAGGGTCGCGCGCAGCGATTGTGAAGGTGTCGCGCAAGCCACGCACGCGGAGTCGACGGGGACGACGAGCGGCGACGACCGATGCGCCGACTCCCCAGAAGAAGACCCCAACAAAGAAGCAGTCGAACGACCGGAAATCCAAGAATGGGACGGGTTCCCGCTCGTCGAACGGGAAAAAGGCCGGCGAGAGTACGAAGAGTGGACCCCCGAAGGAGCGCCGACCGATGGACAAGAAGACAGCCACGGAACCGAAGCAGGACAAGCCGGAGCACTCGATCGAGGATCAGGCCAAGGTGGCCGTCGAATTCCTGGAGGGGCTGCTCGCGTCGTTCGGACTCGAAGGGGAGATCACGTCGCGGATCGACGAAGAGATCCTCTACCTCGACGTCTCCGGCGATCAAACCGAAGCGCTCGTCGGTCCGAAGGGCTCCACGATGCACGCAGTCCTCGAGTTGACGCGTACAACGGTGCAGCGACGCACGTTTGGAGCCCCGCGCATGCGTATCGACATCGCAGGCTACGGGTCACGGCGACGCGAGGCCCTGACCATCTATACCGGTAAGCTCGTTGACCAGCTGAAGGAGAACGGCGGCGAAGTCATGCTCGAACCGATGAACGCCGCTGACCGCAAGGTCGTGCACGATGCTGCCGCAGCCTACGAAGGCGTCAGGACCTACTCCGAGGGTGAGGACCCACACCGCGCCGTTGTCATCGCTGTGACCGGGAGCGTCTCCGACTGAGTCAGATGTTTCACGGGAAACAGTTCGACGAGAGGCTGCGTCGGGCAGCAGAGCGCGCCGGTGTCGAGACGACCCCGAACCAGCGGGCTCTGCTCGGTCGGTTCTCCGACTGGATTGTCTCCGAGGGCGTTGACGCGGGTGGAATCGGTCCGGGCGAGACCGAACGACTCGTCGATCGACACGTCGCGGACTCTCTCGTGTTCGCTGCCGCCTGGAGCGACGCACCATCCGCGCTCCTCGACGTCGGGGCAGGTCTTGGGCTTCCGGGCATTCCGCTTGCTATCACCCACACGGCAACACGCGTTACGTTGCTCGATCGGTCGGGGACGCGCTGTCGTCTTGCACGGCGGGCCCTTCGGGTTCTGGATCTGGAGAATGTGATCGTCCGGCAGGCGGATATCCGGACGGTGACGGGGGTATGGGATGCCGTTGTCTTTCGTGCCTCCCTTCCCCCGAAGGACGCGCTCGACGTCGCACTCCCCCTTCTTTCAGAGAATGGCTGTGCTGTTGTCGGGTTGAGTCGGAGCGCAGAGCCGCCGGTTTTCCCGTCCGGGCCGGAAGGCGGGAAGGTCGACCTGCTCGAGATAGAGGCCGGGGTCCTTGACTCCCCTGCGTGGCTTCTTAGGATGACACCGACGGATTCACCAAGACAGAACGGTTTCGCTTTCTGATGCCATCCACGATCGTCGCCATCGCCAACCAGAAGGGCGGTGTCGGCAAGTCGACCACCGCAATCAATCTTGGGGCTGGACTTGCGTTTCAGGGAGAGCGGGTGCTCCTCGTGGATCTCGACCCGCAGGGCAATTCGACGAGTGGCCTGGGCATTGATCGCTCGGCGATCGAGTACTCGACCTACGAACTGCTCATCGAGGACGTCTCGATCGAGGACGTGGTCGAGCCGACGTCGGTTCGCGACCTGTTCGTCGTCCCGGCGACGATCGAACTTGCCGGGGCGGAAATCGAACTCGTCTCCATGTTCTCCAGGGAGACGCGCCTCAGGGCAGCCCTGAAGCCTGTTGCCGATGCCTACGACTTCATGCTCATCGACTGCCCGCCCTCGCTCGGTCTCCTGACGGTGAACGGATTGGCTGCGGCGGACGAGGTGCTCATTCCGATCCAATGCGAGTACTACGCGCTCGAGGGGGTGAGCCAGTTGATGAAGAACATCCAACTCGTGCAGCGCAACCTGAACCCTCAACTAGAGATTGAGGGGGTGGTTCTGACGATGTTCGACGGACGTACGACGCTCGCATCCGACGTTGTGGCGCAAGTTCGCGATCATTTCGGTGATACGACCTACCGGACGGTGATTCCTCGGACCGTGCGTCTTTCCGAGGCCCCCTCGTATGGGGAACCGATCGAAGCATATGACCCCATGTCCCGGGGGGCGATCGCGTATCGGGAGCTGGCTCGAGAATTTCGGAGGAGACATGGCAGCACGTAAGAGCGGACTTGGGCGTGGTCTTGACGCCCTCATTCCCGTTGAGCACCCGTCGAGCGGTTTCGCCGAGATCGAACTCCCGGACATAGCACCCAACCCGCAGCAGCCGCGTAACCGGTTCGACGATGACGCGCTCGAAGGACTGGCAGCGTCGATCCGTGAGGTAGGAGTCCTGCAACCCGTCCTCGTTCGACCGGGTGAGCGGGCGGGGTCATACGTGTTGATCGCAGGGGAGCGACGGCTTAGGGCGGCAGGGTTGGCCGGCCTGTCAACCATTCCGGCGGTCATTCGAGCCTCCGAGGGCGACGAACGGGACCTCACGGATGCCTTGATCGAGAATGTGCAGAGAAAGGACCTGTCCCCTCTGGAAGAGGCGGCCGCATACCGGAACCTGTTGGAAGATTTTGGTATGACCCACGAGGCGGTCGCTTCAAGGGTTGGGAAGAGCCGCAGTGCGGTGACGAACACCTTGCGACTGCTTCAACTCCCTGCGCAGATCCAGGGAATGCTCGAACGGGGTGACCTGTCCGCAGGTCACGCGAGGGCACTGCTGGGACTCGATGACGAGGCCTACGCCGTTCATATCGCCGGACGGATCATCGCCGAGGGGTGGCCGGTGCGGAAGGTGGAGGAAGCGGTCAAGGAGCGGTCGCGCCCCTCGGTGCCCCCGCCCCGCAGGGTTCCCGGCATGAGGCCGGCGGTGATCATCGAACTCGAGGAGCGACTCTCCGAGCGACTCGAGACAGAGGTGAGGATCAAGACCCGGGGAGACGGCGGGCGGATGACCATTCGCTACGGGTCGCTCGAAGACTTGGAGCGAATCTACCGGCGACTCTTTGCTTGAGCTCATGTTTGAACGGTCGGGGTTCGACCCCGGGTGCTGTGTGCGGGACAACTCAGGTTGACGGACCGGACTCGTAGAGGTCGACGAGCGCGCGGGCAATCTCGCTCCCCAGGTCCGTGGAAGGGTCAACGACGGCGATGACGACCGCAGGAGAGCGCGTCTCCTTGAGAATCGGAACAGCCCGAGGGAGGGCTTCGAGTCCGAGCCGGGGAGCGAGATGGCGGGCGATGGTATGCCCGGCTGCGCTCGTGCTGAGAGATGTCCCGAAGTAGAACACGCCTTCTGCCCCGTCGGTAGGAATGGTGATAGACAGGACGATCTGAATGTCGAGTCGGTTGGCCCGCGACGCCCGAAGACGTTCGGCGGGTGCGGTGTCGATGCTGCGTGATAGCAGAGCGTGTGCGCCGGCGCGCTGAAGCTCACCCGCGACGAGGATGCCAATCGCCCATGTGGCGTCTGCCGTTTCTTGGTCTCCGCCGTCGGGATCCACATAGATACGTGCACCGGTAATCGGGTGGGGGAGAGAATCGATCCACTCGTGTTCCCTGACCACATCTCTGGCGGGTTTGTCTGTGGCTCTCGCCATCAGCGCGAGTTCGCCGACCACTTCGCTTCCAGCGATTCCGTCCTCGGGCATGCCACGGTTGTGCTGGAAGTCGAGGACTGCCCTGAGCGTGCCGGGTCCGAAGAGACCATCCACCTTGCCTGCATCGAAACCAAGAGAACCGAGGCTCTGTTGCAGGCGCGACACGTCGTCGCCGCGCATCATGGGTGAGCGCCGGTAGAGGAGGCGATCACCGAGTCCGAAACCCGCATCGACGAGGGTTCTCCAGGTTTCGGGGCCGACAATGCCGTCTGTCGGAAGTCCGCGAGATTCCTGGAAGCGATGAACGGCCGCGGCCGTCCCCGGTCCGTAGATGCCATCCGGCACAACGGTGAACCCGAGGCCCGTGAGTCGCCGTTGGATGTCACGGACCGGTTCGCCTCGATCCCCTGAGTGATAGAGCCTCATGTTCCCGTCTCCGGGCCGGGCCGCCTCAGGAGGAGACGAACGAAGCGATCTCGGCGTCGAGTTGAGCCTTGCTTCTGGCCCCGACGAGACGCTTCTTCTCCTGGCCTGCCTGGAAGATCATCATCGTTGGGATGCTCATGACCCCGTGCTGCATGGCTGTTGCCGGATTCTCGTCGACGTTCAGCTTGACGATCTGGAGATGCCCCGCACGATCGGCTGCGATCTCCTCCAGCGGTCGATCCATCATCTTGCAGGGACCGCACCACTCTGCCCAGAAGTCGACGAGGGTCGGCAGTGGCGACCCTATCAACTCGGCGAAGGTTGCGTCGGTTCCTTTGACGGTGTTCTGTCCCATCGTGACTCCCTCATGGTCTGTGATCCGCCGAACCGGTCGGTCGGCGGTGGATTGGTTTCAGGTCTCGTTCCGGTTGAGCCAGTGCTCGACGTCGATCGCTGCCTGGCAACCCATGCCTGCTGCCGTGATCGCCTGTTGGTAGTAGTGATCGACGACGTCGCCGGCAGCGAAGACTCCTTCGACGGACGTTGTTGTCGAACCGTTGGGTGTGACAACGTAACCGGTGGCGTCGAGATCAAGCTGGCCCTGGAAGATTTTGGTATTAGGGTCGTGTCCGATCGCAAGGAAGAACCCTTCGACGGGAAGCACCGAAACCTCTCCTGTCTTGACGTTCTTCACACGAAGACCGTTCACCAGGTCGTCCCCGAGAACTTCTTCCACGGTCGTGTTCCACAACACGTCGATCTTCGGGTGGTTCAGTGCGCGCTGTGCCATGATCTTCGATGCACGGAATTCCTCGCGCCGGTGAACAATCGTCACCTTCGACGCGAACTTGGTCAGGAAAATGGCCTCCTCCATCGAAGAGTCTCCACCTCCGACGATTGCGATGTCCCGATCACGGAAGAAGAACCCATCACAGGTGGCGCATGCAGAGACTCCGTATCCACGAAGCCGGCTCTCTCCGGGTATTCCGAGCCATCGAGCAGATGCCCCGGTCGAGATGATGATGCTCTCTGCTTCGTACAGATCGTCGCCGACCCAGACCTTGAACGGTTGGGAAGACAGGTCAACCCGGCTCACATCCGACGAGACGATGCGGGTTCCGAAGCGCTCCGCCTGCTTGCGCATGCCATCCATCAACTCCGGACCCATGATTCCTTCGGGAAACCCGGGGTAGTTTTCAACCTCGGTGGTGAGCATTAATTGCCCGCCGCGTTCCATTCCTTCGATCATGAGCGGATCGAGGTCCGCGCGTGCTGCGTAAATTGCGGCCGTGAGTCCGGCTGGGCCGGACCCGACAACCAAGACCTTCTCGGCCATGGTCACTCCTGTGGTGGTGTCGACTCGTCGTCTGGATATCTCTTCACCCAGACCAACACGCCGGCGATGAGCAATATGCCCCCGACAACGGCGTAGGCGAGTTCCTGTCCAATCAGGGTACCGAAGGCACGAAAGAAACCAACGAGGAACCAGACCAGCGCGAGAATCGTGAGGGTCACGACAACGAGGCCGATTGCGGCCCAGGTCACTGCTGTCGATGCCCGATCCACGGTCAGCGAACGGATGCGCGTCGCCAGATGATCGAGAAAGTCGGCAATCTTGGCCGGATAGTCGGAGCGCGGTCGATCGGTCATGTGCCTTGAGGTTAGTCGAACGTCGGAGCCGTTAGCTGCGGGTGTCGGCGAGTTCCGTGCATGAGTCCAGGGCATAGACAACGAGATACGAATCTCCGGTCTCCGGGGTGACCGCAACGATCACTGCGTCGACACCGTCGTACGCCGTGACGACGAGAGGGATGACGGCAGACCCGGGGATGTTCGCCGACGCCACCTCGAGACAGGAGAGCGCCTGATCCTTCGCCATTGGAGATATGCTCGCCGAACTCCTCGAGAGGGACTCATCGACCAGCGTTGGATCCGACGAATAGGTTGCGGCGAGTTCATCGAGGTCAACGGCTGCGACGTACGGGACGTCCAACCTCTCCACGGACGGGTTGTAGGCCTGCCCAACCGCACCGTCCGTGATGGCGTCTGGTCCGGTCTCGGAAGCAGAAGCATCTTCGGTCGGCCCCTCCAGTGCCGGCTGGCCGTCCGAACCGAACATGTCTAGACGCTCACTGCTCGCGGCTGCTGTTGTGGTCGGTGCAGATGCAAGGTCGAAGGAATCGTTGGCATTGTCGCCGGACAGTGTGCCGGGAAGAACAACGACGGCCCCGACGATCACTGCGGCCGCCACGGCGAGGCCGCCGAGTGGAGCGAGCCATCGGTGCCATCGGGACGGCGCGACAGTTACGACGGGTGATGGGTCGCCGAAATGGAGTTGTGCCTTGAGTTCGGTATGGAGAAGCACGCGTTCCTGAGGGGTCATCGAGGGAGACGGTGTGTCGGCAAGAAGGGCGGCGATTGCCCGTTGAGATTCGTACTCGGTACGGAGTCCCGGGTCTGCTGTGACGAGAGCGAGGGCGGCCTGCTCCTCTTCGGGTGGGAGGCGGCCGGCGACGAGGTCGACGATGAGAGCGAGGTCGGTTTCCTTCATGATTCTTCTCTTAGATGTTCGGAACCGGGTGCGAGGTTCCCGAGTTCTTTGGCGAGTTGCCTTCTGGCACGGAATACGCGGCTCTTCACCGTTCCGATCGGCACGTCGAGGACATCTGCTGCGCTCTCGAGCGACATGCCGTCGAGGTCGACGAGGACGACCGCCGCCCGGAACTCCTGCGTGAGTCCCGCGAGTGCCGTCTGAATATCCGGGCGGAGTTCGACGGCATTGAGCTCGTCGCCACCCTTCGGGTCGGAAGGATCGAGGTGTCCGGGCATCGACTCGGTTCGTTGACGTTTGAGACGCCGGAGGTGGTCGTAGCAGGTGTTCACGGCGACGCGGTACAGCCACGTGCTGAAGGCGGCCTGTTCCTTGTAGCGATCGGCCTTGCGGAACACGGTCAGGAAGACGTCCTGGGTAGCGTCGAGCGCTGCGTCACGATCCTTCATCATCCGGAGGCAGATTGCGAACACGCGGTCCTCGTTCGCGCGCATGAGTTCGTCGAAGGCGTCGACGTCGCCTTCGAGATAGCGACGGATCAACTCACGATCTTGTGAGATACGGTCGGTCATCGACCTGATTCTGGTCGGGTTGTGGAACCGAGGCGCGGCAACTGGTCATGGAAGGAGGCGAACTTCGGCGATTGACGCGCCGTACGAGCCATCCGGTCGCCTGGGAAGCGAGGTGATCCAAACGAGCCAGAATCCCGCGTCGCGGTGTGCGACGTCGAGTCGGGTCGTTCCTGTGAGGAGTTGTCCCGCGCCCATGTGTTCCCATGCCTCCGGGACGTCGGTGAGGGTTGGGTTCCATGCGATGGTGAAACGAGTCTCCCGGGTACCGGTGATCTCGATCGACCCGATGGAGTTCGGCGTTTCGAGAACGATTCCGACGCCTTCCTTCGTTTCGTCGAGGGGGTTCGGATACGGTTCGGTCTCCCACACCGAGATGCGATTGCCGTCGACGACGGCGTCGACGGTTTCGTCGTTTTCGACGCCATCGCCGAACGGGTCG